>Ga0210409_10000149_pt1 | contig 148739 bp, 142 predicted proteins | sample IncBWH17MmetaG_FD_161649 | JGI IMG/M metagenome (GOLD analysis project Ga0210409, IMG submission 161649) | Forest soil microbial communities from Barre Woods Harvard Forest LTER site, Petersham, Massachusetts, United States - Inc-BW-H-17-M | ecosystem: Environmental > Terrestrial > Soil >...
CGAACTCAGAAGTGAAACGCGCATGCGCCGATGGTAGTGTGGCTTTGCCATGCAAGAGTAGGTCACCGCCAGGGGCTTTATCCTAGAAGGCCTCCCCATTCGGGGAGGCCTTCGTCTTTATGGCGTTACCGGGGGTTGTGCGGTTGCGATAGCAGCCCGCAACCGCTCGCCACCTAGGCGTATCCCTAAACCGCACCGGCAACGGTGCGGTTTTGTTTATGCTGACACTTCATCAACGCAGGCAGTTCTCATCGCCTATGATGGTTGGCGCGCAGCGATCCGGCCGGCGTTTGAGGGAGCGGCATTTGTTTGTTCATGTAGAAACGCGTCGCCGTCCCCGTTGGCATTGGGCAACCATGCTGATTGTAGTTCTCTGCGTGGTGTGTTTTGTCGGCCTGGCATTGACCCCTTCACCGCAACGGATTTCCTTGCTACTGGAGTGGGGTACGGTACCGGCAAACATTTTCGATCCGCACGAGGCGTTGTTGCCGCAGCTGACCGACCCTGCCCTGCTGCGGCTGTTTACGGCGCTGTTCATCCATGTGACCTGGCTGCATCTGCTCAGCAATCTGCTGTTTCTGGTGATATTTGGATTGCCTGGCGAACGCGCGCTCGGTTCGCTGAGGTTCTTGCTGCTGTTCATGGTCGGCGGAATGGTGGCGAACCTGATCGGCGCGTTGTCATTGGCGGGCGTGCGCTTGCCGATCATTGGTTGCAGCGGCGCGGTATCGGCGGTGGTGGGCACGTATGTGGCACTGTTTCCACGCGCCAAACTTGGGCTGGTGTTGCCGCTGGGTCTGTATCTGGAGTTTGTGCGGGTGCCGGCCTTTCTGCTGATCGGTATCTGGGTGCTGCTGCAATTGCTGTTCAGTTACGCCGGGCCGAGCTATGGCGCCTACGTGTGGTGGGCGCATATCGGCGGCTTTCTGTTTGGTCTGGTGTTCGCGCTGTTTTCGCGTGACGCGATTGCCCGCCGCTTGCGCGGTTGAACGCGCAAACTTTAACTAGCGATCGTGCACCAGCCATGTCGACGTGAAAACAGGCGAAGCAGTCGGCGTGCGAGTGGCGTGGCTGCCACCGCGCTGAAGGCCTGTCGTGGATCCGCACCTTCGCGCTGCATATCGGCATGCTTGCGCTTGATATAAGCACGCATCACCTCGGCATTGAACTCCGGGTGGAATTGCGCGCTGACAGCGCTTGGCCCATAGCGAAGCAATTGATGCGGATCCCGCGCCGAGCGGGCCAGCACGGTGGAACCATGGGGCGGCTCGAGTACGCTTTGCTCGTGGGTGGTGTGCGCGCGGAAGCTGGCCGGCAGCGCGGCGACCAGGGAATCCTGTGCGGCATCAGGCGACAGCTCGATGCACTGGGTGCCGATCTCGCGTCCGTCCGGCAGGTAATCGACGCGTCCGCCCAGTGCATGAGCCATCAATTGATGGCCGTAGCAAACGCCGAACAGCGGCAGCTCGACGTCCATCGCATCGCGAATCCAGCCGGCAGTACGCTCGCTCCATGCTGCGCGCTCGGTGACCATGGCCGCCGATCCGGTGATCATGGCGCCACTGACTTCGTGTGGCGGCGGCAGCGCTTCGCCAGCCGCGACATCGACGATCCGCAGCTGCTGCGCATGCAACCCTGCGCCAAGTTTGAACCAGTGAGGGAAGTCGCCGTGACGGGCGCGGATGGCATCCGGCGCACGGCCGGTACGGATGATCAATACGGGTTTCATGCAGGGCGTTGGTTGTGAATGGTTTGGCCGTCTTTACGGCTGAGTATCGTCGAAGGCCTCGATCGGCGGCAACACGGTGAGAATCTCCTGCACCGTGGTAAGCCCGGCAGCGACCTGGTCGGCGGCGGAGATGCGCAACGGCCGCATACCCTCGGACAGCGCCGCCTGGCCGAAGCCACTCAGGTCGAGCTGGGCCGAGATCAGCCCGCGCAATCGTGGCGACAGCTTCATCATCTCGTAGATGCCGGTGCGACCCATGAACCCGGTATTGCGGCACTCCAGGCAGCCGACCGGCTGAAACACCTGTTCCGGCACCGGGATCGTCCAGCCGTGGGTGAGCACGGTCCATGCCTGCGGATCCTGCGTCGTCGCCTGCTTGCAGTGCGGGCACAGCGTGCGTACCAGCCGCTGCGCGACCACACCGGTCAGGGTGGACTGGATCAGATAATGCGGCACGCCCAGATCGAGCAGGCGGGTGACCGCGCTCGGCGCGTCGTTGGTGTGCAGGGTGGACAGCACCAGATGGCCGGTGAGCGAGGCCTGCACTGCCATCTGTGCGGTTTCCAGGTCACGGATCTCGCCGACCATGATGATGTCCGGATCCTGTCGCAGCAGCGTGCGCACGCCTGCGGCGAAGTCCAGATCGATCGCGGCATGTACCTGCATCTGATTGAATTCGGGCGAGACCATCTCGATCGGATCTTCCACCGTGCACACGTTGAGTTCCGGCGTTGCCAGATGTTTCAGCGTGGAATACAGCGTGGTGGTCTTGCCCGAACCGGTCGGGCCAGTGACCAGCACGATGCCGTGCGGGCGTTCGACCATGCTGCGCCAGTTGGCGCTCTCGCCGGGCGAGAAGCCGAGCTGGGCAAAGTCCTTGACCACCAGGTCCGGATCGAAGATGCGCATCACCACTTTCTCGCCAAACGCCGTAGGCATGTTCGAGATGCGCAACTCCACTTCGCGACCGGAAGCCGAGCGGGTCTTGATGCGGCCGTCCTGCGGGCGACGTTTTTCGGCCACGTCCATGCGCGCGAGGATCTTGATGCGTGCGGTCACCGCGGTCATCACCGGTGCGGGCAGCTCGAACACCTTCTGCATGATGCCGTCGATGCGGAAGCGGATATGCCCGGTGTCGCGGCGTGGTTCCAGATGGATGTCCGAGGCGCGTTGTTCAAACGCGTACTGCAGCAGCCAGTCGACGATGTGCACCACATGACGGTCATCGGCACCAACCTCGCCGCTCTTGCCCAGTTCGACCAGTTGCTCGAAGTTGAGGATGGCCGCGGAGCTATCGCTGCCGGTCTTGGCGTCCTGTGCCAGCTGGATCGAGCGCTGGACGCCATAGAACTCTTGCAGGTAGCGGTTGATGTCGACCGGGCTCGCCACCACACGCTTGATGTCCCGCCGCAGCATCTGCGCCAGATCGGGAGCCCAGCCTGCCTCGAAGGGTTCACAGGTGGCAAACGTCACCTCGCCCGGTGCGGCCGCGATCGGCAGGATCCGGTGGCGCTTGGCGTAGGCGTGACTCACCACCTGGGTTACCGAGGCGACATTGATCTTCATCGGATCGATTTTCAGGTACGGCAACCCGGCGTGGCTGGCCAGCCATTCGGTCAGACCTTCCAGGCTCAACGGGCGACCGGTGCCATGCTGGTTCGCCAGCTTGGCGTTGGCGATCAGCACCAGCGGGTGCAACTCCACCGAGCTACGCCCGGCGCGTGCACCCATGCGCACCTGCTTGGCGTCTTCGGCGAGCAGGTAACCGTCGACCACCAGAGCGGCCAGCAGATCGTCCAACTCCAGCCGGCCACGTCGGCCGAGCAGCGATGCAATTTGTGGTGATGCGGCCATCCGGATATGTCTCCCCGTGGTGCTTTTTGCCAGCCGGACCCAGTGGGAAAGCGAGCTGCGGCTATACTAGCGCGCTTTACCCAAGGTCACGGAAAGCCATGTCCGCGCGCACCTTCCAGGATGTGATCCAGACCCTCAACCGCTACTGGGCGGCGCAGGGCTGTGTGCTGCTGCAACCGCTCGATACCGAGGTCGGTGCCGGCACGTTTCATCCCGCCACGTTTCTGCGCGCGCTCGGTCCCGAGCCGTGGGCGGCCGCCTATGTGCAGCCATCGCGGCGCCCCACCGACGGTCGCTACGGCGAGAATCCGAATCGCCTGCAGCACTACTACCAGTACCAGGTGGTGATGAAGCCGAATCCGGAGAACATCCTGGAGCTGTACATCGGTTCGCTGAAGGAGCTCGGTCTCGATCCGCTGGTGCACGACCTGCGCTTCGTCGAGGACAACTGGGAGTCGCCCACGCTGGGCGCCTGGGGCCTCGGATGGGAGGTCTGGTTGAATGGCATGGAAGTGACTCAGTTCACCTACTTCCAGCAGGCCGGCGGACTCGAGTGCCGCCCGGTGACCGGCGAGATCACCTATGGCCTGGAGCGGCTGGCGATGTACCTGCAGAACGTGGACAACGTCTACGACCTGATCTGGACCGAGGGCCCGCGTGGAACCGTGACCTACGGAGACGTGTTCCTGCAGAATGAAGTGGAGCAGAGCACCTACAACTTCGAGCACGCCAATGTGCCCGAGCTGCTGCGCTGGTTCGACGTGTGCGAGGCGACCGCGAATCAGCTGATCGCGGCGAACCTGCCGCTGCCGGCGTACGAGCAGGTGATGAAGGCCAGCCATACATTCAACCTGCTCGATGCGCGCCGCGCGATCAGCGTTACCGAGCGCCAACGCTACATCCTGCGCGTGCGCACGTTGTCACGCGGCGTTGCCGAAACTTATGTGGCACAGCGCGAGAAACTCGGTTTCCCGGGCCTGAAGCAAGTGAAGGAGCCGGCTCATGGCTGAGCATAAGCCGCTGTTGATCGAACTCGGTACCGAGGAACTGCCGCCGAAGGCGCTGGATGAACTTTCCGAGGCCTTCCTGCGAGGCATCTGCGATGGACTGGCCAGGCGCGGCATCGTCGCCGGGCTCGACCTGGCACAGGCCTATGCGTCACCGCGCCGTTTGGCCGTCCATATCCCGGGCGTGGCGATGGCCCAGCCCGAGCAGGCGATCGAGCGCCGTGGCCCGGCGCTGAGTGCCGCGCTGGATGCCGAGGGTCAACCATCCAAGGCGCTGCTCGGCTTCGCTCAATCCTGTGGCGTCGGCGTCGAGCAACTGGAAAAACTGGAGACCGACAAGGGCGCGTGGTACGTCTGGCGCATGCTCAAGCCCGGTCAGCCGGTGGCTTCGCTGTTGCCGGAAATCATCGATGAAGCGCTGAAGGCGTTGCCGATCCCGCGGCCGATGCGCTGGGCCGACCACGACTACAGTTTCGTGCGCCCGGTGCACTGGCTGGTGATCCTGCATGGTGCCGAGATCATCGACGGCGAAGTGTTGGGTCTGCGCAGCGGGCGCAAGTCGCGCGGCCATCGTTTCATGCACCCGCAACCGGTGCACGTGGCCGACGCGGACGGCTGGCTGGACGCGATGCGTGCGGCCAATGTGCTGGCCGATCCACGCGAACGGCGCCAGCGCATCCGTGCGGAGATCGACCAGGCCACCAAACAGACTGGCGGCGTGCCGCGGCTGGATGATGCGCTGCTGGACGAGCTGGCCAACCTCACCGAATGGCCAATGGCGATTGCCTGTACGTTCGAGCGCGAGTTCCTCAGTGTGCCGCCCGAAGCGCTGGTGACCACCATGGTGGCGAACCAGAAATTCGTGCCGGTATTCGACGCCGACGGCAAGCTCACTGAGCATTTCATAGGCATCGCGAATATCCAGAGCAAGGATCCGGCCGAGATTCGCAAGGGTTACGAACGGGTGATCCGGCCGCGCTTCGCCGATGCCAAGTTCTTCTGGGACGAGGATCTGAAGACACCCTTGGCCAGCTATCAGGAGCAGCTCAAAAGCGTCACCTACCAGCAGGCGCTGGGCAGCCTGTGGGACAAGAGCGTGCGCGTGGCCGAGCTGGCGCGCGTGATCGCCAACCGGGTCGGCGTCGATGCGGCGGCCGCCACCCGCGCCGCCAGTCTGAGCAAGTGCGACCTGCTGTCACGCATGGTCGGCGAGTTCCCGGAACTGCAGGGCGTGATGGGACGTTATTACGCCAGCCATGACGGCGAGCCGGCCGACGTGGCGGCGGCGCTGGATAGCTATTACCAGCCGCGTTTCGGTGGTGATGCGATTGCCGCCGGCAAGCTTGGCCAAGTGCTGGCGGTGGCCGAACGGCTGGATACCCTGGCCGGCATCTTCGCCGTCGGCATGAAGCCGGGCGGCAACAAGGATCCGTTCGCGTTGCGCCGCGCCGCGCTGGGTCTGGGGCGCACGCTGATCGAGGGCGACATGGAATTGGATTTGCGCGGCAGCCTGGTCGAGGCGCTGGAACAGCTGCCCGACAGTGCACTGGCCGCAGGGCTGGTCAAGCTCGACAAAAGCGCAGGCAAGGATGGCAAACCGCCCGTTCTGGACGCGGGTCAGCGGCGGGCGATCCTGACCGAGGAACTGTACGATTTCGTGCTCGATCGTCTGCGCGGTTACTACGCTGAACAGGGTTTCGACAACGCACAGTTCGAGTCGGTGCTGGCGGTGCAGCCGGCCAGCCTTGCCGATTTTGACCGGCGCCTGCGCGCGGTGGCCGAATTCGGACGCCGGCCGGAAGCGGTCAGCCTGGCTGCCGCCAACAAGCGGGTCGCGAACATCTTGCGCAAGCAGGCCGAAGAGGCCGGTGCGCCGGCCATTGGTCGTACCGTCGATCCGGCGCATTTCGAGGCGGACGCCGAGCGCGAACTGGCCGATGCGCTCGCTTCAGCACAGCGGGAGACCGCCCAGGCGTTGGGCGCAGGTAATTACACCGCCGTGCTGGCCCGGCTGTCGCAACTGCAGGCGCCGGTGGATGCGTTCTTCGACAGCGTTTTGGTGAACGCCGACAATCCGGCCGTACGTGCGAACCGGCTGGCCCTGCTTGGGCAGTTGAAGGCACAGTTCGGCGCCATCGCCGACATCGCGCTGCTCTGACCGCGCCGCAAAAAAACGCGGCAGCCGTCAGGGCTGCCGCGTTTTTTTGCGGATGACCAGCACCGCGATGCAGGATCAGGCGGTGCTGCGTTCCCTGTGAATCCGCTCAGCCAGCTGGTGATTGAACGTCACCATGGCGATCGGATCCACTTGGGAGCCACGCGGGCCGAGAATTTCGTAGAGCTGCGTCAACAGATCCGTGTTGTCGGACAGGGAAAGCTGACTGTCGGCCAAGCTCAGCTCCGACTGCAGGATACGCACCGCAGTATTCAACCGCTGGGCGTCTACCGCCATGGTCGTAGCGTGATCATCTGAGCCGAATCGGTTGGACGATCGGTGCGGCGTCACTTTTTCCGAACTGTACTGCTCATCCGTAGTGGGGACACTGGGATCGACCTGCAGCGTCCCCTCGCCCGCCACCAGCCAGACCAGTGAAATGCCTAGTGTGTGCGCCAGCGTGACACAGCGGGCGCGCGAAGGGTCGGTATTGCCATCGCGCCAACTACGCACCACGCCTTCGGAGAACCCGCACATCCTGGCGATTTCCGTGACGCTGCCGACGCGCTGGATCAGCAGCCTGATGCGCTCCGCGAAACTTCCGTTGGTAGGCGAGTCCGTGAGTTTTTGCGTTTTCATGGTGCCGGCCGGATGACTGGATGATGACGATACTTGCATACCGCAAAATAGTGCGTCTAGTCAAGAAAAATATACGCAACGAAAAGTTATCAAAGTGTTGACCTTCGTGATTTCTTGAATTAACGTCGCAATAACTTGCGTGCTGCTTGCGCAGGAACGCACGCTAGGTCGTGCTACGCGGGATGAGCTCGGCATATCGCTTGGGATGTCGTCCTTGGATGGTACGAACACACAAAAAGCTTCATGTGCCCGGAACGTTCGGGCTGAACCATTGGGGAGTCACTACTTATGAAGTCGCATAAAAATTTCACGACGGCTCAATTGCGCCGTACTTCTCTGGCAATCGGACTTGGTTTGTGCATCGTCGGTACAGGCGCACTGGCGCAGTCGACCACGGGTAGCATCTTCGGCCAGGCACAGGCTGGTGAAACCGTACTGGTGAAGAGCACGTCGGGCGTCACGCGTCAGGTCGTCGTGGATTCGACCGGGCATTACAACGTCGGCGCATTGCCGCTGGGCGATTACACGGTAACCCTGCAGCGCGACGGCCATGCTGTCGATTCGCGTTCCAACGTCAGCCTGCGCGTGGGTTCGGGTACCGAGATTTCCTTCGGCGCAGAGAACGCTCAGAACCTGTCGGCGGTGACGGTACAGGCGAATGCCCTGCCGACCATCGACGTCAGCGCGGTCGATTCCCGCACGGTGATCACTTCCGAACAGCTGGCCAAATTGCCGCTCGGACGTAGCGCCGAGGCGATCGCGTTGCTGGCGCCGGGCGTCATTCCGGGCTCAAGCCTGATCACCGGCAGCATGGGTCAGCCACTGGTTTCGTTCGGCGGCTCCTCGGTTACCGAGAATGCTTATTACGTCAACGGGTTCAATACTACCGATCCGCTTAGTGGTCTGGGTGGTCTGGCTCTGCCGTACGGTGCCATCGACCAGCAGGAAATCCTCACTGGCGGTTATGACGCGGCCTATGGTCGCTCTGACGGTGGCGTGATCAGCCAAGTCGGCAAGCGCGGCACTAACCAATGGCATTTCGGCGCCCAGATCCAGTGGACGCCTACTGATCTGCAGAGCGATCCACGTAATTTCTATTATGTGAACCCGTCAGCCAATCACAATCCAAGCCAAGCTGGCTCGCAGGGCAATATTCGTCAATACCGTAACGACAACAAGTCATGGACGACAACGGTTGACGCCTATGTTGGCGGTCCGCTGATCCAGGACAAACTGTTTTTCTTCGGTGCGGTCGAGGGCCAGCGTCAACAAGGCCAGAGTGTCGGTACCGTTCCATCGGGTGGAAGCGCCGGGTTCGATACCCATTACCGCTTTGACAATCCGAAATGGTACGGCAAGCTGGATTGGAACATCACCGACAGCAATATCCTCGAACTGACGGGTGCTTCCAGCAAGCAGTCGTATCAGGGCGTGATCGACAAATATAGCTACGTCACCCATAGCGATGGCGGCTTCAGCAGCAACGACACGTCGACCAAGACCGGCAGCGACCTCTATTCGGCCAAGTTTACTAGCTATATCACTGACGACCTCAGCTTGACGGCCTTGTACGGCAAGATGAAGGGCACGCTGTACACCACCACGCCGGGCTACGACCCGACTACGCCGTACCTGCTGGGCACTACGTTCCAGGATAAGGCGATTACCAATGGCACGCCGATCATCAATGGTCAGAATGTGTTGTCGATCCGGAACCCGAAACATTCGACCACAAACACCAACCTGCGCATCGATCTGTCCTACAAGCTCGGCGATCACACGATCACTGGCGGTATTGACAATCAGAACGTGGGAGATCTGAACGACGGCACCCTCACATCCGGTCCCGGTTATGCGTGGGAATACGGCGCCAGCAACGGCTATATCACCGGTTCTCCGGGCTCGAATCCGTTCGTGGCAGCTCCGACCAACGGGTATTTCGTCGACAAGTACATCGTCAGCAACAATGCTTCAGTACGGGTCAGCCAGCACGCGCAATATATCCAGGATACCTGGCAGGTCAGCGATCGCTGGTTGGTAAAGATGGGTCTGCGCAACGACCAGTTCACCAACTACAACAGCGTTGGCGTGCCCTACCTGCGCCTGACCAGCCCGCAGTGGGCGCCGCGCGTTGGCTTCAGCTGGGACGTCAACGGTGACTCCAGTTTCAAGGTCTACGGCAATGCGGGTCGTTATTTCCTCGCGATGCCGTCCACCGTGGCACTGCGCGCGGCCGGTGCCTCACTGTTTACCCGTGAGTACTTCAATTACACCGGCATTACTGCCAATGGCGTTCCGACCGGTCTGACCCCGATCGCCACCAGCACCGGCGGCCCGATCTCGGCCAACCTGGAATATGGTATTCCGCGTGATCCGAAGACGGCCGCTTCGACCAACCTCAAGTCCGAGTATCAGGACGAGTTCATCCTTGGCTTTGACAAGAAGCTGGGCGACTCCTGGGCCTACGGCGCCAAGGCCACCTATCGCAAGCTGCGCAACGCGATCGATGACATTGGCGACTCGTCCAAGATCCAGGCCAAGATGGCTGCGATGGGCATCGATCCGACCACCTACGATCCGAACGCGATCCAGGGCAGCTACCTGATCAATCCGGGTCACACCAACACCTTCGAGATCGCGAAGCTGGCTGGCGGCTACTACAACGTGCCGGTGACCTGGAAGGAGTTCGGGTTCAACACCACGCTGAAGCGTCAGTACTACGGTCTGGATATGTATCTGGAGCATCCGTTCGACGGCAAGTGGTTCGGCAAGGTCGACTACCTGTACTCGAAGAGCTACGGCAACAGCGAAGGCCAGGTGCGTTCGGATATCGGCCAGACCGACGTGTCGGCCACGGTCGACTGGGATTACGCCCAGGTCATGGACTATGCTAACGGCAATCTGTCCAATGATCGCCGGCACCAGCTGAAGGCGTTTGGCGCCTATCAGATTGCTCCCGAATGGATGGTATCGGGCAACCTGCTGGTGCTGTCTGGTTCACCGCAAAGTTGCTTGGGTCGATATGGCGTCGATCAGACCAATCCTGGTCTGGGTTACGGTCCGTACTATCACTGGTGCAATGGCGTGCCGTTTTCCCCGGGCAAGATGCATAACCCGTGGACGTATACGCTCAGCCTCGGTGGTGAGTATCGTCCGGAGTGGGCAGACAAGAAGCTGGCCTTCAACGTCACGGTCTACAACGTGTTTGATCAGCAGAAGACCACGCAGACCTATGCGATTTACGGTGACAGCAGGCCCGATAAAAACGGCAACCTTACAGGCCTGAATGTGAGCTACCTGCGTCCGTATAGCGCACAGACTCCGCGTTATGTCCGCTTCGGTATCTCGTACGATTTCTGATGATCTGACGCAACAAGTACATGGTTGATGCTTCAAGAAAACCGCCGGGTATCCCCCGGCGGTTTTTTTGTACATCCGGCGGGCACAGTTGCCTGGAGATGAAAGTTTTCTACCTGCTCAACAAGGGATGTCACAAGTTCCCATGCGTGCGGAATTTTCGTTTGTTGTGCCCCTAACTTCCGTGCGGCAATAATCCCCTTGCCGAAGAAGCCAGCATGGCCGATGCGGAAATTCCTCTTCCAGGACATCGCATGAGCCAATTCGCATTGCTGGGCAAACGGCGGTTTGCGCCGTTCTTCTGGACCCAGGCGCTGGGTGCGTTCAACGACAGTGCATTTCGCAATGCGATGGTGATGCTGGCGGCGTTCCAGATGGGGCTGCCGGATCGGCAGGTGTCGCTGTATACCAACCTGGCGCCGGCGCTGTTCATCCTGCCGTACTTCCTGTTCTCGGCTACGGCGGGACAGCTGGCCGAGAAGTTCGAGAAAACGCGGATCATCCGCTATGTGAAGCTGTTCGAGATCCTGGCGATGCTGCTGGCGGCGTGGGGTTTCCACACGCACAACCTGGCGCTGCTGCTCAGCGTGCTGTTCATGATGGGCGTGCATTCGACGGTGTTCGGACCGATCAAGTACGCGATCCTGCCGCAAGCGCTCAAGCCCGGCGAACTGGTCGGCGGCAACGGCATGGTCGAGATGGGCACGCAACTGGCGATCCTGATCGGCATGGTGTTGGGCAATTCGCTGATGCTCCTGGCCGGAATCGGCCCGTGGGCAGCAGCAGCAGCAACCATCACGATCGCCGTCGCCGGCTACACCTGCAGCCGCTCGATTCCGCCGGCACCGGCTACCGCGCCGGAGCTGAAGTTCAACTGGAACCCGATCAGCGAGACAGTGCGCGTACTCGGCATCACACGCAGCGATCGCGCGGTGTTCAACGCGGTGCTGGGCATTTCGTGGTTCTGGTTCTTCGGCACCGTGCTGGTGGCGCAGCTGCCAACGTATACCAAGATCAATCTAGGCGGCGACGGTTCGGTCAACACGCTGGTGCTGACGCTGTTCTCGCTGGGCACCGGGGTGGGTTCGCTGCTGTGCGAGCGGATGTCGGGCAAGCGAGTGGAGATCGGTCTGGTACCGCTGGGTGCATTCGGCCTGACCGCGTTCGGCGTGGATCTGTATTTCGCGCGGCATGGCGTGGCGGCGGTACATGGGTTGAACTGGCTGGCGTTTCTGCGCTCGTCGGGCAGCTGGCGCATCGTGCTGGATCTGACGGCAATCGGCGTGTTCGCCGGTTTCTATGTGGTGCCGCTGTTCGCCTTCGTGCAGGCGCGCACGCCACGCCACCAGCTGTCACGGGTGATCGCCTGCAACAACATCATCAATGCACTGCTGATCTGCCTTGCTGCCGGCTTCGGGTTGGGACTGAGTGCGTTGGGCATGAACGCAGCCCAGATTTTCGTGGTGGCTGCGTTGCTCAACGTGGTGGTAGCGGTTTACATCTTCACGCTGGTGCCCGAATTCCTGATGCGTTTCATCACCTGGGTGCTGGTGAATACGCTGTACCGCGTACGCGTCGACGGCGGCCAGCACATTCCCGACGAAGGGCCGGTGCTGCTGGTGTGCAACCACGTCAGCTTCATGGATCCGCTGTTGCTGATGGCGAACCTGCGGCGGCCGGCGCGCTTCGTGATGTACTACAAGATCTTCAAGATTCCGCTGCTGAATTTCGTGTTCCGCACCGCCAAGGCGATTCCGATTGCCGGCTACAAGGAAGATTCGGCCGTGCTGCAGCACGCTTACGACGCAATCGACGCCGCGCTGGCGGCGGGCGAGGTGGTGTGCATCTTTCCCGAGGGAGGCCTGACCGGCGATGGCGGAATCGCGCCGTTCCGTCCGGGTGTGGAGAAGATTCTGGCGCGACGACCGGTGCCTGTGGTGCCGATGGCGCTGCGCGGCCTGTGGGGCAGCGTATGGAGTCGGCGCGACACGATGCTGCATCGGGCACGCCTTCCGCGGCGTATTCGCGCACGGGTGGAGCTGGTGATCGATACGCCGCTGGCGCCGGAACAAGTTACCGCAGCGACACTGGAATCGCGGGTGCGCGAGTTGCGTGGCGACCTCGCCTAGGTTGGAGTCAGCTCACCCAGCCGCCAATCACGATCAGCGCCACCACGCTCAGCCACGCCAGCAAGGCGCGCAGCAGGGCGCTGCGCAGGCGCACCAGTTCGGCCAGCGGATCGCTGTGGTCTTCGGCATAGCCGTCACCGGCTTCGACGTCGATCAGCACGTCAGCCTGCGCCGCGGCTCCCAGAAACCCCGGGCCCGCGCTATACCAGCTGGTGGGCGTCGCCTGACTGTGCCAGCGCCGCCATGCACCGATCACGGCATCCCAGTGGCCGACCACGGCGAGGGTGAAGGTCAGCAGCTGCGCGGGCAGCCAGTCCAGCGCGTTGGCGACGTAGCGGGCCGCGGTGCAACTGCCGGGGTCAAGCCGCAGCGAGTCATCGCGACCCAGCGTGTGTGCCAGCCGATACAGCAATGCACCGACCGGGCCGAGCAGGAAAAACCACAGCAGCACGGCGAAACGCCGCCGCAACGCCGCGTAGGCGATCGCCACGCCCAGCGCGGGCGCGTTCCAGGCGACCGGGCCGTCGTCGTCGGCGAGTGTCTGCGCCGCGGCTTCGCGGCTGGCGCCATCCGGGGCGTCAAGGATCACTTCCAGATCGGCCTCGAATTCGCGCGGGCCGAAGCAATACACCAGTACCGCCAGCGCGAACAGCAGCTGCAGCAACTCGCCCAGCGGCGTGCGGCCGAGCAACCATCCCAGTAGCACGCACAGTGCCAGCGGCAGCAACAGGGCCAACGCCACGCGCCCGCCGCCGCTGGTGTCAGCCAGCTGGGTGACCCAGCGTCGGAACCAGCTATCGCCGCGCCAGCGCGCCAGTTGTGGCATGACGTGTAGCAGGCCGAGAGCGATGAGGGCGACAAGCAGACGGATGGCCATGATGGAGTGAACTCGCAAGCAGTCGCTGCATTGTATGCGAGTGATCGGTCATCTCGCAGATCGGCATCGGCATGATGTGGCGCGGGAGGGCGCCACTTTGCGCCTGGATCAACCCGGTGGATTGGCAGCGACCAACGACTCCAGATCCAGCCCGGCGCGTTGCTGTAGCCAATGCGCCAGCAACTGGTACGACACCGACAGCGCGGTAGATGGCATGAAACTGCCGTCGGCGATGCCGTCGACGATCTGCTGCGGGGTGAACCAGCGCGCGTCTTCCAGTTCGTGATCGCGCATATCGATGTGGCGCGACATGGCGGTGGCAATGAAGCCGACCATCAGCGAGGCGGGCATCGGCCACGGCTGCGAGGAGTGATAGCGCACCTCATCGACGATGACGCCGGCTTCCTCCGCCACTTCGCGGCGCACCGCGTCTTCCAGCGACTCGCCCGGCTCGACGAAGCCGGCCAGAGTGGAATAACGACCGACTGGCCAGCCTGCCTGGCGGCCGAGCAGGCAGGCGCCCTCGTGCTCGACCAGCATGATGACGGCGGCGTCGGTGCGCGGAAAATGCAGGCGCGCGCAATCTTGATTCGTGCACTGGGCGCGATGGCCGGCGGCGACCAGCTGCAGCGGTGCGCCGCAACGGGCGCAATGGCGCGTCTCGCGTTGCCAGTGCGACAGACCTTTGGCATAGGCGAACAGGCCGGCTTCGTCCGCCGCCAACTGCAGCCCGGCGCTGCGCAGGTTCACGCGGCGTGCGTCGAGTGCGTTCTCCAGCTCGCCGACACGCTGAGAGTCGTCCACCACCAGCAGAAAATGCGGGCGCTGATCGGCGATGCCGAGCAGGGTAATCGGTGCGTCGCCGAGCCATTGTTCGCGCTCATTGGAATCCAGCCAGCGCAGCGCTTCGCGATCGCGCTGCATGAATGCTTCGCCGGCCTCATCCAGCAGCAGGTAACGCGCCTCGTTCGAGCGCGCCTGTTCGGCAATCCACGCGGATTCATCGCGCCGCTCGGCGATCCGGTCGAGGATCAGGCTGAGTCCGGCGAAGGTATTGGGACGCGGCAGCTTGGCCCGATCCATCGAACGACCTCAGGTGGAAAACGAGGATCCGCAGCCGCAGGTGGTCTTGGCGTTCGGATTGCTGATGACGAATTGCGAGCCGCTGAGGTTCTCTGCGTAGTCGATCTGCGCGCCGGTGAGGTACTGCAACGACAGCGGATCGCACAGCAGGGTCACACCCTCGCGCTCGACCGCAAAGTCATCCTCGGCCTGGGCTTCGTCGAAGGTGAAACCGTACTGGAATCCCGAACAACCACCGCCGCTGATGTACACGCGCAACTTCAACGCCGGATTGCCTTCTTCGGCAATCAGCTCATGCACCTTGTGCGCGGCAGCGGCGGTGAACAGGAGCGGCGCGCCGCTGCTGCGGTAATCGGGGATCGCGACGAGAGTTTCCATGGTCATCTAGATGGGGTCGGGACGGGCAAGCGCAAGCATACCGCTTCAGGCCGGCACGGCCTCGTCGAGCTCGGCATCCGGCGCCGGCAACTCGCGCTGCGCTTCCTCGGCCTGGCGCGAGATGCGCCCGTTGACCTGTGCACCGGCGGCCATTTCCAGCGTGTGATAACGCAGGTCGCCATCGATGCGCGCCTGCGGCGCCAGCTCCAGCCGGGCGCTGACATACACATCGCCGGTCACGTGACCGTTGATTACCGCCTGCGGCACACGGATCTCGCCGTGCACTTGGCCGTGCTCGCTGAGTGTGAACATGGCATCGTCGCCTTCGCCCAGCACGGTGCCTTCAATGCGGCCGTCCAGATGCAGCGCGCCGCTGAAGCGCAGGTCGCCGCGGATCACCGTGCCGCGGGCAATCAGGCTGGTCTCGTGGTTGGTGTGATTGCGCTCGTTGCGTTTACGGTTGAGCATCGTGATCCCCTTGGGCGGTGGTGATGTTGCCGCTCAGCGCGGCACCCCATGCGACGGCACGCTCGATCGGCTCGCCGTCGGCCGGCTGGATGCGGATGTGCAGACGCGTGGGACGGAAATCGGCCGGCAGCACGATAGTGCCGTGCAGCTGCTGGAAATACATGAAGCGGAAGGGCAGGCCGTCTTTCTGTGTGGCATCGCCCAGTGCCGGCCAGGCCAGGCTGACCACCTTGTCGCCACGCAAACCTTCCACGCTGACCGTCGCGTTGCCGCTAGTCTCGTCGCCGCGCTTCGCGTTCTGGGTCAGGCTGAGGGTGAGATTCAAGCCGCGTGAACCGGTGATCGGCTGCAGTTTCACCTCCTGCAACTTCAGGCCTTGCCGCTGGGCATCGCCGCCGACCAGCCGTGCATAGAAACCCAGGTCGGCACGCAGGCCGCTGAGTTCCTCCTCGCGCTGGGCCAGGGTGCCGCGCAACGAACGGGTGGCGACTTCATTGACTTGAGCGGCACGCTGCAGATTGGCGACCTGCTGTTCGAGTTCGTCGATGCGGGTTTGCAGGGCACGCTGCTGGCGGAGGTCGACGGCGGCTGGCGTGGCATGCCGGGTCAGCGCGCCAACGATCAGGCCAACCACCAATAGACTGCCCAGCCAGGCCAAGCCGAGCCACCACCAGCGCCGATGATGACCGGCGTCATCATGCCGGCGCACGACGAAGCGTGGCGGTGGTCGTGAAGCCATGCGGGTCATCCCGGGGAAAACGGAAGGTATAGCCCCGCTGCGATGAAAGCGTCAAGGAACCGGCGCACGCTTCGTCGTCTCGACGACTATCCGGCGACGTCGCGCGCGGTGGCGCTCAGCTTTGCATCTTGCTTTGCAGGTAGCGCTCCGCGCCAATGTCCTTGATCAGGCTGAACTGGGTTTCCAGCCAATCGATGTGTTCTTCCTCGTCGTGCAGGATGTCCTTGAACAGGTCGCGGCTGATGTAGTCGGCGATGCCTTCGCTGTGCGCGATCGCGGCACGCAGGTCGATCACCGCGGCCAGTTCCAGATCCAGATCGCCCTGCATCGACTCAAGCACGTTCTCGCCGATGCGCAACTTGCCCAGATGCTGCAGGTTCGGCAGGCCGTCGAGGAACAGGATGCGCTCGATCAGGTGATCGGCGTGCTTCATTTCCTCGATCGATTCCTTGTATTCGTGCGCGGCCAGTTCGGCGTAACCCCAGTCCTTGAGCATGCGGTAATGCAGGAAGTACTGGTTTATCGCGGTCAGTTCGTTGTAGAGCACCTTGTTGAGGAACTCGATGACCTTGGCATCACCTTTCATGGCTTTTCTCCGCTCGACGGGCAACGCCGACTATACAAATTCCGCGCCGGCGCGGACGAAATGCGAATGGCAATGGTTTGCCCATGCATCAGGCCCGCGCGGACGAAGAATCCGCGGCTGATCACGATGGGTCGGAAGGCTCAGGCGGTGGCAAGCGGCAGCTGGCAAAGCACCTGCGAAACCGCCTTGTCGAGCGTGGAACGGGCTTCCTGCTCACAGCAGCCACAGCAGTCGGAACAGCCAGTGCGTGCCTGCAGTTCGGCAAACGAACGCACGCCGTCGGCCGCTTCGCGGCGGATGTCGTGGTCGGTGACGGCGTTGCACAGGCAGATGTACATGGCGCGTATAAGAACGCGAATGCGAATGATTGTCAACAATCAACGGCTAATGGCTGTGGACATCCATTCAGGCAGCCTTGCAGCCATCACGCGGCCCGGTCGGCTGCGTTTCGGCGGTATCTCGCGGCGGCAATGTGCCGAGCTTGACGCTGAACAGGTCCTCCACCAGCGGTGCGAAGTGGCGCAGCGCCCGCTCGTACACCTGCCGCTTGAAATTGACGACATGCGCAGCTGGATACCAGAAATCGACCCAGCGCCACAGATCGAACTCCGGCTTGTCGCAGGCATCCAGCTTCAAGTCGTTTTCGCCGCCGAGCAGCCTGAGCAGGAACCACACCTGCTTCTGCCCGATGCAGGTAGGTCGCTGGTGATGGCGCACATAGCGATTGGGCAGGCGATAGCGCAACCAGCCGTGGGTGGCCGAGATGACTTCCACGTGATGCGCAGCCAGCCCGGTTTCCTCTTCCAGTTCGCGGTACATCGCCTCCAGCGGGGTTTCGTCCGAGCGCATGCCGCCCTGCGGAAACTGCCAGCCATCACGATTGACCCGGCGCGCCCAGAACAGCTGGCCGTCTGCATTCAGCAGAACGATGCCTACATTCGGACGATAGCCATCAACATCAATCATGTCGCCTCCTGGAGCCGTACGGCGTGGTTCGCCGGCGAGACCAAACCCCGTCCTGCAGCCGATTCAACCACAGCGCGTGAAGCAGCAGCAAGCGGCAGACTTGAACCGGCCGGGCTACGCGACTACACTGCCGCGCCCCGCCCGTATCGTTCTGATCCGGCATGGCGGGTTTCCTCAAGGCTATGTAGCTCAGCTGGTTAGAGCACAGCACTCATAATGCTGGGGTCGGTGGTTCGAGTCCACCCATAGCCACCACGTCTTGTTCTCACACCCTCTCAAATCGTCTCGCAGATCACTCGCGAGGCGCATTGCTGTGCAGTTTTTGGGTCGCCGTCATCTCAAGTTGTATCAGCAGGAATCACTGCATCGCATGGCAGCTGGTGGTATTTTTGGTGGTATGCGTAGCGCCGAAGGGGCGTTTTAGCGCGATGTACCACCAGCGCAGGGCGCGTGGGCGGTACCAGTAGGAGAGAGAGATGGCAGAATTGACGGCAGTGGCCGCGCGCAACGCGCAACCGCGGGAAAAAGCATATCGGCTGGCCGCCGGAAAGGGTCTATATCTGCAAGTGATGCCGACCGGCGCGCGTTACTGGCGGCTGAAATACCGCGTCGACGGGGCGCAGAAGATGCTTGGTCTCGGCGTTTTCCCCGACGTCGGCGTGGCCCAGGCGCGCGAAGCCCGCGACGATGCACGCCGGCTGCTGGCCAGCGGCGTCGATCCCAGCATGCAACGCAAAGTGGCCAAGGTGGCCAGCGCCTCGATCGCGGAACACAGCCTGGAAGCGATGGCGCGCGAATGGCATGCCGTGCACCAACATGAATGGGCCGATAGCTACGCCGAGCGGATCATCACTGCGTTCGAGCGCGACATTTTTCCCTGGCTTGGTAGTCGGGACGTCGGCAGCATCGAGCCGCGTGACCTTCTAGTGCGTCTGCAGGAAGTGCAAGCGCGTGGCGCCCGCGAAACCGCGCATAGGCTGCGCCGCTGGCTTAGCCCGGTGTTCCGCTATGCCATCGTCAAGGGCGCTGCACAGCGCGACGCGGCAGCCGACCTGAAGGGTGCGTTGGCCGGCTTTGTCACCCGCCGCTTTCCGACCATCAAGGATCCGGCCCGCATCGGCGAACTAATGCGAGCGATCGAAGGCTACGGCGGTACCCACATCACTCGGGCTGCGCTGAAACTCGCGCCGCTGCTATTCACGCGACCGGGCGAGCTGCGCTTCGCGCGCTGGCCTGAATTCGACCTGGCCGCAGGTATCTGGACGGTACCGGCGGCGCGGATGAAGCTGCGCAAGGCGCAGAAACTGACCGCCGAGCCGCATATCGTGCCGCTGAGCCAGCAGGCGGTGAAGATACTTATGGCGCTCAAGCCACTCACCGATGGATCCCGCAGCGGCTTCCTGTTTCCGGGCGAGCGAAGCGCGGATCGGCCCATGTCGGAGAACACTCTCAATGCTGCCCTGCACACCATGGGCTTCAAGAATGAAATCGTGGCGCACGGCTTCCGCCACATGGCCAGCACGGCGCTCAACGAGGCCGGGTGGAGCGAGGATGCGATCGAGCGACAGCTGGCCCACGTCGACGCGAACCCGATCCGAGGGATCTACAACCAGGCGCAGTACCTGGCCGAACGAAAGAAGATGATGCAGGCGTGGGCCGACTACCTCGACGGGTTGCGCGAGCCCAGGCCTGCAGTGCCGATGCCGGCAGCGAAGCGGTCAGCCCGCGCTGGTGGTCGTCTGAGTTAGTTCGTCGAGTAGCTGGTCGGCGGTTCGCTTGAGGTCGGCTGCAATAACGTCAAGCAGCTGGTAGATCTCGTCGGCGGTGATCGTGCGCTCATTCACCGCAGAGGCGATGCCGGCGGCCGCGCCGCTGAGTGCGTCGGCGCGTCCGCGGATTCGTTCGGTAAAGCGGATCGCTTCGGTGTTGCGGTCGTGCATCGTGTGGCCCTGCTTTCGGTGGATCGAGACCGATTACCCGGCCTGCATCGCACGCCACCCCGAAATCGCTCGATCGCAAGATCTTACGATTTCCTGGCTCGCCATGTGAGCCGCGTCAAAGCACCGCACGCCGCCCGTTTTGCAATGCATTCTGCTCACTGCGCACACCGGTCAAGTTGATCATCGGTTCCGATCGACCGCGATCAGTGTTCCGATCGTGATCAGCCATGTCGTATACGCTCTAGTTCCAGCCCCAGATAGCCCGCAATATCTTGCGCGTTGACAACGGGGCAATTTGATTTCTAGTCTCCGACACACGGCCTGAGCGCAACGCCCAGGTAAAGGGGAACTATTGATGCGTGTTTGGCAAGGGATCTGCCTGTCGGCAGTGCTGCTGTTCTCGTTCGGGGCGTTGAGCCACGCACAATCGGTCACACCGGAAGACGAATACAAGAATCTGGTCAAGGTCGATCAGGACATCCAGCCGCTGGGTGCGCATCCGTTCGGTGAGAGCATCAGCCTCTACGACGGCACGTTGTCGTTCGAACAAACGGACGTCAGCGTGCCGGGCAACGGACCCACGCTGCAACTGTCACGATCGCTACAGACCGCCATCGTGAGTATGGTGGGCACGAACCGCCCGTTCGGCGAATGGGAGCTGGACATTCCGCGCATCGAAACCACCGCCGGCGCGGTGGGGCAGGTGAGTCCCACTTGGCTAGTACAGAGCAGCGGGAAACTTCGTTGTACGGGCTTCGCTCCGCCGCCCGTGTACGGCCCCTATCAGGGCGGGGATCCGTGGACGCCGGCCGAGTGGTGGTACGGCTACCACTTGCTCGTGCCCGGTCAGGGCAGTCAGGAGCTGTTGAAGCGCGGCACCGCCAATCCGCTGTCGCCCACGATCAGCGGTATGAGCTTTCCGATCGTCACCAAACAGAACTGGATGATCGCGTGCGGTGTGACGGCCAGCGATGGTGGCGAAGGTTTTCTGGCGATCGCGCCGGACGGCACGCGTTACACCTTTGCCCAGCTGGTCTATCGCCCGATGGACACCATCACGTCGCCGATCGGCACGCCTCCGCTAGCCGGCGTTCGTCCCATGCTGGCACCCATGAATTTTCTGGGTCGCCGCGATGCGTTGATGTACGTGACGCAAATCCAGGATCGCTTCGGCAACACGCTGACCTATACCTACGATTCCACCAGCGGCAATCTCACCGACATCACGGCCAGCGACGGAAGGCACCTGACGCTTACCTATGTATCAGGCACGTCGCAGGTCGCTACCGTGACGGTGCTCTCCACGGATGTACCGGCGCGTACCTGGACGTACAGCTACAGCTTCACCAATGGCACCCCGACCGCGCTGACCGGCGTGCAGCTTCCGGATGGCAGCGCTTGGTCCTACAACCTGGCGGCACTTACGGCAGAGCCCGACCCGACGTTCGTGTACGGCGATTGCGGCGCGAACCAGCTCGCTACTGTTGACGGCGGCTCCGTGACCGGCACGATCACACATCCGTCGGGACTGACGGCTACCTTCACCCTGCAATCCATGATGCACGGGCGCTCTTACGTCCCCAAGCAGTGTTACGGCCCTACTGGCACAGGCTCCCCCCCTTTTTCGTACTATCCGCAGTACTACTCGCAGTACTCGATCACCAGCGAGGTCCTGTCGGGGGCGGCCCTGCCGACGCAAACGTGGACTTACAACTACTCCACACCCAACCAGAGTTGGCTCTCGGACGCGTGCGCGAGCAATAGCAGTTGCCCCTCGACCGTCTATACCGATGTGGTCGATCCGGACGGTCGCGATGTGCGCACCACCTTTAGCAACCGCTTCGACGCCAGCGAAGGAGAGGTGCTGCGCACGGACTTTTACGCCGCGGGTAACACCGCTGCGATCCTGCGCTCGGAAACCAACACCTACGCCAACCCGACTGGAGGCCCGTGGCCCGCGGCCTATGGCTACGGCCTGCAAGCCCGCGTTAATCGGGCACAGAGCGAAGCCCTCTCGCCGCTGAGTCAGCACGCGATCAGCCAGGACGGCGACACGTATACGTGGCTGGCAGAGGGTTTCAACGCGTACGCGCAGGTGGCCCAGACGAAGCGCTCCAACAGCATCGCGGGTCAGAGCGCGATCGAGGAGGCGACCACCTATCTCAACGACCCTACCCTGTGGGTGCTGGGCCTGCCACAGCAGGTGACCAACCTCACCACCGGCGAGACCGAGAGCCTCAACACCTACAACACCGGCAACGACACGTTGCTGTCGCGCGCCCGCTTCGGCCAGCCGCTGATGAGCTATACGTTCAACAGCGCGGGCCAGCTGGCCAGCTTCACCGACGGCAACAGCCATACCACCAGCTTGAGTAACTACAAGCGCGGTATCCCACAAACGATTGGCTATCCGGACAGCACCAGCGAGTCCCTGGTCGTCGATGACTTCGGCCAGATCAGCACGATCACGGATCAGGCGGGACATACCACCAGCTACGGCTACGACAACGTCGGCCGCATCACCGGCATCACCTATCCCGGTGGCGATGAGGTGGCGTGGCTGCCCAAGACCTTCACCTACAGCTTCGTCACCAGCGACGAGCGCGGCGTGCCGGCCAATCACTGGCGGCGCACCACCACCAGCGGCAACGCGGTGGGAGTGACGTACTTCGATGCGATGCTGCGTCCGGTGTTGAGCGACAGCGACATCGGCGCCAGCGTGATGGCCAGCATGCTGACCACCTACGACAGCAAGGGACAGAAGACCTTCGGCGCGTACCCGAGCGCCAGTGCACTGACCTTCACGCAGACACCGGCGGCGGTCGGCATCCAAGGCACTGCCACGACTTACGACGCACTGGGGCGGGTGACCCAGGTCCAGCAAAACTCCGAGCTGAGTACCACTCCCTTGACCAGCAGCACCGCGTACCTGTCCGGTGCGCAGCAGCAGATCACCGATCCCAAGGGCAATGTCGCCACCACCAGTTATCAGGTGTTCGACACGCCCAGCTACAACGCGCCGATCCTGGTGCAGGCACCGGCCGGCATCACCCAGACGATCACTCGCGACCTCTATGGCAACCCGCTGTCGATCACCCAGTCGGGCCTGTACGGTACCGAGTCGGACAGTGTCACCAAGACACTGACCTACGACGCGTACCACCGCCTGTGCCGCACCACCGAGTCGGAAAGCGGCAGCGAAGTGATGGCCTACGACAACGCCAACAACGTCGCCTGGGGTGCGTCGGGTCTGAGCATCACGGGAACCGGCTGCGGGCAGGAGCAGGTAGCGACGGCGGCCCAAACCGCGCGCACCTACGATGCGATGAACCGGGTGCTGACGATCGCGCCGCCTTCGGGCACGCAGAGCACCCAATACCACTACACGGCGCTGGGTCTGCCGGACAGCGTGGTCTCGGGTATCAGTACCTGGACGGGTGCGTACAACTTCCGCGGCATGCTCACCGGCGAGAGCCTGCAACTGGTCGGCCAGAACGCTTGGGGCATCGGCTATGCCCATGATGCGAACGGCAGCCTCAGCCTGGTGCACTACCCCGATGGCGAGAACGTCAGCTACGCGCCCGATGCGCTGGGCCGACCGACCCAGGCCGGCAGCTACGCGACCGGCATCGGCTACCTCCCGAACGGACAGGTGGCGCAGTTTGCCTACGGCAACGGCGTCGCCTACGTGGCCGCGCAGAACACGCGCCAGATGCTCAGCAACTTCCGCTACAGTGCGGGCAGCACGGTGCAGTTGGGTGAGGCTCTCGGCTACGACCCCAACGGCAACATCACCGCGGTGACCGATCTGGTGGCCGGTGGCCCGCGCGCCAAGTCGTTCGGCTACGACGCGCTGAATCGGTTGAGCAGCGCCAACGCGGCCGGCTTGTGGGGTACCCAGGCGTACACCTACGACGCGCTCAACAACCTGCGCACGTTACAGACCGGCAGCCAGACGTCGACCTACAACTACGACGCCACCAACAAGCTCGCGAGCATCAGCAACGGCGCCACCACGCTCACCAACTATCTGTACGACAGCCGCGGCAACGTCACCGGCAAGAACGCGACCACGCTGGTGTTCGATCAGAAGAACCAGCTGACCCAGATCCCCGGCAGCGACACCTACGCCTACGACGCGTCGGGGCGGCGAGTATCGAAGACGGCCGCTGGCGTCACGACGTATTACTTCTACAGTCAGGCTGGCCAGCTGATGTACCAGTGGGCGCCGGGCAGTGCGCTGTCCACCAATTTCATCTATCTGGGCACCAAGCAAGTTGCCCGCAACAGCTCGCTTCAGCTCACCGCACCGGGTGCGGTGAGCTTCGACGCCAATCCCAACAACGGCAGCTACACGGTGAGCTGGGGCGCCGTGACGGGTGCCACTAGCTACCTCCTGCAAGAAAGCGCCAACGGCGGTGCCTGGACCACGGTGTATAGCGGTAGCGCCGCCAGCAGTGCGCTGAGCGGTCGGGCAGGCGGCAGCTATACCTACCAGGTAGAAGGCTGCATCGGCACCACCTGCGGTGCGTGGACCAGCTCGGCCACGCTGGGCGTAACTCCGACGTTGCCCACGGTGAGCGTACCCAGCGGCACCATCAACGGCACCTACACAGTGAGTTGGACGGCACCGGCGACCGCCAGTGCGTACATGGTGCAAGAGCGCCTCAACGGCGGCGCGTGGACCACCATTGCCGCCAGCACCGCGGCCACCGCGATCAGTCGTCCGGGCACCACCAGCGGCAGTTACACCTATCAAGTGGCGGCCTACAACAGTTACGGCACGCGTGGCTGGGCCGGGTCCAATGCGGTCACTGTGGATACCACCTACGGCGTGCTGCCGACCGCGCCAGCCAGTTTGACGGTGCCAGCCAGCAGCAACAACGGTGGCGCCACGCTGAGCTGGGGTGCCTCGAACCTCACCACGCGCTACGTGGTCGAGCAGAGCAGCAACGGTGGTACCAGCTGGACGGGTATCTACAACAGCAGCGGCACCAGCACGGCGGTGTCGGGGCTGGCCGACGGCAGCTACGTCTTCCATGTGCAAGCCTGCAATACCTACGGCTGTAGTGCGTGGACCGCGGGCAGCGCCACGCTGGTGGTGACGCACCCGCCGACCACCGCGCCTACGATCAGCACACCAGCCAACAGCACCAACGGCAGCTACACGGTGAGCTGGAGCGGGGTTGCTGGTCCGGTCAGTTACACGCTGCAGGAGCAGGTCAATGGAGGTGGCTGGGCGACCGTGCAAACCAACGGCATGACCAGCTGGAGCACCAGCGGAAGAGGCAACGGGACTTACGGCTATCACGTGCAGGCCTGCAATGTGGGTGGTTGCGGACCGTGGAGTGCGGTGGCGAGTACCACGGTATTACTGGTGCCACCGGTACCCGCCAGCATCAGCGTGCCGGCGACCAGCAACGGCCCCATCGCCATCAACTGGGCGGCCAGCGCCACGGCGACCATCTACGGTCTGGATCAGAGCGTGAATGGCGGGGCGTGGGCGCAGGTGTATGCCAACAGCGCCACCAGCACGACGGTGACGGCGACCTCGTCGGGCAGCTACAGCTACCGGGCCTACGCCTGCAATGCCAGTGGCTGCAATGGCTACGCTACCAGTGGTGCAGTAGCGGTCACGATCCCGCCGGCCAGTGCGCCGAGTCTGAGCGTGCCTGCCAGCAGCAACTCCGGCAGTTACACGGTGAGCTGGGGTGGTGTCAGTGGCGCCACCAGCTACACGTTGCAGGAGCAGGTCAACGGCGGTGGTTGGACCACAGTACAGGCCAATGGCAGCGCCAGTTGGGGTGCCAGCGGCAAGGGCAACGGCACGTACGGCTACCACGTGCAGGCGTGCAATGCGGGCGGCTGCGGGCCGTGGAGCGGTACGGGCACGATCATTGTGGCGCTGATTCCAGCGGCACCCGCTGCGCCCAACATCAGCAGCAGTGGTGTGTACTGGAAGCCGGTGGTGTTGGTGAGTTGGACCGCAGTGCCCAATGCCACGAGCTATCAGCTGGAACAAACCGATCCCGTGAATGGCGTGAACATCGTCTCCAGCGGCTCGGCTACGTCTTGGAGTCAGTTGATTCTTATCAATGGAACGGTCCAGTTTCGGGTGATGGCGTGCAGCAGCGCCGGCTGCTCGGCCTTCAGCGGTTATCGCAGTATCACACTGCATTCGGGTCCCTGAGCCAAGGATGTCATGCACATGAAGAAGATCGCACGATGGCTGATCCTGACCAGCCTGTGGCTAGGCACCGCGGTGGCGCATGCCGGCACGGTGACCTACGTGTACACCGACCCGCAGGGCACGCCACTGGCGGAGGCCGATGCCAGCGGCAACATCACCGCCCGTTTCGATTACGCGCCGTATGGCACGGCGGTGGCGAGCATGAGTCCGGCGCCGAATGGGCCGGGGTATACCGGGCACGTGAACGATCCGGACACCGGGTTGGTGTATATGCAGGCGCGCTATTACGATCCGGGGACCGGAAGATTCTTGAGCGTCGATCCGGTGGAGCCCAGCGCGGGCAATCCGTTCAACTTCAGCCGCTATGCGTACGCAAATAATAATCCGGTCAGCAACACTGACCCGACGGGTCAATGTCCCGACAAGAATCCGTGCTTTGAAGCCACTCCGTACAACTTCTTCCGAGACAATTTTTTCGGAAGCATGATCGGGCACCAATTTGGAGATCCAATTGCACTTATCCGATCAGACAATATCAATCCGCTGACCAGTGAGGCTTTAGATCGAGGACAACTCCAGGATGCCAAGCTCGGTGTTTTGATGTTGGCGATACCGGTAAGCAAGCCAGAGAAAGTGGCGGCCGATACTGTAAAAGAGGTAATGCTTTCACTGAGTAAGCATGGTGAAGCGGCCGAACATGCCGCGGCTGCGATCGCAGCAGGCAAACCGAGCATCTTGACAATCAATCGAGCCGGGGCATCTGCCAATCGACAGGCTGCAACCGGAGGTATTGCCAAAATAGCTGGGAAGCAGTTGGATGAGTATCCGCCAGCTATGTTCGTGGAAGGTGGCGATGGAGCAAGCGTTCGCGCGATTAATCCTCGTGACAATATGTCTGCAGGAGCATGTATCGGGAATGCTTGTCGTGGGTTGTCTGATGGGGCTCAAGTTCACATAAAAGTAGGTAACTAGAGATGAACGAGAAGTCTTATAAGCTCTACGTATCATTCTGCCAATTTGCAATTTTTGCGAGTCACCTTGATCAGCCATTCAATGATTGGAATGATCATCAAATTTCGCAGGGGTTTGCTTGGCGAAGAAATAGCGTTTCATTTCGCACTCTTGTAGAAGATGGCGTACACCTTATTAAGGTGGCATTGAAAGATGAAATGCCTCCTGTTGCGGAAGATGCTATCCGGACCATTGAAGTACCATTTGAATCTCCGTCAGATGGGAATATTGAGTTAGCCAGCATATCGGACTCAGTCGCAGTATCGCTTCCTTCTGGAAAATACATGCTTCGCTGCGAATTCTTTGGGCAAATTTCTGGTGATGAAAATATTATTCGCGTTACATTTGTGAGCGCCGCTTAACTCGTCTTGGCCATGATTCTCTCTTTCAGTCGTTCTTGCTTGATGCCGTACCTCCGCGGCGGAAAACCCAGCACTTGACCGACTTGCCCACGCCATCCACGCCGCTGTCGACGAGGATGCTGTTGACGGTCTTGTAGCTGAGGAATTTGCGGGCGCGGCTCTCGGGCAGCAGCCGCTTGAGGTCGTTGTATTCGGGCACGCGCAGGCCGTGCCGCGCGGCGCGCTCCTGGAACTCCGGCAGACTCACCGCGATCAGATCGTCGTTGCGGCTGTGGTTGAGCTTCTCGACGCCGTCGGTGTCGTTGAGGTGGTCGAACTTCTCCCAGAACTCGGTCACGGTCGGGTGGTCGGCGTTGATCGCGTACTGGCGGGCGACGGCCATGTCCATCAGCGCGTCGAACGCCTGGCGCTTCTGGTCGGCAGAGATCGGCACGACGTGGTCGAGCGCGTCGATCATCGCCATCACCTGCGCGTGGTTCTTGCAGATGCGCACGCTCTTGAGGTTGGGGTGGCCCTTGAACATCGCCTCGTAGATCGGCGTGAACTCCGCCAGCGTGGCCATGATCTTCTTCTCACGCCGCACCGCCGCCAGAATGAAGCCGCTGACGTTCTCCACCGGCACGGTTTCCAGCGCCTTGCCGGCGATGCCGCCCTCGATCGTGTGGCCGCTCTTGTCGAGGTTGATGTGCACGATGCGCTGCAGCACTGCGTCGCTGGCGTCCACCACCGCGTTCTGGCTGATCACCACGGTGCCGCGGAACGGCGGCTCGTAGGTTTCGTTGCCGGCGCTCTTGTGGCCGCGGGCACGGCCGATGCGGCCGTTGTAGAGTGTTTTCAGTTCGTCCCAGTCGAACTGCTTGACGTTCATGCGGTCGTTGCCGGCGCTGCGGTCGGCCTCGATCATCACCATCGGCAAGTTGCCGACCTGGCCGAACGTGCGCGTGCGACCGGCGAGCGTGGACTTGGTCGGATCCATGCCTTCGTGATCCGGGCGGCCGCATAGCTTCCACAGGAACTCGATCAGAGTGGACTTGCCGGAGCCGGCCTCGCCGATCAGCTCAAGGAACGGGAACGACTTGTCGGTAGTACGGATCTGCTCGGCGAACAGGCTGCCCAGCCAGAACGCCAGCGAGATCACGCCCTTCACACCGAACGCGGTCCACAGGTGGCCGAACCACGCGTCGGAGTAGTCCGCGCTGGCGGTGTTGATCTGCAGGCGCATCGACTGCAGCAAGCTCTTGATGTTGAGCCGGCCGATCTCGAAGTAGTCCTCGGCGTTGAGCTCGTAGAGGTTGCCGTCCTTCACCGCGACGTCGCCGAACACGTAGGCGCCGTGATCCTTGCTATAGCCGATGAAGTCCATCGTCTCGACGTGCTTGATGCCGGTCTCCGGCGTCTGGTCGCGCAGCAGGTGCATCAGCTGCTCGGACGTGCCGGTGAAAAAGCAGCCAGCCGCGATGCTGGCCATGCGCTTGCCGAACTCGGCAGCCGCCATGATCTGGCTGCCGGTGAAGGTGTTTTTCACCGCCGGCTGATCGCCTGGCCGATTGACGCGGAAGTAGTACCAGCTCTCGTCGGTGATGTCGTTGCGCTGGAAATACAGCACGCGCGGGTAGCCGGTGCAGATCTGGTGGACCGCGTTGCACTCGGCCAGCGCCTGTTCCTTGATCTCGTCCTCGTCGAGGCCTTTATCCTTGTCCTGCAGCTCCTCCCGCACCTTGGCGTATTTCTTGAAGTCGAGCTGGAACCAATACAGCCGGTTGCCAAACTCGAACGGGAACTGCGAGCGGCCCGCCTCTTTGTAGATCAGCATGGCTTTCGCGCTGGCGGTGCGGGCGATCAGCAAGGCGCCTTCGTGCAGGTAGCCCTTACGGTCGGCCACGGACAGGCGGTCGCGCTGGTGCAGGTCGTTCCAGTCGATCTTGCTGCGACCGTCCTGCTTGATCTGAGCGGCCTTGCAATCCCACGCCAGTGTGCGCGCCTGCTTGACCCACTTGCGGATGTAACGCTGGCCAGCGCCGTCGCCGTCGGTACCGTCGGTGTCGAGCGCCCACACCAGCGCCGGGCGATCGCCGGCGCGCTGCTTGGACAGCTCAGCCAGTGCATGCTCCGGCCAGTTGTTGCAACTGAGCAGGGCCACTGCCGCCACGCCGTGCAGCCACAACGCGATCGCGTCGAAGATGCCCTCAACCAGCCACACTTCCTCGACGGTCGACAGATCGAGGCCGGGCGGTGTCCACCAGTGGCCGGCATGCTTGCTGCCGTAATTGAAGCGAGCCTTCTTCTTGCCGAACCGCTGCGGCTTGTCGATCAGGCGCTCCCAGTAGCCGCCGCCGGGCAGCGGGAAACGTACCGTCGCCGTGCTGGCGTCCAGCTCGCGATCGACGTAGCTCTCCTGCGTGTAGCTGCCGCGCAGCTTCGCAATCTCGAAGCCGCGCATGTGCGTGAGGTACGCGTCGGCCGAGGCGTGCGGGTTGGTCTCGGTGACCTTGTAGCGATCCGACCAGTTCTCGAACAGATCGGAATACAGATCCTTGACGTGACGCTCCCACGCGCACTTGCTCTCGCGTCCGCACTTGATCACCCACGGGTGCTCGGCGTTGGTGTACAGCTCTTTTTTCTGGCAGTTCGGGCAGCGGCCTTCGCGCAGCCAGGTGCCTTTTTCCTTGAGGTCGAACTCCTGCAGCAGCAGGCGGGTGACGTCGGCGTGGAGGGAGGGATTCATGCGCTGGCCGGCTCCCACAGTTTGCCGGCGGGGCCGCACAGTTCGCCCTGCTTCCGTGCACGGTCGCAGTCCATGCCGACCCATTCGCCGACCGGCTCGTAAGGATCACCGTTGTCGTCGCGCAGGTCGAAACAATCCGGCGGCAAGGTGCACAGGAACATGCCCCGAACGAAGGTGCAGCTCGCACAGGTGGTGCAGGCTTTCGGCTCGGGCAGCGTCATGCCGCACCGCCCTGCCCGCGCGATGCGATCCATGCGCAGATCTCGCTCTCGCGGAAGCCGACGGCCTTGCCGCCCAGCGACACCGCCGCCGGGAATCCGCCGACCGGCATGCGCCGGTAGATGGTGGCGCGGGACAGGCCGCTGCGACGTATCGCCTCGGGCATGCGCACGATGCGATCGAGGTCGATCAACGGCAGCATCGCGGGTGCCGGCGCGGCGGCGTGGCGTCGGCTATCGAGGTTGACGACGGTATTCATGCCAGCCACTCGAACTGCCCCGCCGCCAGGGCGACGCTGCCGACGGTAATGGCGCGGAACAGCCACACCCCCGCGCATGAGTCCTCAAAACACGGCACCGGCAGCAGCTGTACGGCGTTGGCCAGTTCGCCGCGTTGGGCCGTGGCCATGACGTCGGTAGCGCCACGGCAGTGCTCGCAGCGGCAACGACGGGGCATGGCGACGACGTCGCCGGGTACGGTCAGGAACATGGGGTTGCCCTTCAGTGCTTGGTGGCGACGTGAGCGGCGAGCTGGACGGCCTGCTCACGGGCGATGCGCACCAGGTCGGCGGCAGAGAAGAACGCGCCCTGCTTGCTGACCGGATCGACCACGAACACGGCGTAGCTGGTGGTCTTGGTGAGGTCGACGTGGGCGCTGTTGCCGCGTGCGTGGATCTCGCCGAACGCCTGCAGGGTGATGACGGTGGCGGTGTCGGTGCTGACGCCGTAGTTCTGCAGGTGATCGGCGCAGCGGGCCACCAGCAGGTGGCGCTCAGGGGACAGGTGCTCGGCCTGGTGCGCGAGCAGGTAGCCGATCGCTACCTCGTGAAGGTTGGGTGGGGCCATGGTTCTCTCTCCGTGGACAGGTGGGTGGTGCCGGCTTAGCCAGCGGCAGCGACAGGCGCGGCGGGTTCGGCGCTCATCACCGGGACGGCGACGGCGTGCGGGATATGGATCTCGGGATTCGGCTGCTCGCTGGGGCACAAGGTGCGCAGCGTTTCCAGCCCGGCCAGCCAGACGTGGCCGCAGGCATCGTTGGTGCACTCGAAGCGCACCTCGCGGTAGATGGTGGTGAGCTGCTTGCTGCTGCGGGCGCGGGCGAAGCTGTCGCAGTGCGGGCAACGCACGCGGAAGCGGCTCTCGCGATGCATGGACGAAGGATGTTGCGCTGCATGAGTCATGCTCGATTCACTCCCGTGGTCGTATTCATGCCGCAAGCCGCGAGAGGAATAGCCGCGGCCCGCTGGTAGCTTTTGACGCCGCGCAGGTACATCTGGCGGGCGAACGAGGCGCTGGACTTGCCGTTCTGTTCCGCCAGGGATTCGTGTTTGGCCAGCTCGGGGGCGAGCAGCCGTAGCGCGATGGCTTTTTTCGTTACGCCTCTCGGGGCGTAGCTGACAGGGGATTTGCGTATGCTCGGCATGGGTTACAGTGGCCTGAATGTGTCACACAATTCGCAGAATACTCGCAAAACGCGAGAATACAAGAAGCAAAATGCGGGAATTTTGCAAAACGCAGGAGAGACCATGGCCGAACTGAGCGCGGGGGCGATCATCGATCGCATGCATATAGCGGCCGGCGTCAGCACGGACATCGCGCTCAGCGCCTACTGTGGGCTCGGCAAGAGCACGGCCGGCGGCTGGCGCAATCGCAACACCGTGCCGTTCGAGGAGTGCGTGAAACTCGCACAACGCAAGGGTGTCAGCCTGGACTGGCTTCTGCTCGGACTGGGCACCCTGACCGGCGCCGATGCCGATTACCGTGTGCACGACGGTGACGCCGCCGACCCGCGCTTGCAGCGCATGACCGCCTTTCTTGCGCACTGGGCCACCACCCGCAGCGCCGACGACCAGGCTTGGCTGGAAGGTCAGCTGACGCGTTCGATACCGGAGTACGCGGAGTGGGTTGCTACCCGAAAAAGATAGTCAGCGGTGACAAACGCGGGCCATCAAACAGCACTAGGAAACGGGATGGATAAGCACAGAGCAGACGGTCAAAGCAGGGACGCGCATTTCATCGGTGGCCCACGCGCTGGCGAGATTCACCCGATCAAGTCGTCGACGCCACGTGTGATCACCCACCACGAGGGTGCATACCTCGAATATCTGCTGGTGCGTTGGATCGAGGTCGGCGGCAAGGTGGCCGAGGATTCACCGCTGTACTACGTCTGGAGCGAACTGGACGAGGCTACGGCCGACGCCGCGATACTGGCCCACCAACAGGCGCTGGCCAGCGCCTGAGTCGTTCAACGCGTTCGCGCGTCGGTGGCGCCACAGGGTCGGCTATTCGCCGCCGCCACTGTCTGGCGGGGTCTTAGCGTCGCGGTGCTCAAGTTCCAGCTGTGTGATGTAGCCGGAATCACCGAGCAGGTGCTCGGCCTTGACGATGATCCAGTCCACCGCATCGATCTGCGGCTTGAAGCCGCGCACGCTGACGTGCATCTCGGGGTATAGATCCGCGCGGCCGTGGGCGAGCGTGTAGTGGAAGGTGACGGTGCCGCGCAACAGCCGCTTGTACTCGCTGCGCGCGGCGCGCATGGCGTTGCTCTTGGTCGCGTAGGTGGTGCGCAGGGTCTTGACGCCTTTGCCATCGTCGATGCCCACCAGCACATCCTTGGTCTTGCCACTGTGCGTGTCGTCGTACAGCGTGCGGATGCCGCTGTACGCGTTGCGGTCGGCGACGTGGTAGCGGTGCTGGTCGCCGGTAGCGCGGGTCAGCGTGACCTTGGGCAGCGGCCGGCCGGTGGCCGTGGTGCCCTGGCCGATCGGGCAGAAGATCAGCGATCCGGACTTGATCGTGGCCACCGCGTCGTAGCGCTTGCCGAGCCGGGTGAGGAAGTTGACGTCGCTCTCGTTGGTCTGGTCGATATGGTCGATGGCCAGGGTCGCCAGATCCGGGTGACAGCGCGGGGTGAGTTTGTTGCGGCCGGCGAGCTGGTTGACGATCGCGCCGACGGTGGTGTCGTGATAGCTCTGCTCGCGCTGCTGGCGCAGATCGCTGCGCAGGTTGGCACTGCGACCGCGCATCACGATCACGTCGGGCGTGCCGGCGTGTTCCAGCTCATCGATGACGAAGCTGCCTTTGTCGGTGAGGCCGCTGTCATCCCAGCCCAGCCACACGCGCAGGGTGGCGGTGGTGGGCGGCAGCGCCAGCTTGCCGTCGTGGTCGCTGAGCGTGATGTCCAACTGGTCGGCAGTGTCCTGCCGGCAGCTGGTGACGGATAGGCCGACGAGCCGCGGGACCAGGGTGGCGGTGAGGTCGCGACCGTCCAGCGTGACCTTCCACCGTGGCTGTGGGTTGCGACTGGTCATGCGATGCCGGCGGTGGCGCCGCCGTGGCTGTCGATGGTGGCCAGCGTCGCGCTGTTGCCCAGCGGCGCACTGGAAACCTGCGCGTCGTCGCTACGCTTGAGGCTGATGCTGAAGTCGGTGCGCCGTGCGATGCCGTCGGGCGTGAACGCGCTGCCGCCCTCGCTCATCGACTCGATCACCCAGGCGCCGAACACGCGACCGGCGCCGTCGATCATGGCGTAGGCGTCGCCTGCATCGGCCATGCGGCGCAGGGTGGCCAGGCTTTCCAGTTTGCCGGCGACTTCCGGTGCCAGCACGCCGGTGAGCGTGATGGTGTCGTCGCCGGGGCCGATGAACTGCAGCGCCGCCCGCGCACCGACGCGGCTGGTCGACGCATGCCGCCACGCGGTGGAGCGCTGCAATTCGCTGTACGCGAGATCCGGCAGCTGGAACACGAATTGACCGAGGCACATCAGCATGGGGTTACTCCGTGTCGCCGAGGCGGCTGCGGCCGGCGGCGGCCTTGGCACGTTCGCGGCGATCGAGTTCGGCCGATGCCGCGCGGGCGGCGGCCTTTTCATGGCCCGGCATCGCCTGCACCGTGACGCTGTACTGGTTGTGGTTGGTGACCGAACCGCCGCCGCCCGCGCGCAGCGGTGGCTTGCTGTCGATGGCGAAGCGCGCGCCCGGCTTGCTATCGCTGGCGTCGCCGGTGTTCCAGTGGATGCCGGCCGCGGCGACCGGATCGCCTGCGATGTGCAGCGCCGCTTTGAGCGCCCGCCACTTCTCCATGAAGCCGTCGATCTTGTCGCTGATCCACTGGAAGGCCGCGGTGAACGGTGCCTTGATCGCATCGCCGACGCCATCCATGAATACCGACACGATGCCCCAGTGCTTTTTCCACAGCTCCACCACGTCGGCGACTTTGTCGCCGATCCATTCGCCGAGCGCGTTGAGCTTGCCGAAGGTCCAGCCGATCGCCTGCACCAGCCACTTGACCAACGTCACGACGCTGCTGATGGCGTAGCCGATCGCCTGGCCCCACGTGCGGCCGGCGTCGGTGGCGGCATCGAGCTGGGCCGTGGTCGCCTGGAACGGCGCGAACAATTGCTTGATCCAAATCCACACCGACTGGATCGCGCCGGCGATGCCGTTCCACAGGGGCTTGAGCGGCCCCAGCGCTTGGCCGAGTTCGGCGAACGCCGGCCCGACCACAGAGCGGATGCCCTGCCCGAAGCCGATGAACCACGCCTTGATCGGCCCCCAGTATTTCCACACCGCCACCGCCAGTGCGACCACGGCGGCGATGATTGCCCACACCGGCAGCGTGATCGCGGCGAGGGCGGTAGCCGCCGCTGAGGCACCACCGATGATCGCCGGCAGGATCGATCGGCCGAGCAACGCGACGCGCGCGAACAGGCCTGCACCGGCTGCTTCGCCGCCCGCTGCCACACCGGCCGCGCCACGGCGTGCCAGCAAGCCCAGCCCGGCTCGCCCGATGGCGAAGCGCAGCAGTGCGAACTGACCGATCAGGCCGCCCAGCGCGATCATCACGCCGCCGGCGGCGACCATCAGGATGCCGAAGCCGGTGGCGATCAGGGCGATGCTCTTGGCGATCGCCGGGTGACGTTGCGCAGCGCCGGTGAGTGCCTTGAGTACGCCCACCAGTTTTTGCAGCACGCCGACATAGACCGGCAACAGGGTGGTGCCGAGTTCTTTGTACAGGTCGGCCTTCTTGGCAAGCAGATCGGCTTCCTGTCCCTGCGCGGTGCCGACGGCGCGGTTGTACGCGGCATCCGTGCCCTCGAAGTGCGCGGACGCCGCCAATTGCTTCTGGATGTTGCCGCGCTGCATGTACATGCCGGCGAACAGGTCGCCGCCCTTGCGCGCGCTGAACAGGCTGTTGAGCTTGCTGACGATCTGGTTCTCGCTGAGCTTGCCCTTGGGATCAATGCGCGGGATGACCTCCTTCATCATGTAGTCGAAGGGGTTGCTCTCGTACAGCGCCTGGTTCTTCAGCGCACCGGGCAGCATCTTGGTGATGTGGCCGGTTTTGCCGTACTTCACCGCACCCTTGTTGACCAGGCCGAGCTGGTCGAGCGCCTCGGCGGTCTGCTGGGTGCTGCGGCCCGCCGCCCAGTTCTGGTACGCGCTGGCAAAGCCGGTACCGGAGCGCATGCCGCCCATTTCCTGAATCGTATGCATGGCGCCGAAGAACAGCGCCTTCTCGTCCATCTGCTTGGTCGCGACGCCGCCGACCTTCATCGTCTGCAGGTAGTCGCTGGGCTTCACGAGGCCACCGCTGCCGACATAGGCCTTGGTCATCATGTCGAGCAGGTGGTTGAACGCTTCGGGCGTCTTGGTGGCGTTGCGCAGCTCGCCGGTCTGGATGGCCGCGATCAGCTCGCCGACGATTTCCTGCCCGTGGCCGCCACCCTCACCGTGCTGCGCCATCAGCGCCTCGAAGGTGAGCTTGGTCTTGAGCAGCGCGGGAGCGATGTGCAGCGCCTCGTTCATGTCGCGGAAGATGCTGTTGGCATCTTTGAGGATCTCCAGCTTGTCGCTCTGCGAGCTGCCGACGGTGGTGTCGGTGCTGGCGAAGTGCTGCGCACGCGTCACGTCGGTCGCACTGGTGCCCTGCGCGCGCAGCTGCTCGGTGATGATCTGGTAGTGCTTGGCCTCATCGATGCTGGTATCGACCTGACCCATGATGCGGCGGCCGCCCTCGCGCGTGGCGTAGCCGGCGACGGACAGGTGCGCACCGAGTGCTTCACCCTTGCGCAGCTGGTCGTGCAACTTGGCCAGCCGCTGCGCCTGCACGCCCTGCGCGCGAAGCGCAGTGGTCTGCTGCTCGATCGAATGGGTGGCGCTAGCGGTCTTCGCGCGCAGCCCGGCCTCGGCGGTGCTGAGCTGGTGGGTGTTGACGCCCGCCTCGCGCAACGCAGTGCGCAGCGTCTGCAGCTTGGCCTGCTGCGCGGTGTGTTCGGCCTTGAGTTTGGCGCCGTCGGCGGTGAGCTTCTTGAATTCACGGGACAGTTCACCACTGCCGGTGACTGACGTCTTCATCTGCTGCGCCACGGCGCGCGTGCGCGCCTGCAGCTCGGCCATGCGCCGGGCAGTGTCGGCGGTGCCCTGCCTGAGCTTGCGAAACTCGCCGACGTTCTTCTGCGCCTGGTCGAGCTGGCGCAGTGCGTCGCGGGTTTTCTTGAGCTGGGCAGCGGCGCCGCTGCCGGCGCCCTTGATCTTGTTGAGCGGGCCGGTGGCCTTGTCCAGCGCCTGCAGCAGCACTTGCAGTTTCAGATCCACGCGCTACTCCATCCCGTTACGTTCGCGGGCGCGCTCGCGCCACTCCGTCAATTCAAGCAAGGTGAGGTCGGACATCGCGGCGGGCGGCCAGTGGAACACCACCGCGATGTCGGCCATGGCGTCCTCTATGCAGCGAGGGACGCACTCACATCCTTCGGTAGCAAAAAAAGCGCGATCTCGGTGCCGATCTTCAGCAGGTCGGGTGCCTCCAGCTTGTTGATGTCGTCGGCCGTGAGGAACGGATCGCAGATGCGCGGCAGCACCTTGGCGATCGCGCCGACTTCCATCTGGGTCAGCTCGACCAGGGAGACGCCGCGCAGCTCGCCCGCTTTGGGGCGGCGCAGATGGAGCGAGGCAATAAGCTGGTCGCCGCGTGCGATCGGCGAATCCAGCGTGACGGTGGTGGGCGCGGTGACGACGCTGCCCGTCTGTGCGGGAATATCGGTGGTCTTGGACATGGTTCTCTCCAGTGAGATTAGGTGGTGACGGAAAAAGCCGCCGGCGCACGGGGGTCACGTGGTCGGCGACACGGGGTGCCACTGCGGATGTCGCTAGATACCGAGTGCACGGCGCTGCTGGGCGAGCCGATCAACGCCGCCGACGTTGAAGATGAAGTTGAGGACGTCGATCTCGATCTCGACGAAGCCGTTGATCACCAGCTTGTAGTACGAACAGCTGATGTTGTACTTGTGCGCGGTGTCGTCGCCGGGCTTGGCGCCGCCCATGTCGATCTCTTTCGGTCGACCGCGCACATACACTTCGACCGCATCGACATCACCGGTGTCGTCGCGCTGGTAGGCACCGGCGAAACGGGTCAGGTAGGCACCGGCGCTGGTGGCGCCGTACTGCCGGATCAACTCACGGACGATGCCACCGGCGGTGTATTCCAGCGTGAGCGCTTCGCCGCCGAGATCGATATCGACGGTGCCGTCCATACCGCCGAGACGGATCGCTTCCATCTTACGGCTGAGTTTGGGCAGGGTGGTCTCGGGGATCTTTCCGATGTGGTTGATGCCGTCGCTGAACATCGTGAAATTCTTGAGCTTGCTGGGCAATGCCATGGCGGGTTCCTTTGGGAGTCAGGGGAATACGGCCGCTTGCGCGGCCGCACTCGATCAGGCGTTGATCGCCGAGGCGTAATCGACCAGGTAGGAGGTGGTGATGTGCTGGCGCAACATCAGATCCTCGAGCGGCGGCACCGGCGTGTAGTCGTAGTCGATGGTCAGCTTGCCGCCGGCCAGCGTGGTGGCATCGTTGGCACTTTCGTCGTACCACGCCTTGCCGCCGATGAGGTAGCCGCCGGGCACCAGGTTGCGGAACTTGGCGTTGATGGTCTCCATGATGTCCTTCACCAGGCTCGGGTACATCGGCTTGTCCACCGCCCACTGGAAGCCATCCGCGATGGTGTCGGCCAGCACCTGCGCGGTGCGCGTGGCGGACTCGAAGATGAAGGACGGATCGTCGCTACAGGTGCGGTTGCCCCAGAAACGAAAGCCCTGCGCGTTGATCAAGGTGGTGATGCCGGCGGCGTTGAGCACACCGGCGTCGGTCGCCGGATCCTGTAGATCCCAGTGCACGTCGCGGCTGATGCCGGTGACGCCATTGACGGCGACGTTACTGAGGGTTTTCTGCCAGCCCTGCGCCTCGTCGATCTGCGCGCGCAGGCCGAGCGCGTAGGCCGCCGCGGGCACTTCCACGTCAGCCTTGGCGACGGTGTCGAACGCGATGAAGTTCGGCCACACCAGCATCACTTCGCGCTGGCTGAAGTTGGCTTTGTACGCGATCGCCTCGGCGACGGTGGTCGCGCCGTGCGCATGTACGTAAGCCATGCCGCGCAGCTTCTTGGCCACGATCGCCAGCGCCACGCCCACCGCTTGCGTGTCCAGTCCCGGCGCGCCGAGGATGCGCGGCTTGACGCCGAGACGCCCCTGCGCGCCGATCAACGCCTGCATGCCGGTGAGACGACCGTTGACGTCAGTGGTGCCGATCACGTTCGCGCTGGTGGCGGCATCGTCGATACCCTTGGCCACGCGCACCACGATCACGACGGGTTTTGTCTGCGCGTTGATGGCCTGCAGGTCAGGCAGCAAGGTGCCCATGGCGGCGGTGCCGGCCTTGCCGATGGCGGACTGCACGTCGGTGATCAGCACCGGGGTGTTTAGCGGGAACATGGCGACATCGGCATCCTCGCCGGTGGCGATCAGGCCGATGACGGCGGTGGATGGAACCGTCAGGGTGCGATTGCCGTTGGTGACTTCGACAACGCGGACGCCGTGGTGGTAATCGTTGGGCATGGTGGATCCTCGGGTGTGATGCCGTTACAGCACGGCGCTGAGTGACAGGGGGACGGTGATTGCGCCGGGCTGCGCGACCGGGGTATCGGTGCGGACGCCTTCCAGCGTCACCACCACCTGGCCGGGTTGCTCACCCAGAGCCAGCGACACGCGCGATAGCCGCAGGCGCGGCTCCCAGCGCATCAGCGCGGTGGCGACGGCGGCATACAGGCGGATCCGCGTGGCCGCATGGAACGGCTGGTCGACCAGGCGCGGCAGCAGCGAGCCGTAATCACGCCGCATCACGCGCGAACCGACCGGCGTGCTGAGAATGTCGCCGATCGACTGCTGCAGGTGCGCCAGCCCATCGAGCGGTTTGCCGGTGGTGCGATCCATGCCGCGCATTACTGCGGCGCTCCGGTGACGGTGCCGGTCTCGGGATGCTTGTGGCCTTTGACGCTCTTGCCGCCACCGACCACATCGGCGCTGGCGGTGAGCGTCGTGTCCACGGTGACGTCGCTGGCGACATGAAGCTTCGCACTCAACGTGGTGTCATCGCTGACGCTGAGCTTGCCGATGATGGTGGTGTCACCGGTGATCGACACGCCGCCCGGCGACGCGATGGTGGTCTTGCCGCCAGCCGGCAATGTCGCGGTGAGCTGATGCGTTTGCGGGTCGTAGCTGACCAGTGCGCCGTCGGGATAATGGGTGGTCTTGGCGGTGTCGCTGCCGGCCGCGCGCGGTGCGCTGCTTGAATAGATCGCCGGCTGCACCACGCCGCGCGCGGTATCGCCGCCGGGGCACAGCAACACGACCTGCTCGCCGATGCTGGGCGCCCACCAAGTGCGTGCATCGCCGGCACGCTGCACCAGCCACGGCATCGGCCGGGTGACCAGCGCGCCGGTGGCCACCGTGCATGTGCCGGCGGCATGGTCGACGGACGCGACCGTGCCGAAGCGCAGCAGGTTCTGCAGCAGGCGGGAGATTTCGACGAGCTGATCCATGCCGGCATGGTGCGGATGCCATGCGCGCGAGGGCTACGCGCTGCCGATGTACCAGTGGGCTGGTACATCGGGGATATTCACGACCGTTAAATCATCGCCTGCATGTCAACCGAGAACGTCGTGGCGACCACCTGGGGAAAGCCAACCTTGCGGATGTTGACCGCATAGGTTCCCGACACTGCGACGCTGCCGTATCGCTGGCCGACCGAGCCGCCCAGCAGATGCCCGGTATCGACGGCGATCGTCCGCGCCGCCGACAGCGGGAGCCATCCGGTCGTCGCCGTGTAGGACGGGTAAGCCGGGTAGGTGTCGCTGCTGCTGTCGACGTAGCCGTTGTTGATACTCATCGTGGCGACGAACTGAATTTCGTAGAGGTTGCCGACGCCAGCTGCGGGCGCTTTATGCCACCCACCCGATGTTGGCGTGCCCGACTTTGAACCGCCCTGCAGCGACGTCATGGTGACAGCGAACGTACCGTCGGTCTTGAATACCAGCGAGAAACTGGCGCCCGTGTCGTGCGAGCTGGAACTGCGCGCGCTGTAAGGACCGAACGTGCCGAGCACGGCATCGTTGTAGCTGGCCGTTCCTTTTTTCGCCCACAGCGCGGAGAAGTCGCGGCCGTCGGCGATGCGGTAGCCGTGGTTCGCGGCGGCGCTGCCATATTTCAGCGCCGCGAAACGCAGCAGCACGCCGGCCGCATTGCGATAGCCGATATCGGAAATAGAGGCGGTAGGGCCATCACCGACCACGTCAGGGTCATAGACGTCTTCGGGGTTCTGCGCGGCCGCGTTGGCGTAGGTCTGTGGCACGGTTAGGGCGCCGACGGGGTTTCGGTGGCAGCAGAGGCGGCATCCGCCTCGGCCTGCGCGGCAGCAACGCGCGCTACGGCCCGCGCGTTGAACAGTTGGTCATACGCGGCCTTGATAAGCAGGGCGATGCCGCCCGTGCTGACCGTCGATAGATCAGCGCCGGTGATCGGATCGACCAGGCCCGCACCGAACGCGTGCGTAGCAATGTCAGCGATCTGCGCCTGCAGAATGTCGAAGTCGCCCATCGGCTGACTCGGCACGCCGCCGACATGCAGGACTTCGCGCGCCTGGAACGAAACGTAGCCACCACCCGTGGTCGGGTCGTAGAACAGGTGCACCTGTTCAGCAATCATCTCGCCGGTGACGGTAGGTGCGATGGTACGGATGCGGGCGTTATCAGTCATAGAGACGTCCATTTACCTTGTGATGATTAACCAATCTGAAAGCCGCCGGCGGCCATGATGGTGCCGGTCGCGCGAACGCTGGCGCCCGTGATCGCGCCGGAGGCGGCGAGTGCGGCGAGGCTTACGGAGGGACCGAAAATGGCAACGCTGCGGCCACCCTCGGGGGCAATCATGAGCGTGCCTGCGTCGGGGTTCCCGATGTATCCAGCGCGCGTGCCGTCCGGCATGAAGAACGCGATGTATCCGCCATTGCCGCCGCCGGTATTCAATGTGGCGCGGCTACCGTTGGGCGTGCCACCCGCCACATTCGACGCGGCGATGGCGCCGGCAGTGGTAAGCGAGCCGGGGAGATTTACGGCCGCCATGCCTTCATGAACGACGCGCCAGGAGCCGGCGCCCATCGAATAGCCGCCCACCTTCCATTGATTGTCGGTGTCGATGCCGAAGTAGCCGGCGTAGTTGCCATTGCGGATGAACAGCATTGCCGCCGCAGTGGCCGCATCACTCTGCACCTTGAGAGGCTGCGCGGTGTAGTTGGCGATCGTCTTGCCATCGGCATTGCTGCGGCAGGAAAGATCGCCGGTCATCAAAGCGCCATCGAGACGCGCATAGGCGGCTGGGTTGAAGCTGCCGGCGTGCCATACGGCTTGACCATTCACCTTGTAGCCGCCCTTGGTATCCCATATGCCCGCTCGGGCATCGTAGACACCCTGTACGTTGCCAGCGTAATCCGCGATACCCAAGCCCCAATGCAGCTGCATGCGGACGTTGTGGAGCGCATAGGTGGCGTTGTCGCCGGTTCCCGACTTGAGCGTCATGACTCCGTTGTTGGATGGAAACGTTGCCGTGCCCGTGAACGTCGGGTTGGCGCTAGGCGCCTTCAGTGCCAGCGCATTCGTCACTGTTGCCGCGAAGTTGGGATCGTCGCCCATCGCGTCAGCGAGTTCTTTGAGCGTGTCGAGTGCGCCGGGGGAGCCGTTGACCAGAGCATTTACCGCGGCGGTGATCTGCGCGGTGACGGATGTCTGCAGCGGGCGAGCATCGAGTGCGGGTTGCAGGCCATTGATGTCGCTGATCGGGTGCGAGTGCGCGACGGCCGCGGCGCCGATGTTCGCCAGCACCTGTGCCGGTGTCTTTTCAGCGAGTGCGCCGGTGCCATTGCCGACCAGATAACTGCCGGCGGTGAAGCTGCCTGCACCCGTGCCACCACGATCGATGGCCAACGTGCCGCTGGTGATGTCGGCAGCGGCATGCTGATGGGCGGAGGGTGTGAAGGTGCCCGGTACACCCGTGAGGTTGGCATAGCTGTGGTAGTACGCGCCGTGCTGTCCGTCGAGCAGATCCGCGTCCAGCCCGTTGCCGCTGCCGGTGTCATAGGACGCTGCGCCACGGATGCCGAGCGCGGTGACGAACGCCAATGCACTGACCTTGGTCAGCAGCGATTTGACGAAAACGCTGGGTGCGCCGGCGCCGAGTCGATCGTTGAGCGCGGCCAACAGACCCTTGGGCGTGATCGCTCGCTGAGAGTCGATGCCGGTGATGGTTTCGGCATCGGTGGCCAGCTCCAGCACGCCGGAGATCTCGGTGGTGGCCTGGTTCATCTGGAAGTTGGTGTCGCCGAACGTGAGGCTGGTGGCGTCGATGTCAGCGAACTGGATGTCGCCAGCGAGCAGCATGGTGGCCTGGCTGCTTTTCTGCAGTAGGTCGGTGGCCTGGCTGTACGAACCGAACAGCGTGATGCCATCGTCCAAGTATAGGCCGACGCCGCGCACGCTGTAGCTATCGGTGCTGTCATCGCGGATGGTGACGTGTAGTGTGTCCGGCGCGACGGCGCCGCCGCTGATGGTGCTGATGCGCTTGATTTCACCGGGAATCATGGACGTCGTTGGTGTCGCGTTGAAGCTGGTTGCAGTGATGCCGACGCTGGCGATCTTGATGGCATTGGTGCCGTCATGCTTGGCGTTTGCCAACGCCTCGCGTCCGGCGGCGGAGACGATGAGCTTGAGTGCGGTCATGGCGAAGCGGCCTCGGCGTACAGGTTCAGGCGGGCGTAGATGCAGGGACGGATGAACGCGGCGACGCGAAGGCGGCCGGTCAGCGTGGCGACCTGCGTAAAGGTGAAGTGGCTGCGCGTGGGCTTGGTGCGCCGTACCTCGGCGATGACGTCATCGACAAATTCGGCGCTGGCAGGCTCGCCGTCGGCACCGGACACGGTGAGCTGCATGGCGAAGGTGTGCGGAATGCCGGGTGGATCCATCTGCCACCACTCGGTGAGCACGACCGAACCGCCGAAGCTGGCGATGACGTCGAAGACGCTTTGCGCGGTGCCCTTGCGGCGTGCGATGTCGATGGCGCTGGCGACGCGGGCGCGTTTGACTGACAACGGCCAGTAGCTTTTCCACGCACTGATGCCCAGCGCCCACGCCAACCACGCCAGCTTGTCTTCCGGACAGGTGTGCGGATTCCACAGCTCCGGGATCGGTACGGGCAGATCCGCGAGACGCGCGGTGGCGGCTTCGAGAGCGCGCTCGCCGGGGCTGGCATTGGGCGGCAGCAGGCTATTCATCGATACCGCCGTACGCCAGCGCGATCGAGGTGCAGTGCGCCGCCTGCGTGTCGCCGATGGCGATATCGGCGGCAGGCGAGGTCAGCACGATGCGCTGGATGCCGTCGCAATGCAGCGCTGCGTACAGTGCGCTGAGCGGGATGTCGCGATCGAGCCGGCGGGCGTCGGCGAGGTACGCCGCGAGACGGCGATCGGACTCGGCCAGCACCAGGCCGCTATCCGGGCCGCCGAAGGTGTAGCGTGTGCCGACGATCGCGAACGGGACGATGGCGGCGCTCTGCACGGTGACGTGATCGGTCAGCGGGCGCACGGTTTTCGCACTGAGCGCGGCGTTGACGGTGTCGAGCAGAGCTGCGTCCGCGGTGCCGTCACCGGCGCGGGAAAGAACACTGACCACGACTGCGCCCGGTGTCGGACTGGTGGGCTTGGCATCGAGCACGCCGCCCGACGCACTGAGCGCGTGGAAGATGTAGGCATCGTCCGGGCCAGCGACGGAATAGCCCGATGGCGCCAGCGTGACGCGACGGCGCAAGTCGTCGTTAGACTCCTTCGTGGGCGGAATCGCGTGCGATGGATCGCCCGGGTCGAGGGTGAGACGGCTCACGCCGTAGAACGCAGCGAGGTTGTCGAGTGACCCGTCGACGGCGTACGCAAGCAGGACGCTTTTCGCGGCGTCGTTCACCCGCTGGCGCAGGATCATTTCGCGGTATGCGGCGACCTGCAGGATCTTGTAAGCCGGATCGGATTCCACCAGCGCGGTGATCTCGGTATCGCGTGCGATCAGATCAGCCAGCATCTCGCTGAAGATCTGCTCGTACGCGAGCGTTTCCACCACCTCGGGCGGCGGCAAGCGCGACAGGTCGACGGACGTGGTGACCGTCATGGCAGGCAGGGAGCGCGTGGCGTTGGCATGCCGGCATGGTGCGGAGGGCGCACGCACGCGCGCGAGACAGTGGCGGTGTACCAGTGGGCTGGTACATCGGGCGCGGCCTGCCCAGCGCGATCATGCGCAGGGCACCATGCGCACCTCATTAAGTGGAGCGGCCGGCGACGCGCGTCAACGCGGCACCGGCCACTCGACACCGCAGCAAACACCTGCAGGCCAAGCCAAAGGCTCCACACCCCGTCGACGGAGCCCGGCGAGGCTATCACGCCCGTCAACAGGATCTGACTGATGCAGGATGTTCGCTGTTCGCGCTGCGCGAAGTTGCTCGCGCGCGCAAAACGTTTCGACGTGATCGAGATCAAGTGCCCGCGCTGCGGGACGATCAATTCCTTGAGGGCCGTTTTGAGTCCCCTGCCAGCGAGCCAGGGAGCACCAAACGGAAACACTCATGAACCAAAAGACATTGCCCTACACGATCCATCGCGGCGACGCGTTGCAGGTGTTGCGCGGCCTGGCTGATGCCAGCGTCGATGCCGTGATCACCGACCCACCGTATTGCTCCGGCTCACAGACGATGGCAGGACGGGCACGACCTACGGGCGAGAAGTACATCAACAACGACGCCAAGCGGCAGCTACCTGATTTCGAGGGTGACTTTCGCGACCAGCGCGGGTTTCTTGCGTGGGCCAGTCAGTGGCTGGCCGAGTGTCACCGCGTGACGAAACCGGGCGGCCATCTGCTCGCGTTCATTGACTGGCGTATGTTGCCGACGATGACGGATGCGGTGCAGGTGGCCGGCTGGGTGTGGCAGGGCATCGTGGTGTGGGACAAGACCAACGGATGCCGGCCGCAGCGCGGGCGCTTCCGGAGCCAGGCGGAATACCTAGTCTGGGGCAGCCGTGGGTCGATCGACACAAAGACGCACCCGGTGGTGTTGCCGGGCGTGCTGCCGGTGCACCCGCAGCTGGGTGGCAAGCAGCACCAGGTGGGCAAGCCGGAATCGCTGATGGAGAAGCTGCTGGCGATCGTGCCGCCGGGCAGCACGGTGCTGGATCCGTTTATGGGCAGCGCGACCACCGGCATCGCAGCGCTGCGCGCTGGCCAGCGGTTTGTCGGGGTGGAGATGTCGGAGGGCTATTTCGATGTAGCCGAGCAGCGACTACAGGCCGAGGTCAGCAAGCTGCGCGTGTTGGTGAGTAGTGACCACAGTACCGGGCCTGATGCCGCAGCGTGCTGAGGCCGATCACCCAGGATTGCATTCAAGAGCCCTGTTTCGAGATCGCATAACCCATTATTGATGCGCAGTGTTAGCCTCAGTGTTCACCACACCTGCAAGGATCTTTCAAATGCGAACTATGTCCTTCTTCAACCATAAAGGGGGTGTCGGTAAAACGACCTTGACCGTGAACGTTGCCGACGCTCTCGTGGATCTTGGTGTAAAGGTTCTGATGATTGATGCTGATCCTCAATGCAACCTGACAGCGTTCTACCTGGAAGAGAAGCTGTTGGATGAGCTTCTCGGAGAGTCTGATGACGCGAATGGCGGAACGATCTGGTCAGCAATCAAGCCAGTTGTCGATGGCAAAGGCCCCATCAAGAAGGTGGAGGCATTTCAGATTCGGGATGGACTATATCTTTGTGCAGGTGACGTACTCCTCGCGGACTACGAGGAAGAACTCCCATCGGCGTGGACTGGCTCATTCGCACGTAAAGGTCGTGACTACGATGTCATATGCGCGCTTTCCGATGCAGCTCGTGAGATGGGGGAGCGTTACGAGGTAGACTTGGTCATCTACGATGTCGGTCCCAACGTCGGCCCGTTGAATCGAATAGTGCTTCTTGACTCGGATTTCTTCACCACGCCCGTGGCGGCAGACTTGTTTTCGTTACGAGCACTGTCGACCGTCGGTCGATCCCTCGCAAGATGGATTTCGGACTGGAAGACTGTGCTCGGCTTAGCCCCAGCAGGGTCACGTAGCTTATTAGCCGGAAAGCCGGTCTATCTTGGCTATATCACCTCTGCGTACAAAGTTTCGTCGGGAAGAAACTCGACGAAGCCGCATGAATACTGGGAGGGCAAAATCGCGCCTCGAGTTAGGGACCGGGTGGTTAATGCTCTACGTGAGGTAAACCCAGCCCTTGTTCCTTTCGCATCAAACAAACTGGCCGCAATCAAAGATTTCCATAGTCTGGCGCCACAAGCGCAAGAGCTCGGTTTCGCAATCGGTAAGCTACGCGGCATGGTGAACTCCGGCTACAACAATCAAATTGCTGAGGCTGGCAGTGAATTCGAAGCTCTAGCCCGGGAGATTCGCAAGCGTACAGGTGTATGACATACAGACGAATGACGCCACGCAATCAACGGTGCCCTCCTGTTCGGTGCCGCTGTGCGTCATGGGCTTACGTCCCTTTCAGCGTGCACTGACAGCGCCTTTTTCGTGACGCCACGATGATGGTGTCGGACGGGAAGTCTGGCGGGAAACCACCGATGCACTGTTCACTGGCCTCCGCATGGAGGCCTTTCTATTTAGCGCGCCAGATGACCGAACAGCACGTCTCGGGATCATGTCGCGGTCGCCAGCGGCGAAGCCGAGCGGGCATCGATGTGGCCGAGCAGCGATTGCAGGTCGAGGTCAGCAAGCTGCGCTTGCTGGTGTGGCGTGCGGGATTAAGGTCTAACATCTCGTTCAAGGCGGACGGCTACGCCGCCGCTTAACTCCAGCGTTAGGCTGCCAACGAATATTTTGGGGGATTGTGAATGCCGAGCAAGCACTGGATTGATCGCAACACATCCGCGCTCGCACATGTGAAAGGCGGGCTGTCCGTGATTGACAATGTGACCAGCTATGTCAAGGCTGGTGCTGGCAAACCATCTGGTAAGGAGCGCGCGCTTTTCGCTGCAGCGATCGTTTTCACTTATGGTGTTTGGGAGAACTACGTCGAGCAGCTCGCTATCGACCTATGCACCAGACTTTCAGCAGATATCAAACCCGAGCAGGTGCCTGAAAAAGTAAAGAAGCAACTTGAAAAAAGGAGCGCTTGGGAGCTCTCAATCTCGCCCGGTTGGAGAAAGCTCTGGTCAGACTTCGTGAGGGAAAAGGCCATTGGGGGAGACAGCGAAAAATTTGGGATGAACACCGCCCGAGCTGAACAGGTGAAGTTCCTGCTATCGCTTGCTGGAGCGAAGGATCCATTCGACGGGATTCCGGACAGTATCGCCCCAGGCCATCTCGACGCGAAAAGGCAAACCGTCACTGCGGCGCTAGATGAACTCGTAACGCTCCGCGGCGAAATTGTTCACACAGGCAAAGTGCCGGACACATTGTCTAAGTACCATGTGTCCAGCTGGCGCAACTATGTAGAACAGCTGACCGAAGGAGTTGATAAGGCATGCAGAGCTCAGTGCAAAGCACTTCTCTAGCAAGCAGCGGTCAGCCCAACAATTCGTCCGAGCCGCTTCGCGGCACGGCTTAACTCAGCGTTAGACCACACGGATAGAAGCTCTCGTGACCTACATGAAGCACGGTATCGCCACAGAGAGTTTTAGGCTTGGCAAGTCGGTTCTGGCTTTGGCTATTCTGGGGGTATTTACCAAGCTTCTAAATATCGATCTAAGCAAGCTACACGTGCTGGATATTTCATTTGATCCCGCCGCCTCCGGGCTTATTCCCGGATTCCTGGGCCTGGCTCTCATGTATACCTTTCTTGCTTTTTGCATCGCGCGATTAGAGGCCGTAAGCGAGGACTTCTCAGATCCCGCAGTAGTTGCCGGTCTCGCGGCAAGGTTTAGATCAAAGCTTCAGATGGCTGTCGCTTTAACCTCTGCTCCGTTTTCATTCATCGTGTACTCAATGCCGTTATTTCTCGGGCTTATTTCTATAATTCTTCTGTGGTCAGATAGCATGGCGGTGCTGGCAGCCATTTGGCGCCTGGCTTTCAAGTAAGGTCTAACCAATCGTCCAAGCGGATGCGCACGTCGCGCGCTTCTTAGCTCCAGCGTTAGCCACCCAATATGATTGATTCTATGTCCATCTTTGTATCTGCTGCAGCGCTGGTTGTTTCAATCGCGACAGCCTGGCTGACGCTGTTTCGACGTGGAACGCTTAAGATGACGCGGCCCGCCGTTGTGTACTTTGGCGCGGACGGACCGCTGACTCCAGGGGAGAGGATTCCGAGAAAAGTGCACCTTCGTTCGCTGATGTACAGCACTGGTAAGCGCGGATGTGTCGTCGAGTCGATGTACGTAACGCTGCATCGTGGGGAGTCTCGCCAGACCTTCAATATTTGGGTTTACGGGGACGAGAAACTGTCTCGTGGCAGTGGCCTATTTGTCGGGGAACCCGGGGTTGTTTGTAATCACCATTTCTTGCTCCCCGCAGACGGAACTCAGTTTCAGTTCCTCGCCGGCGAGTATCAACTCGATGTCTTTGCGTCACTCGTTGGCCACGCCGTGCCGCAGAACCTTTGTTCGATCAAGCTCGCACTTCCTGATGCGCTCGCGCGTGAATTGCAGACGCCAGAGAACGGGGTGTACTTCGATTGGGGTCCGGATTCTGGGCAGTACTTCGTTCATGTCAAGAAGTCGCCGTATACCAAAGTCTAGTCATCATCGTTCGTGCGCCCTGACTACCTACCGGTTGAGGTGGTCAATTAGCACATCGCGGATCATGGCCCGGTCGGTAGCGGCGAAGCCGAGCAGGCGGCGACGTGGATAGCGCACGCGCGGGCCATACGCCGCCACGCGATCAATGGTGCCCTCCTGGTGCACGCTGGCGATTTGCCCGGCCCGACCAGTGAACTCGACGCTGGCCACGGCCTCGGTGGCCTTGGCCTTGAGGTATTTGGCTGTGCGCAATTTGGTGAACATGGCGTCGCGCTTGATGCGGCCTTTTTTGCCGCGCAGCTTTTTCCGCGCCTTGCGCGGCACGAACGTGGCGCCGTCGGGATCCATCTGGGCGGCAATGCGCTGCTGCTGGCGGTGGCGCAGCTCGCGACTGATCGCCAGTGCGATGGCGCGGCGGCCGGCGGGTGCGAGCTTGAGCAGCAGGCCGTTGGCCCAGTCCTCGAGCTGGACGAGATCGTCGCTCACGCCGGCGGCACGTCCCAGCGGGTGAGGAGCTGATCGCGCAGGTACAGCTCCCAGTGCCCGGCGGCGAGGCGGGCCTCGGGCTGCGGTTCGTCGGCGATGGTGATGTCCAGCTTGCCGTTGCCCGGATCTTTGACGATGACGCGCTCGGTAAGCTGCAGCTTGATGCTGAGGTCGACCTTGTCGTGGTCGATGATGTCGGCCTCGAACGCGATGCCGCTTTGCCGCTTGTCGACATTGTCGAGCAGCTCGGACTGGTGGACGCGCAGCCATATCAGGATGGCCAGCCACACCACCAGCGGATCGCCGGCGAAGTCGGTGAGGATAAGGTTAAGCGTGTACGCGGTCTCGAAGCTGAGACCAGGCGCGTAGGTGCTGTGCAGTGCGCCGGCGTCGATGAACACCAGCAGGCGCTCCGGATCGCGGGCGAGATCAGGCAGCGCGGCAACGAGGGCGGCGCGCAGGCTGGCGGGTTTTTTCATGGTGATGCGTCACTACCAGCAGCGCCGGTGCTGTGCTCGCGCAACCAGGCTTGCAGCTTCCGTTCTTGATCTGCGATCGCTGGCGTGGGAGCTTGTCCATTGACGTGCACCCAGTCTTGCAGCGCGATCAACTGCTCGGCGACGGCGTGGCAGGTGGTGTAGTTGTCGACGAGGGTGCCGGCGACGGCAGAGAGTGCAAGGCCGCTGGGCTGCGCATCAGCAGCTCCGGCGGGGCCGGGCAAACCATTCGCCGCGGCGGCGTCGTGCACGCGGACAAAGCCAGCAGGCACAGTGCAGGCAGCGTCAGCTTGTGCAGTGACATAGACGGGAATCTCTCTGGTAATGGTGGCGCCGCGCTCATGGATGACTTGCACGCGATCGACGTACTTCACGACGATGTGGTCGCTGCTCTGTTTCTGCGCGAGCTGGGCCTGCGCGGTGCGAACGTCGGCTTCGGCGGCGGTGGCGCGCGCCTCAGCCGCGTCGATGCGATGGCTGGTGATCCACACGTAGAGGCACAACGCGGCGATCAGCGCGATGCCGAACAGGATCTGGCGCAGCAGCGTCATGCGGCCTCCGCCTGCGGCGCGGTGCTGTGGCGTTTGTAGGCGGTGGCCAGCTTGGTGTCGTACAAGTTGTCGGCATACGCCGGGCCGTTGTAGATCTTCGCGAACGCGGCCCACTTGCGGCCGCGCAGCGCCTTGAGCATGTCGGGGTCGAGCTGGACGAACTTGACGAAAGCAGCGAGTTGATAGCCTTCGCCACGCGCGAAGTCGTCGGACAGGGCGATCGCATCGGCATAGCCGAGCGCGGCCGCGTGGTAGCCCATGATCTGAAAGCGACCCCAACTGCAGCTCGCGTAGGCTGCCTCGGTATGGATATCGCGTGCCTGGAACAGGCGCGGCCACTCGCCGACACCGCCGACGTAGCCGCCGCGTTGCTGCGACAGGATCGACGCAGGCGCATGCACGTTGTTCGGGTCGATGCCTACGGCGACCAGCTGCTTCCAGAACACATGGCGCTCGAACAGGATCACCACGCGACCATCGGGCAGGAAGCCACCTCGCGGGCTCTCGACCTCGATCACGGCGTTGATCGCGGCCGGGTCGCAGTCGAGCGTCGCGGCGGCCTGCTCGATGTCGCGCTGGTTGAGCGCACGCGGGTCGGTCTGGCCCTGCAGCGCGGCTTGCGTACGCAAGCCGGCGATACCGTCCACCACCTGGCCGTGATCGCGCTGGAACGCACGCACGGCGGTCTCGGTGGCCGCACCGAACCACCCGTCAGTGCTGACGCGATAGCCGGCACGTACCAGCCGCGTCTGCAGCACGGTGACGTCAGCGCCGTGGTCACCCGCGCGCAGGCTGTTTGGGTTGTTCATGGGTGTCTGTCCGTAGGATGGCGGCGACGTTGCCGCGGGCGGTGAGGCTGAGCACGCACAGCACCACTGAGATGCCGAGGTCGCCGGCGTGGATGTCACCCGGCGGGTACTGGCCCAGCACGATGCCGAGCGCGGTACTGCCGGTGGAGACGATCAGCAGCCAGGCGGCCATGCTGACGATGGGCCGGTAGCGGGCGCCCTCGCGGCGGTACATGAAGAGGCGCACGCAGGTGATGGCGTTGGTGGCGAACAGCAGCAGAGCGATCAGGTGAGCCATTACGGGCCTCCGCGGCGCAGCCAGTTGTTGACCCAGCTGGTGAGGTCGATCGTCTTGATGCGCTCGATCAGCTGGACGGTGAGCGCGATGACGATGGCGGCGGCGATGAAGGCTGCGACACCGGATTCCTGCAGGTGGATCTGCCGCATGAGCAGTGGTGCGGCGAGGTAGCCCATGATCCAGCTGATGCCGAAGTAGGCCAGCCGCGAGAGCATCGAAACATCACGCGCATGCAGTGCCATCAACGCGGCGCCGGCAAACGCACCGATGATGGCGTTGCCGTCGATGCCAGGGATGAGCGTGGCGATGCTGACGCCGGTGGCAACGAGGGCGATGGAGCTGGTGGTAGTCGGTTCGGCCATCGGATTCCCCTGTCAGTTCCAGAGCTGCACCAGCGCGGTCTGCGACTGCGTGGCCTGTACGGTGTCGGGCAGGTGGACGGCGGTGCCGATCGGCAACACGACGCCGAGGTCGGCGAGGCCGGGGTTGGCGGCGAGCGCCGCCTCGGTGACGCCCTCGGTGCGACCCAACGCGCGCTGGCACAGCGCGTCGAGGGTTTCGCCCTGATTGGCACGCACGATCACAGCAGCTCCACGTCCGCACGCGGGCGGCCGAGGATGTCGCGGATGGCGTAACGGGTGTTGCGGCGGTAGTCGTCGACGGTTTGGTCGAGCGTGTCGGCGCGCTTGTCGCCGGTGTGGGTGGTGTCGACGTCGCGGTAGCGCTCGATCAGCTCGGCCTGCACGGTGGCGTAGACGGCACGGGTGTACAGCAGCACCAGGCGCGAGGTGCCGGCGATGACCTTGCTGGGCACATCGGCGAGCTTGGCGCGGCCAAGGTCGAGCTGCTGCTGTTGCCAGGCGTCGAGCTGGTCCTCGACGGCGGACATGGCGAGCGCAATGCACTCGGTGAGGCGCGCGTTGGTGATGGTGCCGTCGACGCGCATCACGGCGCGAGCGTCGGCGAGGTCGATGGACGGATACCAGTCGCCGGAACGGAGGGGATCGGGCGCGGTGGTGGGCGCGGTGGCGACAAGACCGGACATCGAGACCTCAACTAGGTGCAGCTCGGAATAGGTGCGGCGGTGATCGGTGGCGCATCGAGTGGGAGAGAGTTCACACGATGTCCACCGAGCCGCCGCGGTGCTCGGGGCGAGCTCAGTTGGCGGTCGACGCAGGTGGAGCCAGCTGCTTTTGCAGCTTGGTGATCTCCGTCTTGATGCCGAGTCGCGCGTTCAGTTGCAGCGCACGCTGCAGATGGTCGAGTGCCTGTGCGGGTGATTCTTCGCGCAGGGCCAGGCCGATGGCCTTGTGGAGTTTGGCGCGCACCTCATCCGGCATGTCGCGCCCGTGGGTGAGTTGTCCAACCTGCAGGAGCTGGGCGGCGGTGACGTTGCCGCCATCGGCCAGACCGGCACGCTCGGCGATTTCCTCTACCACCAGGGTGGCGAGGTCGCGCTGGTAGTGCTCGGGCAGCTGCAGGTTATGGGTGAGCATGTGCTCGGCCATAACCAGCGCGCCGTCGACGTCACCAGTGTCGATGTGCCAGACCATGACGGTGGCGAACACGTCGTCCTGCACCGGCTGGTCGGCCTGCAACACGCCTTCGACCCATGCCTGGTACTCCGGCAGGCGCTGGCGTTTGACTGCGATCTTCTGCTCGATCGACTTGATGAGCTTGAGGGCGCGCTTGTCCTCGGCGAGCTTGGCGAGCATGAGTTCGTAGGCGCTGCCGGATACGGTGCCGGCACCCGTGCTCGCCGCCTCGGCCGAAGCCTGGGCGGCGAGCACGCGCTCACGATGACGCATGGCGGGACTGGTCATCGTGGCGATCCTCAGGCGTTCTTGATTTCGATGTTCTCGAACAGCGCCACGGTGCCGAACTGTTCGACCACGTAGGCGTCGTTCGAGGACTCGTAGTTCTCGATCTGGTCGCGCTCCGGTTTGTCGCGCAATAGGCGGCGCCGCGCGTTTTCCTGCCAGTAGATGGACAGGTTGCTGAGCGGCGTGACGAACACCCCGTTGTCCGGGAAGCCCGGCACGCGCACTGCCGGCAGACCGCCCATGGTGTCGTGACTGATCAGGATGTCGCTGGCCAGCTCGTCGGTGGCGCGCTGGTCGCGGTTGATCTTGGCGAACATCTTGTCGTGTAGCAGTTTGCGGCCGCAGATGGCGACGAGGTCGGTGGCGTCGCGGTACGGCTCGTCGAGCAGCATCACGGCGTCGTAGACCAGCGCGTCGAGGTTTGCGTAGTCGGTGCCGGCGCCCGTGCCGACGAGAATTCTGCCGGCGGTGCCGCCTTCCTTCATCCAGTGCGACGGCGCCTCGGTGCGGACATGCTGCAGCCAGCCAATGTTGACGTCTTGCAGCAGTGGGTTGGTGACGCGATCGGTGTCGGCGGCGACGCTGGTGCCGTTGAAGCCGATCAGGATGCGATCCAGTGCCTGGCGCTTGATGATGGCGTCGCGCAACCGCGTCTGGAAGTCGGGGAACTTGGCCCAGGCATCGATCAGCGCGTACGGAATCGCCGTATCGAAGTTGGTCTTCTCGCAGCGGTAGCCGTTGTCCTTCAGGTCGCTGACGTTGCGCGGGGTGCGATCCTTTGTCTTGGTGTTGGTGCGGCCAGCCACGGTGCCGGACACACCCAGCTTGACCTTGTCACCCTCCTGCTGCTGGACGCCGATCATGTTGATGCGGCCGAGGAACGCGCTGCTGGCCTGCAGCTGGTCTTCCAGCGTCTGCTGCACGGTGGGGGTGACGGAGAATTGTTCGGCGGCGCTTTCCACGCCATTGAGCTGGGCCACACGCTGGGTGTAGGCGTTGAAAAGACGGCGGGTATCGTTGCGCATGGGGTGCTCCGTGGCGGGCAGGCGGTAGCGGTGGACGGCGGTTCGAAAGTGAAAGCGGAGTCGATCAGCAGTCGGTTTGTGCGGCGTTTCCGCCACCGCTTGCCGCTGGTCGTGGCAGGCTGCCCGGCGCGGCTTCAAGCTGGCTGAGCAAGGTGTTGAACTGTTCGCGGTCAGTGGTGCTGGCCGCTTCGATCGCGCCCAGGCGCGCGGTAAGCGCGGTGAACTGGTCGGCGAATTGCTGCGTCACGGCAGTGTCGCGCGTGGCGAATTGCTCCAGCGTGTCAGCCATGCCCTGCAGGGCTTCGCCGACTTCGCCCAACTGACCGTCGTTGGTCTTGAACTTGGCGCTGATCTTGGCGAGCTTTTCCTTGATCGCGGCGAACAGCGTGCTGGCGCTGGTGTCGGCCGGCTCGTCTTCCCATTCGATCTCGATCGGATCGACGGCTGCTGTGAACAGGTTGTCGGGATGTTGTTTGCGTGCAGCGAACGGATTGGCGTCGGGATGCTGCGAGGCGAAGGTGAGGATCTCGGTGCCGAGGCTGGCCGGGCTGTCGGTGATGCCGAGGCCGGACAGATAAGGCAGGCCGGTATCGGCGAATTTCGGCGTGATCTCGATGCTTGAGTAGATCTTCTGGCGAGCCTTGACCAGGCCGACCATCTCAGGCGTCGGGTCGATCTGCGCATAAAGCGCGAGCTTGCCTTTGAGCGGACCGTCGCCGATTTCCTCGGCCTTCACGGCAGTGACGTCGCCGTATGCCTTGAACGGGCTGTCCGGCGCATAGCCGCGAATGTGCTCAGCGAAGATGCGCGCGCCGTACACCGCGGGGTTGTACGTGGCGGCCATGGCCGTGATGGCGCTGCGCTCGATCGCGCGCCCATCGGAGGTGGCGCCTTCGACAGCAACGCGGAAAAACTTGGACTTGGCCATGGACGAAACCTCGGGGTGGCGGCGCGGAGTGGAGACGCGGCCATCGTCGGCACCGTGCGCGAGCCGGGCAACGCGGGGCCGGTGTACCAGTGGGCTGGTACATCGCGGCCGGCAATAGATACGTCGGTGCGCTTGCGACGATGCCGCCATGTTGATGTCTGCCCCCCACGTCGATCAGCGACGCGCTGCGCGCTCCCTCTTTTTTCGGGGATGGCGGGTCACGGACATTGCCGAGGAACTGGGCATTTCCCGTACCACGATCGAGTCGTGGAAGACACGCGACGCGTGGGACAAGGCGCCGATGATCGAGCGGATGGAGACGTGCCTGGAGGCGCGCTTCATGACGCTGGTCGACAAGGACAAAAAGACCGGTGGCGACTTCAAGGAAATCGACCTACTGGGCCGACAGGTGGAACGGCTGTCACGGGTACGGCGGTATGAAGCGCCGGGCGGCAACGAGGCCGACCTAAACCCGAACATCGACAAGCGAAACGCGGGGCCGAAGCGCGCACCGAAGCGCAACGAGTTCACCGAGGAACAGATCGCCGAGCTGGTCCGTTCATTCCACGCGTCGCTGTTCGACTATCAGCACCGCTGGCGTACGTCGGCTGACGAACGCACCCGCATGATCCTCAAGTCGCGCCAGATCGGCGCGACTTGGTACTTCGCACGAGAAGCGTTGATTGATGCCATCACCACCGGCCGCAATCAGATTTTCTTGAGCGCGTCGAAAGCCCAGGCGCACATCTTCAAGCAGTACATCCGCCAGTTTGCGCAGGAATCGTTGGGCATCGACCTGAAGGGTGATCCGATCGTTCTTTGGAACGGCGCGCACCTGTATTTTCTCGGTCAGAACGCACGTACCGCGCAGGGCTATCACGGCAATTTCTACTACGACGAGTTTTTCTGGTCGCAGAATTTCGAGGAGATCAACAAGGTCGCCAGCGGCATGGCGATGCACAAGCAGTGGCGCAAGACGTACTTCAGTACGCCGAGCGCAACAAGCCATGCGGCCTATCCATACTGGACCGGTGACCGCTACAACCGGCGGCGCAAGAAGGAAGACCGGGTCGAGATCATCACCGACCGCGCGGCAATAGCCGAAGGCCTGCGTTGCGCCGACAAGGTATGGCGCCACATGGTGACGATCGAGGACGCCGAGCGTGGCGGCTGCGATCTGTTCGACCTGGAAGAACTGCGCACGGAGTACCCGCCGGACGAGTTCGCGAACCTGCTGATGTGCCAGTTCATGGACGACGGCGACAGCCTGTTCACGCTGGCGATGATGCAAGGTTGCATGGTCGACAGCTGGGTCGACTGGACGGACTTGAAGCCGCTGCTGTTGCGGCCGTTCGGCATGAAGCCAGTGTGGGTGGGCTACGACCCGGCGCTGGGTCAGGGCGGCGACGGTGCCGGGCTGGTGGTGCTGGCACCGCCGGACAAGCCGGGCGGCAAGTTCCGCGCGTTGGAACGGCACCGGCTCAAGGGCATGGATTTCGAGGCGCAAGCCGAGTTCATCCGCAAGATCACCCATCGCTACCACGTGCAGCACATCGGCATCGACGTGAGCGGACTGGGCCAGGCGGTGTACCAGCTGGTGATCCAGTTCTTCCCACTGGTGCGCAAGATCACGTACTCGCCCGACGTGAAGTCGCTGATGGTGATGAAAGCGCAGAACGTGATCGACAAGGGCCGGCTGGAATTCGACGCCGGCTGGGTGGATCTGGCGCAGTCGTTCATGGCGCTCAAACGAACGATGACCGACTCCGGCCGGCACGTGAAGTACAGCGCGGGCCGCTCCGCAGAAATTGGCCACGCGGATCTCGCGTGGGCCTGCATGCACGCACTTATCAACGAACCGCTGGAAGGCCGCACCGCGGCGAACACCAGCCAGATGGAGCTCTACTGATGCCCGAATCGACAAGCACTGCCATGACCCCGGCCGGCGCGACGCCACAAGCGCACGCTTTCAGTTTCGGCGACCCATCGCCGGTGCTCGACGGCCGCGAGATGCTCGACTACATCCAAGCCTGGCGCAACGGCAAGTGGTACGAGCCGCCGGTGTCGCTGGATGGGCTGGCCAAGTCGTTCCGCTCGACACCGCACCACAGCTCGGCGATCTACGTGAAGTGCAACATCCTCACGTCGACGTTCCGGCCGCACAAGCTGTTGAGCCGCGAGACGTTCGGTGCGTGGGCGCTCGATTTTCTGGTGTTCGGCAATGGCTACCTCGAAGCGCCGAAGAACCGGCTGGGCCAGCCGATGCCGTTGAAGCATGCGATGGCGAAATACATGCGCCGTGGCTGCGATGATCTCGACACGTTCTATTTCGTGCAGGGGTGGAAGACCGACCACGAATTCGCGAAGGGCTCGGTGTTCCAGTTGCGGCAGCCGGATGTGCACCAGGAGATCTACGGACTGCCGGAGTACCTGTCGGCACTGCAGAGCGCGTGGCTCAACGAGGCTGGCACGCTGTTTCGTCGCAAGTATTACCTCAACGGTTCGCACGCCGGCTACATCCTGCACCTCACCGATGCGCTGACCGACGAGACGCAGGTCGAGGATCTGAAGAAAGCACTGAAGGACAGCAAGGGTCCGGGCAATTTCCGCAACCTGTTTCTCTACGCGCCGGGCGGCAAGAAAGACGGCATTCAGATGATTCCGATCAGCGAGGTCGCGGCCAAGGATGAGTTCTTCAACATCAAGAACGTCACGCGCGACGACATCCTCGCCGCGCACCGCGTGCCGCCGCAGCTGCTCGGCCTGGTGCCGACGGGCACGACCGGGTTCGGGTCGGTGATCCCGGCGGCGCAGGTGTTCGCGATCAACGAGCTGCTGCCGCTGCAGACGCGCTTCCAGCAGCTCAACGAGTGGCTCGGCCAGGAGGTGGTGACGTTCGACGACTACAAGGCCGCCGGCCTGGCTGCCAACGGCACGGCCGCCACCGGCTGACTCCGACGCACCTTGAATAGCTGTCGCCAGTGGGTTGCAGTTGCCCCAGAAGAGAACGATGCGTCCCACCTGGCTTTGAGGCACGTAGTGCGCCCCCATGGTCAGTTGCTTCAACTAGGGGGGCGACTCCTCGCTCGAGCGACGATCGACCAACGAGCGTGACCGGTTGATCGTGATAGCCCTCGCGGCCTATAGTCGGGTCACGGGCTACTGACGCCTGGCCACTCGCGCCGCAAGGTACGGCAAAGTCAGCGATGTACACCGATCCAGCAATGTTCGCCATGAATCTTCCCGGCCATGTAGCTGCGACAACGCGAGTCCTCGACAGGCTACACAACCTGGAGTGTATTCATGAGCATCGCGTACAAAGCGCGCGCGCGCCATCTCGCGGCCTATCTTGCCGACAAATACCAAATCAAGCTCTCGCACACACAGTGCCTGGAAGCGATAGCCGCCGAAGAGGGGGTGCGTAGCTGGCAGGTGTTGGCAGCCCGAAACGATGGCGCGGCAGATCTATTTGGGGGATCTCTCGATCCTGAGAGCCTTGTGGAGTCCGCCCATCGGATCCTCGCGGCAGCAGTGGCTATCCATGCCTCGCATGTCCATCTCATCTACGAACCCGGCCAGCGGAACTATCGCGCGCGCTTTCGCGCGCGGGGCATGATCCACACGGATCGCAGCAACCTTAATCCTGAATGGGTACGCAGCCTCATCGAAACCATCGCCCGCATGAGTCATCCGATGGCGGACGAGCCGTCGATTTTGGATCTCGACCAGTCGGTATGCGAGACGCTTGGGGTCTACAAAGGCGAGGTGGTTAATTCGCCGGTCATTGACGGCGGTCAATTCATGACGGTGGCGCTGCTATATACGGAGGCTGACCGCTACAAGGTCGAGATGGCGGCAGCGATGCGGGAGGGTGAGCTTAAAGGGCGTCGCGACATGATGGAATTGAATGGCGGGCTCTGGCGCCACTTAGGTGAACTGCAGGTGTGGGGCGGCTCGAAGTTGCTCCCCTACATCTCCGAGCTGACCCAGATCGCCCTGACCGAAGACGACGAGCATAAGGCCTGCACATTGGCCTTTGAGGTCGTGAAGTTCGGCCCGAACCCGGTGGCCGAAGTGGCATCGGTGTGGCGCACGTCCGAGAGCGAATCCATCCAGGCCTTGGGCAATGCGCTGCTGGAAAAGCTCAGCGTGAAGCCGTAAACGATGTGGGTCACCGTGTCCGGGCATGTCGGCACGGTGATCATGCGGTCGTTTCAAGAGATGCTTTGAGCGAAGTCCTCAGATGCAGGCGCTTGCGCATGCTCGCGATGAGCACATGGACCGTGGTGGCCATAGCGATAACTGTACCGAAAGCCGCCGTGAGGCGGCTTTTTCGTGCCCGGAGGCCCGGATCAGCACCGAGCCCGCGCGGTTTCCCCCGCCGCACCCGCGTGGCCTATAGAGATCGATTCCGACGAAGGTATCCACAGGTGCCGCGCGGCACCGTGCGTAGCCCGCGGCCGTGAAGGCAGGGCGCGATACGCGACGCGAAGTGACGCGCGTGCGGGCTGTTTTGGGGCTTCTGACGGCGGTGAGTGCGCCAGAAAGTGAGGGGCCATCGGAAAAAGGTAATTTCGGTAACTATCCCGAGAAGCACACGCAAGTCCATGATTATACTTGCGTTTAAGATCACCTTTCATAGGTAATTTTAGGTAACCTTCAAGGTAATTTTCTACAAGTTGTTGATTGTTAAGGGTCTTGCCGGTTTGTGAGATTACCTTTTAGAGGGGTGATGAATTACCTAGATATCACCATATAATTACCTTGACGTTCTATCCCTATCGTTTTGATTTTAATGTTAATTTTATGCCTAACTTTGAAACATTACCTTAATTACCTTTTTCCGAACGACTCAGACATTTTCCCGGCCTAGGCCCATTGACGAGCCTGTTCGAGAGGCGTTCTCGGGTAACATCCTTCAACACCAGTGCCGGTACGCTGGTGGTATCAATGGTGGTACAAGCTTTTGTGCCGGCTCATTTCACTGTAGTAGCGTCAGTTACTTGCACACGTAAGGTGGCGGCACCCATAGCCACCAAACACGTCGTGCGTGTTTCCTGCCGCCGACTCATCAAATTTGCACGCAGGCGTTCGCCATGCATATCTTCAAAGAGTTTCAGCTCGAGGCGGCGCATCGACTGCCGAATGTGCCGGTCGGGCACAAGTGTGCGCGGTTGCATGGGCACTCGTTTCGCGTCGAGATCCATGTGGCGGGTGAACCTGATCCACGACTAGGCTGGGTGATGGACTTTGCCGATGTGAAGGCAGCCTTTGCGCCGCTGTATGAGCAGCTGGATCACCACTACCTCAACGACATAGAGGGGTTGGAGAATCCAACCAGCGAGATGCTGGCGCGCTGGATCTGGCAGCGGTTGCAGCCGCGTCTGGCGGGGTTGGCCAAGGTGGTGGTGCACGAGACCTGTACGTCGGGTGCCAGTTGCAGTCGTGACAGTTTTTGACGCGTCGCGATATTTCTTTAAACTGTCACAAGTTGCCGTTTTTCGTGAATATTTCTTGAATTTTCTTGCTGAAGGCGAAAATATATATTGCACTGCACAAAATCTGCTGTTAGAGTGCCTGCCACTACCCCATCCTCAGCGAGGACAGCGCCATGACGCAGCAGCTCAACAACCAGCTTTTCGCTTTCACCAAGCAGTTCACCGACAGCGCCTTCAAGGCACAGTCGCTGGCCCTGAAGGGTCTGGAAACGGTCGCCGAGTTGCAGCTCAAGGCGCTCGAGCAGCAGGCCAAGGTTTCCGCCGAGTTCGTTGCCGAAGCGCTGGAAACGCGTGACGTGAACGGCCTGCGCAACCTGTGGGAAAAGGGCACCAGCCTGAGCCGCGACAACGCCGAGCGTTCGGTGGCTGTCTCGCAGGAGATCCTGGCGATCACCCAGAAGACCGCCGAGTCGCTGAATGCGCTCGTGCAGGAACAGCGTCAGGCTGCCAACGACGCTGTCACCGCGCCGGTTGCTGCTGCCAAGAAGGCGGCTGCCAAGTAATTCCGCAGCACCTTTGCGTTTCACTGCGATAAAACGGGGCCGAACTTCATGTTCGGCCCCGTTTGCATGTGCTGTTCGCTGAATTCGCAGGCGACGGGACAGGATGTCGCAGGCTGCACGGCTTGTCGCTGCAATCGCCGCACTGATATACTTTTGCGGATTGGATCGTGGCCCTTAGCTGTATCGGTGCCGCCTGGTGTAAACCGCGCGGAGACGTTACGTGCTCAATAGTCTTGCCTCTGGTCGACGTCTCGCCTTGCGCATCATGCTGCTGCAGCTTGCTGTGGCAATGTTGGCCGGCCTTGTTTTCCTGGCGCTGGGGCGCCGCGAAGCAATGTCAGCCGCTGCGGGTGCGGTGGTCGTGGCGCTGGGTACCGCGCTGCTGTCGGCGCGCTTCTTCAGCGGGTTGAATGGGGCTGGCATGGCGTTGAGCCGCATGCTGACGGGCATGATCCTGAAATGGATCGTGATCGTCGGGGGGCTGTTCGTGATCCTGTTTCAATATAAGTTGCCGCCACTGGCCGCCATCACGGGGTTGGTGGCTGCCTACGCGGTTTATCTGCTGGCGTTCAGATTCAAGGGTTGAGACATGGCAAGCGAGCCACAAGGCGGACTCACCGAATACATCCAGCACCATCTCACCCACCTGACGCCGCATGCGAGCAACAGTGGCTTCTGGGCGGTGCATGTCGACTCGATCACCGTGTCACTGGTGCTGGGCGTGCTGTTCTGCCTGCTGTTCTGGCTGAAGGCGCGCAAGGCCACGGCTGGCGTACCGGGTCGCGGTCAGGCGTTCGTCGAGATCGTGCTGGAATTCGTCGATGGCCAGGTCAAGGACGTGTTCCATGGCGATCGGCGCATTCTCGGGCCGCTGGCGCTGACCGTATTCCTCTGGGTGTTCCTGATGAATGCGATGGATCTGCTGCCGGTCGATCTGCTGCCGTGGATCACCGAGAAATTTGGCGTCGGCCATTTCCGTGCCGTGCCGACTGCCGACATCAACATGACCTTCGCGATGTCGCTGACGGTGTTCGTGCTGATCATCTTCTACAGCTTCAAGGCCAAGGGCTTTGGCGGCTACATGCACGAGCTGTTCACCGCGCCGTTCGGTGCGCATCCCCTGCTGTGGATTCCCAATTTCGCGCTCAACGTCGTCGAGCTGCTGTCCAAGCCGGTGAGCCTGGCGATGCGACTGTTCGGCAACATGTATGCCGGCGAGCTGGTGTTCATGCTGATTGCCGGCCTGTTCAGCGCCGGCAGCTGGGCGCTCTACGGCATGGGCATCATCGGTTACACGGTGTGGGGCGTCTTCCACATCCTGATCATCGGCATCCAGGCGTTCATCTTCATGGTGCTGACGATTGTGTATATCTCGATGGCGCACGATCACCATTGATGGCAGTTTTCGCGTAAACCGTTTCAGTCACCAACTTTTCAGCTTTAATTTTTTTCCAGGAGAACACCGTGGAACATCTCGTTCAGTTTGCACAAATCCAGGGCTTCACTGCCATCGCGCTTGGCCTGATCATCGGCCTCGGTGCACTCGGCGCCTGTATCGGTATCGGCGTCATGGGTTCGAAGTTCCTTGAAGCCGCTGCCCGTCAGCCTGAACTGGTTCCGCTGTTGCAGGGCCGCATGTTCCTGCTCGCCGGTCTGATCGACGCGGCGTTCCTGATCGGCGTGGCGCTGGCGATGTACTTCGCCGTGGCCAACCCGCTCCTGGGTACGGTTCTGTCGGCTGCCGGCAAGGGTCAGTAAGAGTCATCCTCCGGCGCGCCGCCGTTGTGGCGCCGCCGTGTATCCGGCACGGGTATCTGATGCCCGTGTCTGTTTCATTCCGAATTTACAGGTAACGCAGCGATGGATTTCAACGCGACCTTGATTGGCGAAATGCTTTCGTTCGCCATCCTGATCTGGTTCTGCGTCCAGTTCATCTGGCCGCACATCAACAAGGCGATTGAGGATCGGCAGATCAAGATTGCCGAAGGCCTCAATGCCGCCGAGCGCGCGCACGCCGAACTGAAGGACGCCGACCACAAGGTGGCGGCCGAGATCAAGGTGGCCCGTCAGCAGGCTTCCGAGATCATCGACAAGGCCCAGCAGCAGGCTAATCAGATCATCGAGAAGGCCCGCGGCGAAGCAATCACCGAGATCAACCGGTTGAAGGCGAGCGCGCAAGACGACATCGCGTCGATGGCGCAGCGTGCCCGCGACCAGCTGCGCGAGCAGGTGGGCGCGTTGGCCGTGCAAGGTGCCAGCAAGATCGTGCAGCGCGAGATCGACTCGTCGACGCACAAGGCCTTGCTCGACCAGCTCGCGGCCGAGATCTGATCGATGGCCCAGGCAATCACACTCGCCCGTCCGTACGCCCGCGCCGCTTTTGAAGTGGCGCATGCGGCCGGTTCGCTGGCTGCATGGTCGCAGGCGCTGGCGTTCGCCGCCGCGGTGGCAAAAGACTCGCGCGTGGCCGGTCTCGGCAACGATCCGCGGGTGCTGCCGGCACAGCTGGTGGCATTGCATCTGCCGACCGGTGTTGCCGCCGATGCGCCGTTCGCGCAGTTCCTCGGCGAGATGGCCGAGCAGCGCCGCATGGTGCTGCTGCCGGAAGTGGCCGAGTTGTATGAGGCATTCAAGCGTGAGTCCGAGTCGCAGCTGCTGGTCAAGGTGACCAGCGCGATGGCATTGGACGCGGCGCAGGCCGAGCAGCTCAAAGTGTCGCTGAAGCGCCGCTTCAAGCGCGAGATCGAATTGGAAACCAAGGTCGATGCCTCGCTGCTGGCCGGCGTGGTGATCGATACCGGCGAACAGGTGATCGACGGCTCTGCCCGCGGACGCCTGGCGCAGCTGGCCAGCGCATTAGCGCACTGATCCAAAGAATCAAAACCTATCGGGTGCCGCTGACGCGGCGCGAATCCCAGGAAAACTTGCCATGTCCAGCACCACTTTGAATCCGTCCGAGATCAGCGAACTGATCAAGAACCGCATCGAGCAGTTCAAGCTCGGCGCGGAGGCACGTAACGAAGGCACGATCATCAGTGTGTCCGACGGCATCGTGCGCATCCACGGCTTGGCCGATGTGATGCAGGGCGAAATGATCGAGCTGCCGGGCAACTCGTTTGCACTGGCGCTGAACCTCGAGCGCGACTCGGTCGGCGCGGTGGTGCTGGGTGAATACCAACACTTGCGCGAAGGTGATACCGCCAAGACCACCGGCCGCATCCTCGAAGTGCCGGTCGGCCCGGAGCTGCTCGGCCGCGTCGTCGACGCGCTGGGCAACCCGATCGACGGCAAGGGTCCGCTCGGTGCCAAGCTCAACGCGGCGATCGAAAAGGTTGCGCCGGGCGTGATCTGGCGCAAGTCGGTCGACCAGCCGCTGCAGACTGGCTACAAGTCGGTCGACGCGATGATCCCGGTCGGCCGTGGCCAGCGCGAGCTGATCATCGGTGACCGCCAGACCGGCAAGACCGCACTGGCGATCGACGCGATCATCGCGCAGAAGGATTCCGGCATTAAGTGCATCTACGTCGCGATCGGCCAGAAGCGTTCGTCGGTGGCCAACGTCGTGCGCAAGCTCGAAGCGAACGGCGCACTGGCCAACACCATCGTCGTGGTCGCCTCGGCGTCCGAGTCGGCCGCGCTGCAGTACGTCGCGCCGTATTCCGGTTGCGCGATGGGCGAGTACTTCCGCGATCGCGGCGAAGACGCGCTGATCGTGTATGACGATCTGTCCAAGCAGGCCGTGGCCTACCGCCAGATCTCGCTGCTGCTGAAGCGTCCGCCGGGCCGCGAAGCCTATCCGGGCGACGTGTTCTATCTCCACTCGCGTCTGCTCGAGCGCGCATCGCGCGTGTCCGAGGAATACGTCGAGAAGTTCACCAACGGTGCGGTGAAAGGCAAGACCGGTTCGCTGACCGCGTTGCCGATCATCGAGACCCAGGGCGGCGACGTTTCGGCGTTCGTGCCGACCAACGTGATCTCGATCACCGACGGCCAGATCTTCCTGGAAACCGACCTGTTCAACGCCGGTATCCGTCCGGCCGTGAACGCCGGTATCTCGGTGTCCCGCGTCGGCGGTGCCGCGCAGACCAAGATCGTCAAGAAGCTGTCCGGCGGCGTGAAGCTGGCGCTGGCGCAGTTCCGTGAGCTGGCCGCGTTCGCGCAGTTCGCCTCCGATCTGGACCCGGCCACCCGCGCCCAGCTCGACCGCGGTCAGCGCGTCACCGAGCTGATGAAGCAGGCGCAGTACTCGCCGCTGTCGATCGCCGAGCTGGCGCTGTCGGTGTACGCGGCGGAGAAGGGCTACCTCGACGACCTGCCGGTCAACAAGGTGCTGCCGTTCGAGAAAGGCCTTCACGCGTTCATGCACCAGAACCACGCCGAGCTGATGAACAAGATCGTGGCCACCGGTGACTGGAACAACGACATCGAAGCCACCTTCAAGGCCTCGCTGGACGAGTACAAGAAAACCGGTAGCTGGTAATACCGGCTGAAGTAAATCGGTAAAGCAGGCGAATCGGAAGGGCGGGCAGTGGCTTTCCCTTTCCACCAGCGAGCATAACGAGCGGATAAAGCATGGCCAGCGGACGCGAAATCAAAACCAAGATCAAGAGCACGCAGAACATGCGCAAGGTCACGCGCGCGCTCGAAATGGTCTCTGCTGCGAAGATCCGCCGCGCGCAGGACATGATGAAGGCTTCGCGTCCGTACGCCCGCTCGATGCGCAAGGTGATCGCGCACGTGGCCCAGGCCAGCACAGATTTCAGCCATCCGTTCCTGATCCAGCGCGAGAAAGTGGCGCGGGTCGGTTACATCGTGGTGTCGACCGATCGCGGCCTGTGCGGCGGCCTCAATTCCAACCTGTTCCGTCGCCTGCTGCCGGCGATCGCCGAGTGGCAGCAGCAGGGCGTGCAGGTGGACGTGGTGGCGATCGGCCAGAAGGCGATTTCGTTCTTCCGCCGACTGAAAGGTGTCAACCTGATCGGCAGCGTCGGCCATCTCGGCGAGAGGCCGAAGCTTGAACAGCTGGTCGGCGTGATCAAGGTGATGATGGACGCCTATACGTCCAACGGCTTGGATCGCGTGTTCCTCGCCTACAACGACTTCGTCAACACCATGACGCAGAAGCCGACCATCGACGCGTTGCTGCCGCTGCCGCTGGTGGCGTCGGAAATGGAAGCGCATCAGGCAGCCGGCGAATCGGCCTATGCCGGCGTCAAGCTGGAAGCGAGCCACGACTGGGATTACATCTACGAGCCGGATGCGCAGACCGTGCTGGAGCACGTGCTGGGTCGTTACATCGAGTCGGTGGTGTATCAGGCGTCACTGGAGAATCTGGCCAGCGAGCACGCCGCGCGCATGGTCGCGATGAAGAGCGCGTCGGACAACGCGAACAAGGTGATCGGTGAATTGACGCTGATCTACAACAAGGCGCGTCAGGCTGCGATCACCCAGGAAATTTCGGAAATCGTTGGCGGCGCCGCGGCGGTTTAAGTAGCGCTGATACAAATCATTCATGGCGACGCGAAGCGGCGCCGAAACAGACACTAAAAGATCCATCCGGAGCATTCCATGAGCCAGGGCAAAGTTGTTCAGATCATCGGCGCGGTCATCGACGTCGAGTTTCCGCGCGATCAGGTACCGCAGGTGTACGACGCACTGAAGATCGACGGCACCGAGATCACGCTGGAAGTGCAGCAGGTGCTGGGCGACGGCATCGTGCGCACGATCGCGCTCGGTTCCACCGACGGCCTGCGCCGCAACCTGATCGCCCGCAACACCGGCGAAGGCATCAAGGTGCCGGTCGGCAAGCAGACGCTCGGCCGCATCATGGACGTGCTCGGCAACCCGATCGACGAAGCCGGCCCGATCGGCGAGCAGGATCAGTGGGTGATCCATCGCGAGGCGCCGAGCTACGACGACCAGGCTGCCGCGAACGATCTGCTGGAAACCGGCATCAAGGTGATCGACCTGATGTGCCCGTTCGCCAAGGGCGGCAAGGTCGGCCTGTTCGGTGGCGCCGGCGTCGGCAAGACCGTCAACATGATGGAATTGATCAACAACATCGCCAAGGCGCACGAAGGTCTGTCCGTGTTCGCCGGCGTGGGTGAGCGTACCCGCGAGGGCAACGACTTCTACCACGAGATGAAAGACTCCAACGTGCTCGATAAGGTCGCGATGGTGTACGGCCAGATGAACGAGCCGCCGGGCAACCGCCTGCGCGTGGCGCTGACCGGCCTGACCATGGCCGAGTACTTCCGCGACGAGAAGGACGCTTCCGGCAAGGGCCGTGACGTGCTGTTCTTCGTCGACAACATCTACCGCTACACGCTGGCCGGTACCGAAGTATCCGCGCTGCTGGGCCGTATGCCGTCGGCGGTGGGTTACCAGCCGACGCTGGCCGAGGAAATGGGCGTGCTGCAGGAGCGCATCACCTCGACCAAGACCGGCTCGATCACCTCGATCCAGGCCGTCTACGTGCCCGCGGATGACCTGACCGATCCGTCGCCGGCGACCACCTTCGCCCACTTGGACGCGACCGTGGTGCTGAGCCGCAACATCGCTTCGCTGGGTATTTACCCGGCGGTGGATCCGCTGGACTCCACCAGCCGTCAGCTGGACCCGAACGTGATCGGCGTCGAGCACTACGACGTCGCCCGCCGCGTGCAGGGCACGCTGCAGCGCTACAAAGAGCTGAAGGACATCATCGCGATCCTCGGCATGGACGAGCTGTCGGAAGAAGACAAGCAGGCCGTGTCGCGCGCGCGCAAGATCGAGCGCTTCTTCTCGCAGCCGTTCCACGTGGCCGAAGTGTTCACTGGCTCGCCGGGCAAGTACGTGCCGCTGAAGGAAACCATTCGCGGCTTCAAGATGATCGTCGACGGCGACGTCGACCACCTGCCGGAGCAGGCGTTCTACATGGTCGGCAGCATCGACGAGGCGGTCAAGAAAGCTGAAGAGATGGGCGCCAAGAAGGCTGCCTGATTTTCGAGGGCGGACATCGCGTCCGCCCGTCGCTCTTGCATTCGGAACCTGAGTCATGACCCAAACCATACGCGTCGACATCGTCAGTGCCGAGGCCGAGATCTTTCACGGCGACGCCGTGATGGTGGTCGCCACCGGCGAGCTAGGCGAGCTGGGCATCACGCCCCGCCACGCTCCGCTGATCACCCGCCTCAAGCCGGGCCACGTCGACGTGGTGCTGGCCGGTGGCGAGCGTCAGCAGTTCTGGGTTTCCGGCGGTATTCTCGAAGTGCAGCCGCAGGTGATCACCGTGCTGGCCGACACTGCCGCCCGCGCGTCCGATCTGGACGAGGCGTCCGCGCAACGCGCCAAGAAGGAAGCGGAAGACGCGCTGGCCAACCGTACTGACGCGATGGAAATTGCCGAAGCACAGGCCAAGCTGGTCGAGGCGATGACCCAGCTGCAGGCGCTGGAGCGGATGCGCAAGAACCTCAAGCATTAAGTTTCGCGTTCGTGAATAAAGACAAAAACGCCGGCCTTGTGCCGGCGTTTTTGCATCGGCACGATGCGGGTCGGAGTAACAGGGACGATCATGATGACGCGGCAGGCAGACGACTGGCGATACGCAGGGTTCGGACTGATGTTGATGCTGGCGGGATGCGTCACGCCCGAGCACATTCCGCCAGCGCCCGCAAAAAGTGGGTTGGTGGTGCCGAAGGACACGGTGCGCTATCAGCTGGCGATGGGTGAGATATCTAGTGGCGGCATGCCGATCCAGCGTATTGCGCCGATCTATCCGGCCGATCAGCTCGCCGCGTGCCCGCCGCCCCAGGAGGTGCGGGCGCAGTTGATCGTGGACAAGACCGGCAGGGTGAGCGACGTGCGCGGGATCGTGGTGGACGACGGGTCCGCCACGCCGAGCTGGCAACAGTTCTTTGCCGTCGTTCGCACGGCGGCCCTGCAATGGCGCTTCGCCCCGCTACAGATCGAACACTGGGCTGCCGATGCCGACGGCAACAGCCATGTAGTGGACAGCGAGACGAAATCGTTCAGCCTGGCCTACGTGTTCCGCTTCGAATGCCATGCCGGCAAGCCCATGGTATCGGCCGCGGCGGCGCAGCCCTGAGTCATGGCCTGCCATAGTCAGGGCAGAACTGGCTGCTATGCTTTTTGATCGAAACGCGTCGAGGCCGACATCCATGAATCATGCTCCACTCCACGTCATCATCCTCGCCGCCGGCGCCGGCACGCGGATGAAATCGAACCGGGCCAAGGTGCTGATGCCGCTGGCCGGCCGGCCGTTGCTGGCACACGTGATAGTTGCTGCACGCGCGTTGCAACCGGCAGCCATCCACATCGTCTACGGCCATTGCGGTGAACAGGTGCAGGCGGCGTTCGCCGATCAGCCCGACCTGCGCTGGGTGTTGCAGGCCGAGCGGCTGGGCACCGGCCATGCAGTGGAACAGGCGCTCGGAGGCGTATCTGATGGCGTACCGCAGGATGCGTGCGTGCTGGTGCTGTACGGCGACGTGCCGCTGACCCGGGTCGAAACACTGCAGCAGCTGTTGCAGGCGGAGGGCGGCTTCAGCCTGCTCACCACTCGACTCGCTGATCCGCACGGTTACGGTCGTGTGCTGTGCGACGACCATGGCCGCGTGTGCGCGGTGGTCGAGGAGAAGGATGCCGATGCCGACCAGCGTGCGGTGAACCTGGTCAACACCGGCATCCTCGTCGCCGGGGCGAAGGCCTTGCGCGGCTGGATCGGCCGGCTCGATCGCAACAACTCGCAGGGCGAGTATTACCTCACCGACATCTTCGGCATGGCGGCGGCAGAAAACCATGCCGCGCTCAGCATTGAGTGCGCCGACCCGGTGGAATCGGCCGGTGCGAACAACCCGCTGCAGCTGACCGAGCTGGAAGCGGCATATCGCCAGCGCGCCGCCCATGCGCTGCTGGCCGATGGCGTCCGGCTGGCCGATCCCTCGCGCATCGACGTGCGCGGTACGGTCGCGGCCGGCAGTGACGTCGAGCTCGACATCGACGTGATCCTCGAAGGCCGTGTGGTGCTCGGTGACGACGTGCGCATCGGTGCGTTCACCCGCCTGAAGGACGTGCAGCTGGCGAGTGGCACCGTGGTGCACTCGCATTGCGACCTGGACGGCGTGATCACCCTCGGCCCGTGCACCCTCGGCCCGTTCGCGCGGCTGCGTCCGGGCACCGAACTGGCGGCCGGCGTGCACGTGGGTAACTTCGTCGAAACCAAGAAAACCCGCATCGGCGAAGGCAGCAAGGCGAACCACCTCAGCTACCTCGGCGATAGCGAGATCGGCCGCGGCGTCAACGTCGGCGCCGGCACGATCACCTGCAACTACGACGGCGTGAACAAGTTTGTCACCCACATCGGCGATGGCGCCTTCATCGGCTCCAACAGCGCGCTGGTGGCGCCGGTGACGATTGGCGCGCAGGCCACTATCGGCGCCGGTTCGGTGATCACCCGCGACGCGCCGGACGGCGAGCTGACCGTGGCGCGCGGGCGGCAGCACACCCTGCATGGCTGGCATCGGCCACAAAAAATACCGAAATAAAACCCGCGCAGCGGCGATGATGTGGCCACCGGTTCAAGCGAGGAGGGTGGCATGACGCAGGCATGGTTCGTTCCGTTCGGCTGGCTGCACCGGCCGGTGACGGCGGCCGGCTGGCTGGTCACGCTGGCCGCCGTGGCCTATATGCTGCAAGTGTTCCTGGCGATCGATGCGCACGCGCATTCGGCCACCGACACACTGTACGCGGTCTATCTGCACTGGGGTGTCACGTTTCTGGGGTGGGACTGGATCGCGCGCCGCGCTCAGGCGTAGCGCCAGCCATCGATCTCCACCAGCAACTCGCTGCGGCAGATGTCGCCGTGCAGCAGCAGCACAGGCACACCAGGCAGACGCCGCTGCAGGAAGTTACGCACGTGTTGGGCATCGGCGGTGTGGCGTATGTAGGCTTTCAGCGGCGAGTGGGTATCGAAGCCGACGGCCATGTCGGCGCTGGCCAGCAGCACCTCGAGGTTGGTCAGAGTTTCGTCGAGCTGGGCGTCCAGGTCGTCGTGGTGTGCGGAGGCGTGGCCGACCACGGCAGCGGTACCGGAGATCGCCAACGCATCCCGCGCCGGCAACACCATCGCGCGAGCGAAGCTTGGCGGAGTGCGGCCGTACTGACGCGGGTAGCGCCAAGCGCTGACCTGGCGCGGATTTTCCACCCGCGTGCCGCTCTGGTCGCAGGCCAGCAGGTAGATCTGCAGGCGGTGCGGATCGCCGTGATGGCCGATCGCGGTGGCGGCGGGAAAGCCTTCGGCGAAGAAGTCGCCCATGCCGGCGGCGCGGCCGTCGCAGAAGTGCTTGTAGCGCTCGGCGTCGCCGTCGCCGTGATTGATCGCGCCCAGGTAATTCCATACGCGCAGCACATGCTGGGCGTCGCGCGCGGCGACGAAACGGTGCAGCTGTTCGTAGGCCTGTTGTGCCGTGGCGCCGGGGCCGCCGTGTTCACGTTCATCCAGCTCGATCGCCGCGAACAGCCAGCCGCCACCGCTGGCCCAGCGCAGCGCACCGTCGCGGCCATAGCTCACCGGGCCGTCGACCTGCCACAGCTCCAGCGGAGCGGGCGCGTCGAAACTTTCCAGCGCGACCTGCAGATAGCGCGGGTCGGTGCTTGCCGGAACGTCCGCGGCGAAGCCGAACAAGGCCAGCGTACCGGGTTCGTTCAGCGTGCCGCCGACGTCGGCGAAGCGATAGGACACCCGCGGCGCACGGCGCGACAGCGGGTCAATCTGCGGGTTTTCACATCCCTGAATCATGGAGCACAGCCGGGAACGACAAGGGCGCTATGTTACACTCCGCGCCTAGTGCCACCGGGGGGAGGCAATGCAACAGGCGTACGGAATCGAGCATGGCGGAACAGACAGCGGCACAGCATGAATTGGCCACGTTGATCGTGGCATGCCTGAACCTCGAAAGCGTGACGCCCGAACAGATCGACCCCGATGCTCCCCTGTTCGGCGGCGAGCTGGGGCTGGATTCCATCGATGCGCTGGAAATCGCGCTGGCCGTGTCCAAGCGCTACGGTTTCCAGTTGCGCTCGGATAATCCGGACAACAAGCAGATCTTCACCAGCCTGCGTACCTTGTCTGCACATGTCGAGCAGAGTCGCGTCGGCTGAGGCTGGCACTTTCACAAGATGCTCTGTCGTCACGCCGCGTTTCGTCGTCAGTGTCAGGCTTGCAGTCTCTCGACGGAGCCATCGTGGAGCCCGGCATGAGGTCTGTTTCCCCTTCGCCTGAAAGCACGCCGCGGCGCCATGGGCTGCTGTTGCTGCCGGCGTACCCGCTGCTGGCGCTGGCCGGCGCGGTGACGCATCGGCAGGTCTTTGCGCTGTTGGCGCTGGCCGTGCTGCTGACCGTGTTGATGTTGCCGCGTCTGTGTGCACTTCGCGTGGCGGCGTGGCTGACCTGGCTGGGCGCACTCGCCGCGCTGCTGCTGCTGTCGCTGTATGGCTTTGCCGGTTTGCTGCTGGAAGCCGTACCGGTGCTGATCAATGCGCTGCTGGCCTGCTGGTTTGGCCGCACGCTGGGCACGACCGAACCTCTGGTGGCGCGCTTCATCACCGCGATCGAAGGCGCCGATCGGCTGCGGCAAGCAGGCGTGGCCGAGTATGCCCGTCAGGTCACCTGGTTCTGGACGCTGTTGCTGGGCGCACAGGCGCTGCTGCTGAGCGTGTTGTTGCTGTGCGCCGAACATAGTGGCTTGCTGGCCCGCTTCGGCATTGCCTCGCCATGGCAGGTGCCCGAACGCTGGGCCGCGGCGTGGCTGGATCTGGGTGGTTATCTGCTGCTCGCTGCCGCGTTCCTGCTCGAGTACGGCTATCGCCGTTGGCGGCTGCGGCATCTGAGCCATCCCGGCCTGCACGACATGCTGCTGAAGTTGGCGCAGCATTGGCCGCAACTGCTGCGCGGCAAGAGGGCGGTGGCGTCATGAGCGAGCTCAGTTTCGAGCAAGCGTTGTGCATAGACGCGAAGCATCCAGCCTTGCCCGGCCATTTTCCGGGTCAGCCGCTGGTGCCGGGAGTGATCCTGCTGGAGCAGTTGGCGCTGGCCTTGCGCGCATGGCGCGGACAGGCGCTGACTGGTGTACCGGAGGCGAAATTCGTGGCGGCGCTGCTGCCGGATCAGGTCGCCACGCTGCGCTTGACGGAAGCGGATGCGGAGCGCTCGCGATTCCGTTTCGAGATTCGGCGTGACGGTACCTTGCTGGCGCGCGGCGTGATCGAGGGAGCGACATGAGTACAAACGAACATTGGCAGAGCCGCCCGGAAGGCGGCGGCCGTTTCGCGTTGTGGCTGATCCGCACGATCGCGTTACGTGGTGGCCGCCGGTTGGGCCGGTTATGCCTGTATCCGATCACGCTGTACTTCTATCTGCGGCGCAAGCCGGAGCGGTTGGCGTCGAAGCAATATCTGCAGCGTGCGTTCGGCCGTCCGGCTACACCATGGCAGGTGCTGAAACACATCCACTGTTTCGCAGCCACGACGCTGGACCGGATCTTCCTGTTGGCACATGGCGAGAAGCCCTTCCAGATCGAGACGCAGGGACTGGAACTGCTGGACGAGCGCATTGCGCAGGGTCGGGGCGTGCTGCTGTTCGGTTCGCATCAAGGTAGTTTCGAGGCGTTACGCGCGATCGGTGGACGCCGGCCGGAGCTGCCGCTGCGGGTGGTACTGGACAAGCAGAAGACGCCGGCGATGACCGAGCTGCTGGAAGCGCTGGCACCGGAGGTGGGAGCCTGCGTGATCGATGCCGCACGGGACGGTACCTCGATCGTGCTGGCGATGGCCGAAGCCTGCCAGGAAGGCGCGGTAGTGGCGATGCTGGCCGACCGCGGCCGCGGCCATGAAGTGTTGCGGCGTACCGAATTTCTCGGCTCACCCGCGCCGTTTCCGATCAGCCCGTGGTTGCTGGCGCATACGTTGCAGGTGCCGGTGGTACTGTGTTTTGGCCTGTATCTGGGCGGCAACCGCTACCGGCTGATCTTCGAGCCGCTGAGCGATCGGGTCGAGATTCCGCGGCATGCCCGAGGCCCGGCACTGGACTCTTTGATCGCCAGCTACGCGCAACGGTTGGAACACTACATCCATGTCGCTCCCTACAACTGGTTCAACTTCTATGATTTCTGGCAAGTCGCGCCTCCCGCTGCTGCTGAGTCTGCTGCTGCCGTTGTGGGCGAGCGCATCGGCGTCTGAACCGGGCACGGTCCCGGCCACGACAGCGCCATCCGCGTCGGCGTTGATTGCCGCGCTGGGCCAGCCGGCGCCGGCGCATACGGCGTTCGCCGAGGCGCGCTTCCTTGAGGTGCTGGAGCGGCCGCTGGTGGTGTCCGGCGAGTTGTCGTGGCTAGGTGGCGATCAGCTGCAGCGGCGTGTCGATCATCCACAACAGGAAACCTCTACCATCGCGAATGGCGAAGTAACCCAGCAGCGGGCCGGCAAAAGCCCGCACCATTTTTCGCTGAAGCGCGCGCCGCAGTTGCAGGTATTGCTGGACAGTTTCGTGGCGTTGCTGAGCGGTGATGCCGGCCGATTGCAGCAGGCGTTCGAGATCAGGTTGGCCGGTGACGCCGCCGGTGCATGGACGCTGACCCTGGTGCCGCGCGACGCGAAAGTGGTGAAGACCGTCGCCAGCATCACCATCAACGGCTACGCCAGGGAATCGCGCTGCATGCACATGCAGGAAGCCGACGGCGATCTCGCGGTCGACCTGCTCGGTGCGCTGGCCACGAAGATGCCGGCGCAGCCCACCCGCGAGGCGCTGCAGGCGCTGTGTCAGGGTACGCCCTGAGCATGCGCCGGGTCGCCCGCGCGACATTGCTGATCGCATGGCTGCTGGCACTGGCCGGGCTGGGCTGGATGGTCAGCCAGTGTCTGAAGATCAGCACCGACCTGCGTAGCTTCATGCCGGCGCCGACCACGCCGGATCAGCGCCTGCTGATGGAGCAGGTGGGCGAGGGGCCGGGGTCGCGATTGCTGCTGTTGTCGATCTCTGGCTCATCGGACGAACAACTGGCCGCACTCAGCCAGGGACTTGTCGCGGCGCTGAAGAAGGACCCGCGCTACAGCCAGGCACTCAACGGCAGTTTCGACCTCGGCGCGCTGGACGCCAACTTGCTGCCGTACCGCTACCTGCTGTCACCGACGCTGGACACGCAACCGCTGGACAAGGCGTATCTGACCGACCAGCTGCAGCAGCGGCTGGATGATTTGTCCTCGCCCGCCGCCAGCTTGCTGAAAGGCTTGCTGCCGCGCGATCCCACACTGGAAATGCTGAAGCTGGCTGAGTTGTGGACGCCGGCGAAGTCGCCCGAGTTGCGCGAGGGCGTGTGGTTCTCGCCGCAGAACGAGGCCTTGCTGCTGGTGCAGACAGTCGCCGCCGGTTTCGATCCGGGCGCGCAGCAGCAGGCGATCGACGGCATCCAGCGCGCATTCCATGCGTTGCCCGGCAGCGCCGCTGCGAAGCTCGAACTGAGTGGGCCGGGCTATTTCAGCGTGGTGGTCGGCGCGCAGACGCGGCATCAGGCTGACTGGATCGGGCGCATCTCCACCGTCGGTTTCATCGCGTTGCTGCTGCTGGCGTATCGCAGCTTCAGTTCGCTGCTGCTGTCGGCGCTGCCGATCGCCAGCGCCGCGCTGGCCGGCATTGCGGCACTGACCGTGGCGTTTTCCGAAGTGCACGGAATCACTCTGGCGTTCGGGTTCACCCTGCTTGGTGTGGCACAGGAGTATCCGATCCGCGTGCTCAGCCATCGCCGCGCGGGCGAGGATGCGGTGCAGAGCGTGCGCGCGCTGTGGCCGCTGCTGCTGACCGCGATCGCCTCGGCGTGCATCGCCTATATGGCGTTCTACGCTTCGGGCGTGAATGGCTTGAAGCAGCTGGCGGTATTCACCATCGTCGGCCTGTTGGCCGCCGGCTTCAGCACGCGTTATCTGCTGCCGCATCTGCTGCCGCGACGCGTCCGCGACGTGGCCGACATGCGCTGGCTGGCGAAGGCGCGCACCTTCGTCGACCGCCTGCCACGGCCACGCTGGATTCCCTTCCTGGTGGCGGCGGCCATCGTGCTGATGCTGGCTGTCGCACCGCGGCCGTTCTGGCAGAACAACCTCGCCGCGCTGACGCCGTTGCCGCAAGACCTCCTGCAGCACGATGCGCGTCTGCGCGAGGCGCTCGGCGCGCCGGATGTGCGTTACCTGCTGGTACTGCAGGCGCCTGCCGAACAAGGCGTGCTGGCGTTGTCGGAAAAGCTGCAGCCGCTAGTCGACGCGCTGGTGGCGAAGCATGCGGTTGATGCTTTGGAACTGCCGTCGCGTTACCTGCCGACGGCGGCGCGTCAGCGCGCGCGTCAACAGCAGTTGCCGGACCCGTCCACCTTGCAGAAGACATTGAACGAAGCCTTGCAAGGCCTGCCGTTCCGTCCCGATCTGTTTCAGCCGTTTCTGGCCGATGTGCGGACGGCGCGCGCGCTGCCGCCACTGACGCCCGAGCGGTACGTACAGACGCCGCTGGGCCAACGACTCGCCGCGATGCTGGTGCAGCGCGACGGGCATTGGCTCGGCCTGGGCACGGTCAGCGGCGTGCACGACGTGGCGGCGCTGCAGGCACTGGGCGAGAACAGCAACGGCACGGTGCGCTTGCTCGACCTGAAGGCAGCCTCCGAGTCGCTGGTGGTCGACTACCGCACGCGCATCCTGCAGGCGTTGCTGATCGCCGCGATCCTGCTGGTGTTCACCATCACGTTCGCGCTGCGCAGTCTGCGCCGCGCGTGGCATGTGCTGGCGCCGATGACGCTGGCGACATTCCTGGTGCTGGCGGTGGAGCGCGTGGCCGGCGTCGAGATCTCGCTGTTCCACCTGGTCGCGTTGATCCTGGCCGGCGGACTGGGCCTGCATTACGCCCTGTTCTTCGAGCGCGATACCGGCGATCCCGCCGAGCAGCGGCGCACCTTGCACGCGACCATCGTGTGCGTGTTGTCGGCACTGCTGGTGTTCGGCATGCTGGCCTGGGCCACGATTCCGGTACTGCGCGCGATCGGACTCACGGTGAGCCTCGGCGTGGCGTTTCATTTCTGTCTGTCGATCCTGATGGCCCCGCATGCTTCCGAAGACTGACTGGGCATCACTGATCCCGCACGCCGGCGCGATGTGCCTGCTGGATGCGGTGCAGGCGTGGGACGCGAACACGATCCACGCGATCAGCACGGGCCATGTGCTGATCGACCATCCGTTGCGCGGTACGCAAGGTCTGCATGCGGTGCACCTGGCCGAATACGGCGCGCAGGCTATGGCGGTGCACGGCGCCTTGCTGGCGCGCGCGCGCGGCATCGAGGAGGCGCGCCCCGGCCGGCTGGTCAGCCTGCGCGACGTGCGGTTGTTCGAGGAATACGTCGATCGTCTGGACGGCCGTCTGGACGTCCATGCCGAATGCCTGTACGCCGATGACGGTGGCGCACAATATGCGTTTCATGTCGAGCATCGCGGGCGGCTGCTCGCCAGCGGCCGTGCCGCCGTCATCCATCCCGCCACTTGAGCATCGAGCGAGTTCGGCTACGTCCGAAATCATGAGTTCACGTCGCGCACTCGTCACCGGCGTCAACGGCGGCATGGATTGATCCGTCACGTCGAGCCGAGGCGCTGAACCATGACAGTGACTGCACGGCGTGTTGCCGACTCAGCCCCGGTCCGGATCGCCTGAACGTCCGATGGTGGTGACCCGACGGTGACGGGTGAAGTACAACAGCATCGGCGTAGTCATCAAGGTGGTGACGATGGCCATCAGCAGCAGCAGGGTGAACATCTCGTGGCCGATCACACCGGCATCGAGGCCGATCTTCAGCACGATCAGCTCTATCATGCCGCGCGCATTCATCAGCGAGCCGACCGCGAAACTGTCGCGCCAGCCGTGCCCGCCGAGGCGTGCGCCGAGCGCGCCGCCGACTACCTTGCCGGCCACCGCGACGGTGAGGATCAGCGCGAATGCTCCAAGTGCATCGCGCTGGAACGCGTCGACGCTGGTGTTGAGACCGGTTAGCGCGAAGAACACCGGCATCAGCGCGATCACCGCGACATGTTCCAGCCGCTCGATCAGCCCGGCCAGCAGCGCGTCGTCGCGAGGTAGGCACAGGCCGAACACGAACGCGCCGAACACCGCGTGCAGATGCAGCCATTCGGTCATCGCGGCACAGCCCAGCGCGCCGATCAGCAGTACGGCGAGCACGCCGCCGGTCGGCCCCCCATCTGCCGCGTGCCGCGCCAGCCAGCGCCGCAACAGCGGCCGCAGCACGCCGAAGCACAGTGCCAACATGGCGCCGACACCGAGCACGCTGCGCCAGAACGGTGCCCAGTCGCCGTGCGCGGAGATCAGCGCGACGGTGAGTGCGAGCAGGATCCACGCCAGCACGTCGGCCATCGCGGCCGCAGTGAGCGCGAGCTGGCCGACCGGTGTATGCGTGACATGGCGATCCTTGAGGATGCGTGCCAGCACCGGCATCGCGGTGATCGCCAGCGACGTCGCCATGAACAGCGCGAACGGCCAGTACCCGATGCCGGCCGGTGCGTAGCGTGCGTACAGGATTGGCGTGATCAGCAAAGCCAGAACGATAGGCAGCAGCACCGCGAGTCCGCCGACCGCACCGGCTGCACGCAAGGCCCGTCGCACGCCGCCGGGCAGGCGCAGTTCGGCACCGACGATGAACATGAAAAGCACCAGGCCGATCTGGCTTAGCCCGTCCAGCACCGGCAGGCTGGCTGGCGCGAACAGCCAGCCCTGCCATGCCGGCGCCAGTGCGCCGAATACCAGCGGACCCAGCGTGAGGCCGGCGATCATCTCGCCGATTACCGGCGGCTGGCCGATCCAGCGCAGCAGCCAGGCCAGCCCACGTGCCGTGAGCAGGATCACCACCAGCTGCATCAGTAGCAGCGCGTGGCCCATGGCGTCAGCCTGCCGTGGGGTTGACGATGATCGGCGCGCCGAGCGACCGGCGATGGCTGGCCATGACGTTGCCGTAGTGAAAGACCCGGCCGATCGTGTAGAGGGTGATGCGGGTGACATCGCCGACCGGATTGAAATGACTGAGCCGGAAGTCGCCCTGGTAGCGCGAAGCGATCGGCACCGAGACCACACCGAGCTTTTTCTCGCGCGAGGCGGCGATCAGGATGGCCGCCTCGAACACGAAGTTCTCCGCCGGCAGGTCGACCAGATCCAGCGCCGCACGCGGATACCAGCGCTGACCACTCTGGGTGTCGGCGATTGGTTGCGCGCAAGCCCATGAGATGCCCCAGTCGGCGACGGCGTTGGCGCGGCGGCGACCCTTCGGCTGCTGCTCGCGATGGAGTAGACGTGCACCGATCACGATGTGCCCGGGATACTGCGCGGCTGCCGCCACGATGCGCGGGATATCACTGGCCAGATGTTGACCATCGCCATCCATCGTCAGCACCGCCTCGTAGCCCTGCTGCAGCGCTTCGCGAAAGCCGTGGCGCAGCGCGTCGCCTTTGCCGTGTCGCTCGCTATGCCGCACCAAGGTCACCGGCAATGTGGCGACGATGTCCGGCGTGCGGTCGTCGGAGCCGTCATCGATCACGATCACCGGCGCACCGAGTGCCAGTACGGACTCGACCACCGACTGGATCGCGGCTTCCTCGTTGAGGCAAGGGATCAGCACGCACCAGCGTGGGACAACGGCGTTCAAGCGACTTTCTCCATGTCGATCTGCAGTCCCAGTGTAGCGGCTGCCGCCAGCTGGCAACGTCCCCGGGCGCGGGTCAGCATGGCCAGCAGCGGCAGACTGGCTGCCGACGGGTTGCCGGCGCGCCAGCCGGCCAGCGGTTCGTCCAGGGCACTGTCCGGGTGCGCCGGGGTCAGTTGCAGATCGAGCCGGGCCAGCGTCGCGCTGCTGCGTTCCGAAGTCAGTACCAGTGCACAGCCGAACGGCTGGTGGCAATCGGTGACTTCGCCCAGCGGTCCACTGCCCGCAGTATCGCTGCAGACCAGCAGCACGGCGCGCTGGTCCGTCAGCACCTGGCTGGCGGCTTCGAGCAGGCCGGCGCCGAAACTGGCGCGCTGCGCGGCTACCGCCGTGGAAGGCGCGTGGCAGCCGGTGGCGATCGTCCAGTAGCCGACCGGCGCGTTGTGCACCGAATTGTGGAAACGGATCGGCGACAGCTCGGCCGGCGCCAGCGCCAGCGTGGCGCACATGTAATCGGTGATCGGCTGGTCGCCGTGCGAGGAGGCGAATACGCAGGCCAGCGTGGCGGCTTCGCGACCGCTCATCGCAACGGCTTGCCCGGCCACTTCGATCGCCAGCAGCACGCTTTCCGGTGCGCGCCGACGTTCGTTCGGCGGCAGCGTGGCGGCGGCAGGTCGACCCGGCGGAGGTGCCGGCGTGGTACCGCCGAGCAAGCTCTGCAGTGCGGCGAAATCAGCCAGCTGCGGCGACCACAAGCCGACGCCTTCCACATAAATGCGCAGTGCGCTCATGCGGCGAATCCCGCGCGGGCGAACGCGAGGCAGGCGTTGTTGCCGCCGAAGCCGAACGAATTGCTGAGCGCCACGTCGACGCGCTGCTGCTCGTTGCGCCAGGCAAAGGACGCGCCGCAGACCGGATCGGGCGTGTCGCCGCCAAGGTTGCCGGGAATCAGGCCGTGCTCGATCGCCAGCAACGCGATGGTGGCCTCGACGATGCCGGCGGCACCCAGCGTATGGCCGGTAAAACCCTTGGTGGAACTGGCCCGCGTGCGTGCCGGAAACGCGCGGCCGACCAGCGCGGCTTCCACTTCATCGTTCTTCTGGCTGGCGGTGCCATGCAGGTTGATGTAGTCGACCTGGGGCGCATCGAGGCCGGCGCGGGCCAGCGCATCACGCAGCGCCAGTTCGGCACCGAGTCCGTCCGGGTGCGGCGTGGACATATGGTGCGCGTCGCTGGCTTCGCCATAGCCGAGCAGTTGCGGCGCATCGGGCGCGGTCTCGATCCGTTCCAGCAAGGCGAAGCCGGCGGCCTCGCCGATCGAGATGCCGTCGCGCGCGGCATCGAACGGCCGGCACGGCGTGGGCGATACCAGCTCCAGCGCGTTGAAGCCGAACAGCACGCTGTCGCACAAAGTGTCCACGCCACCGACCACCGCCGCATCGATCAGGCCGAGACGGATCATCCGCTCGGCATTGGCGAACACCTTGGCGCTGGACGAGCAGGCGGTGGAGACGGTCAGGCACGGCCCTTCCAGCCCCAGCGCAGTCGCCACGAAGGCGGCCAGCGAATGCGGCGCGTGGATCGCTGGTCGCAGCATGTCGTCGGCAAAACCGCCGTCGACATCGAGCCGGCGGTACGCCTCTTCGGTGGCGCCGATGCTGGCGGTGGAAGTGCCCAGCAACACCGCGATGCGCGCGGCGCCGTAACGCGCGCATGCAGCCTGCACGCGTTCGAGGAAACCGTCCTGATGCAGGGCGAGCCAGGCCAGCTGGTTGTTGCGGCATGCCCAGACGCCGAGTGCGGCGGGCAGCACGACGTCTTCGGCGCCATCGACGCGACCGATCCAGCATGCCAGCGGCGCGCCGCTGAAGTCATTCGGCCGCAGTCCGCTGCGCGTGGCGCGCAACGCATCGAGATGCGCCGCGCGGCCTTGGCCAATGGCGGAAGTAGCGGTGTACGCGGTGATCGCGAGTGGTGTCATCACATCAGGCATCGGGAAAGCCTAGCGGCCACCTGGCAGCTTGCCTAGCCTGCGATCGGGTTCCCAACAGGCGGGCAGGCATCGTGGCCAGCGCCGCATGAACATGCCGCGAACATCGCGCAGGCCGGCCAAGCTGGCGTACTCTTTCGTCCAGTATTTCCCCGTGTCGTCGAACTCAGTGTCACCAAATCCCTCCGCATCACGAAGCCCCCTGCGTTACCTGCGCGACCGCGATGTGCTGCATGCGGCGGTGGTGACTGTGCTGGCGCTGCTGTTGAGCGCAGGCCTGGTCTGGCTGGCCTATCTGATCCACGTCTGCCGGATTGCCGCGCGCAGTCCGCTGGCGCCACCACGGCGGATGATCGTGCTGGTATTCGGTCGCCGGCTCGAACGTGACATGCCGGAGCACGATTATCAGCAGCGCCTGTACCGCGCGCTTAGCCTGGCGCAGGCGCAGCAGACCGATCATGTGCTGCTGCTGGGTGGCTACAGCGGCGGCCGGAGCAGCGAAGCCTCTGCCGGCCACGCATGGCTGCAACAGCATGGCCTGCCCGGCGATGTGCGGGTGGAGCTGGAGCAGGATTCAGTCGATTCGCTGGAGAACCTGCGCCATGCGCGGCGCCTGCTGCAGGCGCAGACGGCACATGGCGAACTGCCGCCGGTGGCGCTGGTGACCAGCCGCTACCACCTGGCCCGCTGCCTGATGCTGGCGCGCCGACTCGGTTTCAGCGGATTGCCGGTCGCCGCCGAACCAGTGCTGCCCAGGCATGGGCGCTACCTCGGCCTGCTGCTGCTCGAAGCCAGCTACCTGATGTGGACCGACCTGGGTCTGCGCTGGGCGCAGTTGATCGGCCACCGGCGTATGCATGAGCGAATCAGTTGAGCCGGCCGCACCGGCGTGACGCTGCGCCGCAGCCGTCGGCGAGCAAGCACTTGCTAAGCTTGCCCTCTATGAACCGACGAGCCAGACGATGAGCCAGCAGGCGGATCTTGCCGAAACCTTTTTGCGCGTGTTGCAGGATCGCATCTGTGCCGCGATCGAACAGATCGACGGTGGCGCGCGCTTCGAGGAGGATGTGTGGCAGCGTCCGGCCGGCGGCGGTGGGCGCACCCGCGTGCTACGTGTTGGCGCGGTGTTCGAGCAGGCCGGAGTGAATTTTTCGCGGGTCAGCGGCAACCAGCTTCCGCCCAGCGCCACCGCGCACCGGCCCGAGTTGGCCGGCGGCAGTTTCATCGCCACCGGGGTGTCGTTGGTGCTGCATCCGAAGAATCCGCATGTGCCGACCACGCACGCGAACGTGCGTTACTTCGAAGCCAGCAAGGAAGGCGTGGAACCGGTGTGGTGGTTCGGCGGCGGCTTCGACCTGACGCCGTTCTATCCGGTGGACGAGGACGTGCGGCACTGGCATACAGTGGCGCGCGATCTGTGCGAACCTTTCGGCGCGGACGTCTATCCGCGCTACAAGCAGTGGTGCGACGACTACTTCTACCTGAAGCATCGCGACGAAACGCGCGGCGTCGGCGGCCTGTTCTACGACGATCTCAACGAAGGCGGCTTCGAGCGCTGTTTCGCGTTCACCCGCGCGGTTGGCGAGGGTTTTCTCGATGCGTATCTGCCGATCGTCGCGCGCCGCAAGGACACGCCGTACGGCGAGCGGGAGCGCGAGTTCCAGCTGTACCGGCGCGGTCGTTACGTGGAGTTCAACCTGGTCTACGACCGTGGCACGCTGTTCGGCCTGCAGTCCGGCGGACGCACCGAGTCGATCCTGATGAGCCTGCCGCCGCGGGTGCGTTTCGAATATGCGTATACGCCCGAAGCTGGTTCCGCCGAGGCAAAGTTGGTCGATTACCTCAAGCCGCGCGACTGGCTGTTGTCGTAGGAGCCCACAAGTGGGCTCCTACGCGCAGCCTTTTCGCCTTACGGCGTAGCGCCGCTGAACTTCACCGGCGTGGCACCCTTCACCGGACCGATCTGCGCGCTGTCGCTGACCTTCAGCACCACCTCGCGGCGGAACTCCAAGGTGCCCTGCACCACCGCGTGCGGGCCGATCACCACCACCGGCGTGCGGCTGTTGCTGCTGAACCAGCCACTGGGCTTGTCGACCAGGATGCCGCCTTCGACATGCGAGTTCGCCCCGACCGTGATGTCGCCGCCGACCGTCTCGATGCCGCCGGCAACATGGGCGTTGTCCAGCACGATCCCGCCATTGACGTTGCCGAGCTTGCCGCCGACATCGGCACCCTGAGCCAGGCGAATGCTGCCGTTGACCGTGTTCACTTCGCCGCTGACCCGGCTGGCACTGCCCATGCTGACTGCGCCGTTGACCGTGCCAAGCTCGCTGGCCTGCGCCTTGTCGCCCAGTTCGACCGAGCCGTTGACGGTGCTGGCCTTGTGCACGCTGGCGCCGCCAGCGATATGCACCGCGCCGTTGACCGTGCTGACGTCGCCGGCCTGCTGGCCGGCTTCGACCTGCACGGTGCCGTTGACCTTGTCGATATCGTTGTCGCGCGCCGTCGCCAGCAGCGGCAGGCCCAGTGCGAGTGCGGCGAGGATGAGAACTGTCGGGGAACGACGCATGGCAATCTCCATATTTGATTTGGGTGGCTGGGTGGTAGTGGGCATTAGGATGCTCCGCCCGCGTAGCGGGTTTAGCATGACCTGTGGCAGGGGCCGCATTTGACGATGCCATGGCGGCGCTGCACCATTCCCGGTTCACCTCATCCTGTTGAGCGCACCCATGCACAAGCTCGTACTGATCCGCCACGGCCAATCGCAGTGGAATCTCGACAATCGCTTCAGCGGCTGGGCCGACGTCGACCTCACCGCGCAGGGCATGGCCGAGGCGCAGGAAGCCGGTCGCTTGCTGAAGGCGGAGGGTTACGCGTTCGACGTAGCGCACACCTCGGTACTCAAGCGCTGCGTGCGCACGCTGTGGGGCGTGCAGGACGCAATGGATCTGATGTGGCTGCCGGTGCTCACCGACTGGCGCCTCAACGAGCGCCACTATGGTGCGCTGACCGGCCTCAACAAGGCCGAGACGGCGGCGAAGTACGGCGAGGACCAGGTCAAGATCTGGCGCCGCAGCTACGACATTCCGCCGCCGCCGCTGGAGCGCAGTGCCAACGAGTCGGTGCATGATCCGCGCTACGCCACACTCGATCCGAAAGATATCCCCGACACCGAATGCCTGAAAGACACCGTGGCACGCGTGCTGCCGTACTGGCACGACGTGCTGGCACCGGCGATCAAGGCCGGTCAGCGCGTGCTGGTGTCGGCGCACGGCAACTCGCTGCGCGCATTGGTGAAATATCTGGACGACATGTCCGATGAGGCGATCGTCGAGTTGAACATCCCCAACGGCGTGCCGCTGGTGTACGAGTTCGACGACAAGCTCAAGCCGCTGCGTCACTACTACCTTGGCGACGCGGCCGCGATCGCGGCGAAGATGGCCGCGGTGGCGAACCAGGGCAAAGCGAAGTAGGCCGAAGTCGACATGGCGCAGGTCACCTCACCGAAAAAGGCCGCTGCCGCGCTGACCGAATACTGGTCGCCGCGCGTAGTGGGCGAGGTCGATGATTCCTATATCAAGGTTGCCAAGGCGCTGGGCACATTCGGTTGGCACAGCCACGACGACGAGGACGAGCTATTCCTGATTCTCGATGGCCGGCTGCGCATCGAGATGGAAGCGGGCGCGGTCGAACTCGCCGAAGGCGATATGTTCGTGGTACCCAAAGGCGTCAGGCACAACCCGATAGCGGAGCAGGAATGCTGCCTGATGCTGATCGAGCGCAAGTCGACGCTGCATACCGGCAACGTGACGACGGAGCGGACGCGTTCGCTGGCGGAGCAGATGAGCGGCGGCTGAGCCCGCTCCGCTTCACGCGAACCCAGGGTGACAAACGTCAGTCGTCAATCGCCGCTTACTCGACTAAGCTGCACGCAATTCATCACGTGGCGATGCCGATGCCTGCCCATCTGACCCAGTACCTGATCATGCTGCCACTGATGGCGTGGATGGTATGGCGGCGGATGAGCCGCCAGTTCGGTCGCCAGCCTATCCAACGCAAACGGATGATCTTCCGCATCGTGGTGTTTGCGCTCGTCGGCTGCCTGCTGGCGCTCAGCGGTTTGCACAAAATCGCGCTGACTGAAGGCCTGTTGGGTGGTGCGCTGATCGGCGGTGCGCTCGGCCTGCTCGGATTGCGGCTGACCCACTTCGAGGTCGATCCGGTCAAGGGCGACTGCTACGTGCCGAACCCGTGGCTCGGTGCCGCGCTCACCGTGCTATTGCTGGGTCGGCTGGTCTGGCGGCTGATGGTGGTGTGGCCGCAATTGCAGCACGCGTCAGCGCCAGCCGGTTCCGATCCGATGCAGCCGATGGGTTACACCTCCAGTCCGCTGACCATGCTGGTGATCGGCCTGCTGGTCGGTTACTACATTGTGTATTTCAGCGGGTTGCTGATCCATCACCGCCGTTTCCAGCGATCGCATCCGGGTACGAGCGCGCTGTAAAAGCGGGTGGTCGCATGTCATCCGCGCCATGCCCGCCGGGCAGCGGCACGATAGCCATGAGGCTGCCTCAGGGCACGATGCTGAAATCGATCTCGATCGGATAAGGTGCCGGTTTTGCCGGTGGCGCCGGCAGCATCCAGGTCGCGAACTGACCGGCCATGCAGGTGGCGACCGGTGTCGGTGGCAGCACGTCGATCCGGGCCGGTTTGCCGTCGGCCTGGATGTCGGCGACCAGGGTGAAGGGCGACTTGTCAGCCGGTGCGTTGCTGGCAATGCAGGCCTTCAGTGCCGTGGTGGTGGGATTGTTGATCCTGCTCCACAGCTGCTTCTGGTAGGCCGGTCCGGTGGCGCCGGCCTCGGCCAGCTTGCCTTGCATCACGCGCGCGCTGAAATCCTGGCTAGGTGGCACGTCGGTGGCAGCAAACAGCAGGGCGACTACAAGAAGGGCAGGCATGGATGGCTCCGTATTGATCCTTGCGGACACGGTAGCAGTTCATTCGGTGCGATGCTCCAGCGCCAGATACTCCTCGCTTTGCATCTCGATCAGGCGTGACTCGGTACGACCGAATTCGGCGCGCAGGCGTTCGCCGTCGTACAGCTCGGTGATCGGCGCGGCGGCGGACAGCACCAATTTGACGTGGCGGTCGTAGAACTCGTCGACCAGTTGCACGAAGCGTTTCGCGGCGTCCTCGCTGTAGATGCTGAACTGCGGCACGTTGGCGATGATGATGGTCGGGCCGGCCTTGGCCAGCGCGATGTAATCGGCGACTGCGCGCGGGCCTTCGCACAGCGCGGCGAAGTCGAACCACAGGATGTTGTCGGCGCGCTTGCGATACGGAATGTCGCGACCGTTGATGTGCAGTGCGCCGTCCTGCTGCACGGCACCGCTGGCCTGACTGCTGAAGATGCGCTCCAGTGCGCGGTGTGCCTCGGCGCCGGGTGGCGTGAGATATACCGGTGCCTGGGCAAGCGCGCGCAGTCGCCAGTCGCGCGACGAGGCCATCTCGACCACATGGCAGCGCTGCTCGATCAACGCGATCGCGGGCAGGAAACGCGCGCGCTGCAGGCCGTCCTTGTACAGGTTGGCCGGCGCGGTGTTGGAGGTGGTGACCAGGGTGACGCCGCGCGCGAACAGCGCATCGAGCAGGTTGGTCAGGATCATCGCGTCGCCGATGTCGTTGACCAGGAATTCGTCCAGACACAGCACGCGGCAACGCGTGGCGAGCTCGGCCGCCACCTCGACCAGCGGGTTCTGCCGCTCGCCCAGTGCACGCAGGCTTTCGTGCACCTCACCCATGAAGCGATGGAAGTGCCGGCGTAGCACCACGCCGTGCGGCAGGCTGGCCGCGAACAGATCCATCAGGAAGGTCTTGCCGCGGCCGACCGTACCCCACAGGTACAGGCCGGGCACGGTTTCGGGCTGCTCGTTGCCGAGCAGCGATTTCAGCCGTCCAAACAGGCCGCCATTGGTTTCGGGCCGGGGGCACAGCGCCGCATGCATGCGATCGAACTCGGGCAGCAGCGCCAGCTGGGTCGGATCGGATTCCCAGCGATGCGCGGCGACGCCTTCCTGGTAACGCGCACTCGGCGCGAGCGGTGGGGTTTCACTCATGGAACGGCGTCTTGATAGGAGTGGTTGGCGAACGTCAGGCGTGCCGGACGGCAGGCTTCACGGCTGTCGTGGCGTCGGCAGCCAGCCGCGGATGGCGTGCTTGATCGCGCCGCGCAGATCCATCAGTCGGCGGTGGAAGAAGTGGCTGGTGTCGGGCATGCGTACCAGTTCGGGTGGGTGCTCCAGCGCGTCGATCCAGTCGAATACCGCCTGCGGGTCGACCACTTCGTCGGCCTCGCCCATCACCACCAGCCACGGGCAGCTCGGCAGCGCGAGCGTTTCGAACGACCAGCGCCCGACCGGCGGCGCGATGCTGATCAGCGCATCGGCGCGCAGCCGCACCGCGTTTGCGATGCTTACGTAGCTGCCGAACGAGAAGCCGGCCAGCCACAGCGCATCGTCCGGCCGCATGCGGCGTACCCACGCGACCACGGCGGCAAGATCGTCGCCTTCGCCCTTGCCGTTGTCATACGCGCCTTCCGACGCGCCGGTGCCGCGGAAGTTGAAGCGCACCGTGTCGAGACCGGATTCGCGCAGCGCGCGCTCGGCCATCGTCACCACCTTGTTGTGCATGGTGCCGCCCTGTACCGGGTTCGGGTGGCACACCACCGCCACGCCGCGGCGCGCGCAAACTGGTTCGGCGACGTCGCTGATGGTTTCGAGCTTGCCGGCGGGGCCGTCGAGCATGAAACTGGCGGCGACATCAGGAAAGCTGGCAGGGTCAGCGGGAAGCACGGTGGGATTCATGCCTGTGATGATAACCGCCGCCCGGATTCGCTGCCCGTGGCCGTGCTGCGGGAGTGTTCGATGAACCATCTGGCGCATACTCTGCTGGCCGGCGACGACGAGTGGCTGCAGCTGGGCGGCATGCTGGGCGACTTCGTGCACGGCCAGCCGGATGCGCTGTCGTTGCCGCCGCGGGTGATCGACGGCATCCGCCTGCATCGCGCGATCGACGTGCATACCGACGCACATCCCGAGGTGCTGGCGGCCAAGGCGCTGCTGCCGTCGCCGTACCGGCGTTATGCCGGGATCTTGCTGGACATGTGGTTCGATCATTGTCTGGCGCGGGACTTTTCGCGCTGGAGCGCGCAGCCGCTGGACCGCTATGCCGCCGCGTTGCGTGCGCTACTGCACCGGCACGATGCGTTGTTGCCACCCGCGTTGCGGCGTTTTCGCGCGTACATGGAGGGGCATGATCTGCCCGCCGGCTACGCCGATCGCGCGACGCTGGGCCAAGCGTTGACGGGGATCGGGCAGCGGCTCAGCCGGGCCAATCCGCTGGATTCGGCGTTGCCGGTACTGCTGGAGCGGGACGCGCTGCTGCAGCGGCACTTCGAGGTGTTCTATCCGCAGTTGCAGGGATTTGCGCGGGAGTGGATCGTGGCTCACGCGGGATGAGGGAAGTGGATTTCGGCAAGCACCCGCCCCTCATCCCAACCTTCTCACCGAGGGGGAGAAGGGGCAAACGAAAACGCCGCCCGGAGGCGGCGTTGATTTGACTTGATTGAGGTCCCGCTTACTTGGCCTGGTCGACGATCCAGTGCACGGCGTTCTTCACCTGCTCGTCGGTAAGGGCCGGGTTGCCGCCCTTCGCTGGCATGAAGTTGCCGTCGGGGCCGTGGTAGCCCTCGATCGCATGCTTGACCAGAGTGTCGATGCCTTCGGCGATGCGCGGGCTCCACATGCTCTTGTCGCCCACCTTGGGTGCACCGGCGACACCGGAGGTGTGGCAGCTGGTGCACAGGTGATCGAAGATCGCCTTGCCGTCGGTGGTGCCACCGTAGGCGACCTGCGAGGCTGCGGCCTTGGCGGCGGCATCGGCCGCGGCCTGCATCGCGGCACGACCGGTGTTGCCGGCATAGACGGCGCCGGCTGGCGCAATCCGCGCGCTGGTATCCGCTGTCTGATTCGGATCGGTTTCGTGCGGCTCGTGCTCGTAGATTGCCAACGCGGTGAAGATCAGTACCACCGTCAGTACCGCCAGACCGCCGATCATGATCGAAAACTGGCGCATGACGCTCTGATCGGATTTGCTCATGGGACCACTCACGCACGTACTCCTGTCAGTGGGCAGGGCGGAAACGCCACGATGGCGGCCCCGATCTGCCTGAATTGCCTGTACTGTTGCACCGGTTTGGCGAACTCATCCCGGCGTGGGTTGTCGCACCCGTGCGGGTACGGCATCAATGCCACGTGCCAGCCGACCCCGGGAAGGGGGCGGACAGGCAACCAGTCGCGGATTATAAACGAAGCGCGCGGCAAGTTTCAGGTCTCCGTGGCGAGGCGCGACAGTGGCCGCGGAGGGCTCCCGCCGCTCGCCCGCTGCCTGAAGATGGCCCGGCGCGGGCCGGCAACCCTGCCATCGGTCATGCCGTACCCCTGTCAACCGGCATTGTTCAAGCTCGTTCAACTGCCCCTATGCTTTCGTCCATCCAGAGGAGCGTTTGTCGGGGTTGTCACGAACGGGTACAGCCGACAAGTTCCAGTCACATAAGACACGCATGCTGCGTCGTTGAGCTCAAGCCAGCCGCACCGTTCAGTTCAGGAGTTTTACATGTCGCGTTTTTGGAAGATCGCGTTGATCGTCATTGCCGTGATCGTCGTGGCGATCGTCGGTTTCCGTCTGCTGCACAAGCCGACCGGCTCGGCATCATCGCCGACGGGCACCATGGGCAAGGATGGCAAGGATGGCAAGGATGAAACCCCACCGGTGCCGGTCACCGTGGTGCCGGTGGTCAGGCAGAACGTGCCGGTCTACCTGACCGCGCTGGGCACGGTACAGGCGTTGAACACGGTGACGGTGAACCCGCAGGTGAGCGGCAAGCTGATCAGCCTGAACTTCACCGAGGGCGGACCGGTGAAGAAGGGCGACGTGCTGGCGCAGATCGATCCGCGCACGTTCCAGGCGAGCTACGACCAGGCCGCGGCGAAGAAGCGCCAGGACGAGGCGCAACTCGCTACCGCGCGCAGCAACTACACCCGCAGTACCGATCCGAAATACGCGCAGTACGTGTCCAAGGTGGATCAGGACACCCAGCGCAACACGGTAAGCCAGTTCGAGGCGGCGGTGGCATCCGACAATGCGGCCATGCGCGATTCGCAGGTGCAGCTCGATTACACCAAAGTGGTGGCGCCGATCGACGGCCTCGCCGGCATCCGCGGGGTGGATCCGGGCAATGTGGTGAGCCCGAGCAGCAACATCGTCACACTGACCCAGCTGCATCCGATCAACATCATGTTCACCCTGCCCGAGCAGAATCTGGACATGGTGCGTACCGCCGCCGCCCAGGACGGCGCGGTGCTGCAGGTGACCGCGCTGGACCGTACCGACGCGCACCCGATCGCCAGTGGCGGCGTGCTCAAGGTGATCGACAACCAGATCGACACCAGCACCGGCACGTTCCGCCTCAAGTCGGAGTTCCCGAACGTCAAGAACGAGCTCTGGCCGGGCCAGTTCGTCAACGTGCAGTTGCTGGTGAACACGGTCGACGGCGGCCTGGTGATTCCGGCCCAGGCGGTGCAGCGCGGCCCGGACGGCGACTACGTCTATCAGGTGCAGGCCGACAAGACAGTCAAGATGCAGCCGGTGGTGGTCGCTGGCGAAGTGGGCGACAGCCACGTGATGATCGGCAGCGGCCTCAAGGCCGGCGACACGGTGGTTACCGAAGGTCAGTTCCGGCTGAAGCCGGGCAGCAAGGTCAATGCGCTGAAGCCGGGCGAAGTGCCGGCAGCACCGACCGCGGCCGAACTCGACAAGGCCAAGAAGAACAGCACGGGCGGCGGTCGTCGTCACGGTGGATGACGGGTCGGTGCGCCGAGTGGCGCACCGCTGCCGCGATCGCGCTGAAGCTGACCGCGATCCGGCCATGATCGCGGCCGAAACCGCACCTACACGTTACGGATAGCCATGGGATTTTCGACCCTCTTCATTCGCCGACCGATCGCCACCTCGTTGTTAATGGTGGCGGTGCTGCTGCTCGGCATCCTCGGCTATCGCCAGCTGCCGGTGTCAGCCTTGCCGGAGATCGAGGCGCCGAGTCTGGTGGTGAGCACGCAGTATCCGGGTGCCAGCGCCAATACCATGGCGTCGTTGATCACCACACCGCTGGAACGCAACCTGGGTCAGATCTCCGGGCTCACCATGATGAGCTCGGATTCCTCCGCCGGGCTGTCCACGATCATCCTGCAGTTCTCGATGGACCGCGACATCGACATCGCCGCGCAGGATGTGCAGGCCGCGATCAACCAGGCCAAGGGTACGCTGCCGGGTAACTTGCCGTATCCGCCGGTGTACAACCGGGTCAATCCGGCCGACGCGCCGATCCTTACCCTCAAGCTCACCTCGACCAGCCGCCAGCTGCGCGAAGTGAACGATCTGGCTGACTCGATCATCGCGCAGAAGCTGTCGCAGGTGCAGGGCGTGGGTCTGGTCTCGATCGCCGGCAACGTACGTCCGGCGGTGCGCGTGCAGGTGAATCCGGCACAGCTGTCCAACCTCGGCCTCACGATGGAGGACGTGCGTTCCGCGCTGACCCAGGCCAACGTCAACGCGCCCAAGGGCACGCTGAACGGCAAGACGCAGAGCTACTCGATCGGCACCAACGACCAGTTGAGTGACGCAGCCGAATACAAGAACACCATCATCAGCTACAAGAACAACTCGCCGGTGCGCCTGTCCGACGTGGCCAAGGTGGTCGACGGCGTCGAGAACGACCAGCTCGCCGCGTGGGCGAACGGCAAGCCAGCGGTGCTGCTGGACGTGCGTCGCCAGCCCGGCGCCAACATCGTGCAGACGGTGGCGCAGATCCGCACCGTGCTGCCCGAGCTACGCGCCGCGCTGCCGGCCGACGTGCACCTGGACGTGTTCGCCGATCGCACGGTGACCATCCAGGCCTCCGTGCATGACGTGGAGTTCACCCTGCTGCTGACCATCTTCCTGGTGGTGGCGGTGATCTTCGTGTTCCTGCGCCGGCTGTGGGCCACGATCATCCCGTCCGTCGCGGTGCCGCTGTCGCTGCTGGGCACGTTCGGCGTGATGGCGTTCACCGGCATGTCGCTGGACAACCTGTCGCTGATGGCACTGACCGTGGCCACCGGTTTCGTGGTCGACGATGCGATCGTGATGATCGAGAACATCGTTCGCTACATCGAGCAGGGCAAGGACGGCAAGGAGGCGGCCGAGATCGGCGCGAAGGAGATCGGTTTCACCGTGCTGTCGTTGACCGTGTCGCTGGTGGCGGTGTTCCTGCCGCTGCTGCTGATGCCTGGCGTCACCGGCCGTCTGTTCCACGAGTTCGCCTGGGTGCTGACCATCGCGGTGACCATCTCGATGCTGGTGTCGCTGACGCTGACGCCGATGATGTGCGCCTACCTGCTCAAGCCGGACCAGCTGCCCGAAGGCGACGACGCGCACGAGCGTCATGCCGCGGCGGGCAAGCGTACCGTGTGGTCGCGCACGGTCGATCTCTACGCCGGCACGCTGGACTGGGTGCTCGATCATCGCCGGCTGACCATGCTGGTGGCGGCGGCCGCGATGGTACTCACCGTGTTCCTGTACATCGTGATCCCCAAGGGTCTGCTGCCCGAGCAGGACACCGGCCTGATCACCGGCGTGGTGCAGGCCGACGACAACATCGCGTTCCCGCAGATGCAAGATCGCACCAAGGCAGTCGCCGAAGCGCTGCGCAAGGATCCCGCGGTAGCCGGCGTAGCCGCGTTCATCGGTGCCGGCACGATCAACCCCACGCTCAACCAGGGCCAGCTCAGCATCGTGCTGAAGGATCGCGGTAGCCGCGATGGTCTGGACGCCTTGCTGCCGCGACTGCAGCAGGCGGTGGCGGATATTCCGGGCGTGGCGCTGTATTTGAAGCCGGTGCAGGACGTGACGCTGGACAGCCGCGTCGCCGCCACCGAATACCAGTATTCGTTGTCCGACGTGGATTCGGTGGAGCTGGCCAAGTACGCCGGGCAGATGACCCAGGCGATGCGCCAGCGGCCAGAGCTGGCTGACGTGGACAACAATCTCGCCAACAACGGCAACGCGCTGAAGCTCACCATCGACCGCGAAAAGGCCAGCCGCCTCGGCGTGCCGGTGCAGAGCATCGACGACACTTTGTACGACGCGTTCGGTCAGCGCCAGATCTCGACCATCTTCACCCAGCTCAACCAGTATCGGGTGGTGCTGGAAGTGGCGCCGGAGTTCCGCTCCAGCGACGACCTGCTGAACAAGCTGACCGTGCGCGGCAACGGCAACGGTGCGCTCACCGGCAGCAACGCGACCAGTTTCGGCCAGTTGAAGTCGAGCAATTCGGCGACCCCGTCGGGCATCGGCAACGCCGGCAATGTCGGCTTCCAGATCGGCGCCGGCGGCGGCATTCCGCTGTCCTCGCTGGCCAGCGCCGAGGTTACCAGCGCGCCGCTGGTGGTCAGTCACCAGCAGCAGTTGCCGGCGGTGACGCTGGCGTTCAACGTGGCGGCGGGCTACTCGCTTTCCGATGCGGTATCCGCGATCCACCAAGTCGAGGCGCAGCTCAACTTCCCGCCGCAGGTGCGCGGCGAGTTCGTCGGCAAGGCGGCCGAGTTCACTTCATCACTGGGTGACGAGGTGTTGCTGCTGCTGGCCGCGATCGTGGTGATCTACATCGTGCTGGGCGTACTGTACGAGAGCTATATCCATCCATTGACGATCATCTCCACCCTGCCGCCGGCCGGCGTCGGCGCGCTGCTGGCGCTGATCATGTGCGGCATGAGCCTGTCGGTGGATGGCATCGTCGGCATCGTGCTCCTGATAGGCATCGTGAAGAAAAACGCGATCATGATGATCGACTTCGCGATCGAGGCGCGTCGCACCGGGCTGGATGCGCGTGATGCGATTCGCCGTGCCTGCCTGCTGCGTTTCCGTCCGATCATGATGACCACCGCCGCAGCGATGCTTGGTGCATTGCCGCTGGCGCTGGGCAACGGCATCGGCGCCGAACTGCGCCGGCCGCTGGGCGTATCGATCGTCGGCGGCCTGCTGCTGTCCCAGCTGGTGACGCTGTACACCACTCCGGTGATCTATCTGTACATGGAGCGTTTCTCCGACTGGCTGGCCGCACGTCGGGAACGGCGTGCACTGGCGCATGCGCAGGCGGGCGGCAGGGCGTGATCGATGGCCGATGCCGTGCGCCTGCCATTGATGTGCCGGCGCCTTGCGGGGTAGGCGGATCAACCTTTTCGCGGTTCGGGCGTTGAGGTTGGGATGATTCGTTCACGTGCTGTCTGTCATACCGCCGCCAGTTTCACGATCACGTTGAATCCATGAATATCTCCGGTACTTTCATCCGCCGCCCGATCGGCACCTCGCTGCTGGCGGTCGGGCTGTTCGTGGTCGGCATGATCTGCTACTTCCTGCTCGGCGTTGCCGCGTTGCCGAACATGCAGTTCCCGGCAATCTTCGTGCAGGCCAGCCAGGCCGGCGCCGATGCCAGCACGATGGCGTCCACCGTGGCCGCGCCACTGGAGCGGCATCTGGGCCAGGTGCCCGGCATCGACACCATGCGCTCGTCCAGTTCCGAGGGCAGCGCTTCGGTCTTCATGATGTTCCAGAATGGCACCGATCTCGATGCCGCCGCACGCGACGTGCAGGCGGCGATCAACGCGGCCGCGCCGGATCTGCCCAGCGGGCTCAACGGTGCGCCGAGTTACCAGAAGGCGAATCCGAACGACGACCCGATCATCGCGCTGGCGCTGACCTCGGATACGCAATCCGCGGCCGATCTGTACAACGTGTCCGACACCTTGCTGGCACAGCGGCTGCGGCAGCTGCCGGGGGTGTCGTCGGTGGACATCGCCGGTGCCGCCACGCCGGCGATCCGGGTCGACGTGAACCTGCGCGCGTTGAATGCGATGGGACTGTCGCCGGATCAGCTGCGCAATGCCTTGAGTGCGGCCAACGTGACGTCGCCGGAAGGGTTCCTGTCCAACGGCAAGACCACCATGTCGATCAGCGCTACCACCCAGCTGAATACGGCGGATCAATTCGCTCAGCTGGTGATCGCCAGCAACAACGGCACGCCGGTGCGGTTGTCCGATGTGGCCCATGTCTATGCCGGTCAGCAGGATGCGTACCAGGCGGCCTGGTTCCGCGGCAAGCCGGCAGTGTTGATGTACGTCTACAGGAAAGCCGACGCCAACGTCATCGCCACCAGCGACCTGGTCAAGCAGCAGCTGTCCACGCTGCGCACCTATCTGCAGCCGGGCACCCAGCTGACCCCATTCTTCGATGGCACGCCGACGATCCGCGCTTCGCTGCACGAGGTGCAGGCGACCCTGCTGATCTCGCTGGCGATGGTGATCCTGACCATGGCGCTGTTCCTGCGCCGGCTGGCGCCCACCCTGATCGCCGCAGTGGCAGTGCCGCTGTCGCTGGCCGGCGCGTTCGTGGTGATGTACATCCTCGGCTATACGCTCAACAACCTCACCCTGCTGGCGCTGGTGATAGCCATAGGATTTGTGGTGGACGACGCGATCGTGGTGATCGAGAACATCATCCGCCACATCGACGACGGCATGACGCGGATGCAGGCGACCCTGGCCGGCGCGCGCGAGATCGGCTTCACCATCGTCTCGATCACCGCCTCGCTGATCGCCGTGTTCATTCCGCTGCTGTTCGCCGGTGGCGTCACCGGCATGTTCATGCATGAGTTCTCGGTGACCCTGGTGTCGGCGATCGTGGTATCGGCGCTGGTGTCGCTGACGCTGACGCCTGCGCTGTGCGGGCACTTCCTGAGCGGTCATCGACAACACGGTCCCGGCGAACAGAAACCACCGTCCCGAGTCGGCCTCGCGCTGGACGGCTTTCACGCCCGCATGCTGCGTGTCTACACCAGGGCGCTGAATTTCTCGTTGCGACATGCGTTGTTGTTCGCACTGACGCCGCTGGCGCTGATCGTCGCCACCTATTTTCTGTTCGGGGTCATTCAGACCGGACTGTTCCCGGCGCAGGACACCGGCCTGATCGGCGGTCGTGCCAGCTCCAGCGCCACCGTCTCGTTTGGCGAAAGCAAGCAGCGGCTGCAGCGGCTCACCGCGATGTTGCTGGCCGATCCGGACGTGGCTTCCGTGGGTTCGCGTCTGGGCAGCAGCCGGCAGGGCACCAGCGGCTCGTTCAACATCGAATTGAAGACCCGCGCCGCCGGCCGCACGGACGATACCTTTGCAGTGTTGGCACGGCTGAGTGCGAAGGCCGCCAACTATCCCGACCTCAATCTGCGGCTGCGACCGATCCAGGATCTGCCCAGCGGCGGTGGCGGTGGCAGCAATCAAGGTGCGCAATACCAGATCTCGCTGCAGGGCAATGACTCGGCTCAATTGCAGGAGTGGCTACCGAAGCTGCAGGCCGAGCTGAAGAAGAATCACCAGCTGCGTGATGTCGGCACCGACGTCGACGAGGCCGGCCTGCGCCAGAACATCGTGATCGACCGTGACAAGGCCGCACGGCTCGGCGTGTCGGTCGGCACCATCGACGGTGCGCTGTACGACGCGTTCGGCCAGCGTCAGGTCACCACCATCTATTCGGACATCAACCAGTACAAGGTGGTGGTCAACGCGTTGCCGGATCAGACCGCCACGCCGGACGCGCTCAATCGCATCTACGTCCCCTCCACCAGCGGCAAGATGATTCCGATCACCGCGTTCACTCAGCAGGTTCCGGGGTTGGCGCCGTCGCAGATCACTCATCAGAACCAGTACACCACGATGGATCTCAGCTTCAATCTCGCCCCCGGCGTGAGCATGGGGCAGGCGCTGCAGATCGTCCAGGCAACGGCCAACAACATGCGCATGCCTGGTGACATCAAGCTCAACGTAGGCGGCGATTTCCGCCGATTCCAGCAATCGCAGAGCGGCATGCTGTGGCTGGTGCTGGCCGCCGTGCTGACCGTCTACATCGTGCTCGGCATGCTCTACGAAAATCTGATCCACCCGATCACGATCCTGTCCACCCTGCCTGCCGCCGGCGTCGGCGCACTGCTGGCGCTGTGGCTGACCGGCACCGAGCTGTCGGTGGTGGCGCAGATCGCGCTGGTGCTGTTGATCGGCATCGTCAAGAAAAACGCGATCATGATGATCGACTTCGCCCTGGTCGCCGAACGCGAACACGGCAAGAGCCCGCTGGATGCTGCCCGCGAAGCCTGCGTGGTGCGTTTCCGTCCGATCATGATGACGACGATGGTGGCGATTCTCGCCGCGCTGCCGATCGCGATCGGTCTCGGCGAAGGCAGTGAGCTGCGCCGTCCACTCGGTATCGCGCTGATCGGTGGCCTGCTCATCTCGCAAAGCCTCACCCTGCTCAGCACTCCCGCGCTGTATGTGATCTTCTCGTGTCTGGCGGAGCGGCGGAAAAGCTGGAGCGCGCGTCGGCGCGAGCGCAAAAATGCACGTCGTCGGCAGTTGGCGCAGATCTGAGTTCGCGACTTGCCCGTGTTTCCGGGCTATGTCATGAGAGAAGACAATGCGTCCATCGGTCCGACGACTCGGATTCCCACGGGCTTGGCTGAACACATCAGTACCGCACTCACAAGCCGTTAACCGCCGGCTGGGTATCAAGGTGCTCTCTTCCGAGACGGAGATGCGCACCATAGGCGATGAGACGAACAAACCGGATTTCTCCGACGTGCAGGGCGGGGTGCAATCCACTGCGCCAGATGCGCCCACGGCGAAAGCCGATTTCAGCAATGTGCAGTCGCAGGTGAGCTCCACTGCTGACGAGGCCACGAGCTACACCGTGGCGGCAGGCGACAACCTGACCGCGATCGCCAAGCATTTCTACGGCAACGCGAATCAGTGGAAGACGATTTTCGACGCCAATCGCCATCAGCTGGCCGATCCGGACCGGATCAAGGTCGGCCAGATATTGAAGATTCCCTCCAAGCCCTGAAATCCCGCCAAGTCCCGAAGCAGGAGATGCCTTTATGAAGATGACCCGTCAATCTCTGATCCTTGCCGCCTCGCTGACCGCCGCACTGGCCTTGAGTGCCTGCGGCAAGAAAGACGAATCCGCCACGTCGGTGCCGGCCACGCCACCACCTGCACCGGCAGCCACCGCACCGGCAGCAGCGCCTGCACCGACACCGGCATCGACATCAGCCAATGGCATGCCGGCCAGCGACGCACCCGTCGCCGTCACGTTCAGTTCGGTGGAACTTGGCTCGACTGTCGACGCGAGCAACAAGATCCTCGCCAGTGGTACCAGTTTCGCGCCGAAGGACACCGTCTATGCGTCGGTCGATACCAGCGGCAGCGGCAACGCTACTGTGGCCGCGAAGTGGAGCTATCAGGATGGCCAGACCGTGCATGAGGACAGCAAGTCGCTCGCTGCCAACGGCCCGACCACGACAGCGTTCATGATCAGCAAGCCCGACGGGTTCCCGGCCGGCAACTACAAGGTCGACATTTCGTTGAATGGCAGCCAGGTCGCCAGCAAGGATTTCTCGGTCAAGTAAGTCGCGGCAGCGATGATGGATGCGACAAAGGGCGCGGCCATGCCGCGCCCTTTGTCGTTGCGACGATACGCACATCTCGGCCCATGCTTCCCCCTCCCTGGCGAAAACGCGACAATGAGAGGCTTTCGTGAACGCCGATCAAGCTTGCCTTGAGCGAGGCCGGAATGATCCGGCAGGCGCAGACATGACCTGTCTGCGACTCCGGTCCGGCTTGGGCGACAGCGCTCCATCCTTCGAATGTCGTAGCAGAGAGGTCCATACCGACAATGTCCACCACGCCAAAGATCATCTACACGCTGACCGATGAAGCTCCGTTCCTGGCCACGCAGTCATTGCTGCCGATCATCGCCGCCTTCACCGGCACCGCGGGCATCAAGGTGGAGACGCGCGACATCTCGCTGGCCGGGCGCATCATCGCGCTGTTTCCGGAGTTCCTGCAGAACGGCCAGAAGATCGCCGACGACCTCGCCGAGCTGGGCCAGCTCGCCACCACGCCAGAGGCGAACATCATCAAGCTGCCGAACATCAGCGCCTCGATGCCGCAGCTGAAGGCGGCGATCAAGGAACTGCAGAGTCAGGGTTACGCGCTGCCGGATTATCCAGACGAGCCGAAGGATGCGGCGGAAAAAGACATCAAGACACGCTACGACCGGGTCAAGGGCAGCGCGGTGAATCCGGTGCTGCGCGAAGGCAACTCCGATCGTCGCGCGCCGACCTCGGTGAAGAATTACGCGCGCAAGCATCCACACCGGATGGGCGCGTGGAGCGCGGACTCGAAGACGCATGTGGCACACATGGACCACGGCGATTTCTACGGCACCGAGAAATCCGCGCTGATCGAGCAGGCCGGCAATGTCAGCATCGAGTGGTTCGGCAAGGACGGCAGCCATGCCGTGCTGAAGCCGAAGACCGCTCTGCTGGCTGGCGAGATCATAGACGCCGCAGTGATGAGCAAGCGCGCACTGGCCAGTTTCATCGACGCGCAGATCGCGGACGCGAAGCAGCAGGGCGTGCTGTTCTCCGTGCATCTGAAAGCCACCATGATGAAGGTCTCCGACCCGATCATGTTCGGTGTGGTGATCAGCGAGTTCTATGCGGACGTGCTGAGCAAGCACGCCGCAGCGCTGAAGCAGATCGGCTTCAATCCGAACAACGGCATCGGCGATCTGTATGCGCGCATCGCCACATTGACGGCCGACCAGCAGGCAGCAATCAAGGCTGACCTCGACGCCGAGTACACGAAGCGTCCGGGCCTGGCGATGGTCAACTCCGACAAAGGCATCACCAGCCTGCACGTGTCCAGCGACGTGATCATCGACGCCTCGATGCCGGCGATGATTCGCGACTCCGGCAAGATGTGGAACGCCGAAGGCAAGTTGCAGGACATCAAGGCGGTGATCCCGGATCGCTGCTATGCCGACGTCTATCAAGCGGTGATCGAAGACTGCAAGGCGCATGGCGCGTTCGACCCGGCAACCATGGGCAGCGTGCCGAACGTGGGCCTGATGGCGCAGCAGGCAGAGGAGTACGGCTCGCACGACAAGACCTTCCAGATCGCTGCCGACGGCGTAGTCAAGGTGCTCGACGAAGCCGGCAAGCTGCTGCTGCAGCACGACGTCGAGGCTGGCGATATCTGGCGCATGTGTCAGGTCAAGGACGCGCCGATCCAGGACTGGGTGAAGTTGGCGGTGAGCCGCGCGCGCCACACACCGGCGGTGTTCTGGCTGGATCCGCAGCGCGCCCACGATGCGCAGATGATCAAGAAGGTCGAGCGTTACCTGAAGGATCACGATCTCAGCGGGCTGGACATCCGCGTCATGGATCCAGTGGCTGCGACACGCTTCTCGCTGGAGCGCATCCGCCAGGGTCTGGATACGATTTCCGTCACCGGTAACGTGCTGCGCGACTATCTCACCGATCTGTTCCCGATCATGGAGCTGGGCACCAGCGCGAAGATGCTCTCGATCGTGCCGTTGATGGCCGGCGGCGGTCTGTTCGAAACCGGTGCCGGTGGTTCCGCGCCCAAGCACGTGCAGCAGTTCCTGGAAGAGAACTATTTGCGCTGGGATTCGCTCGGCGAGTTCCTCGCGCTGGCGGCGTCGCTCGAACACCTGGGCAGCCGCTACGGCAACGTCGACGTCGACGTGCTGGCCAAGACGCTCGACCAGGCCAACGGCAAGTTCCTCGACACCAACAAGTCGCCGTCACGCAAGGTCGGTGAACTGGACAACCGCGGCAGCCATTTCTATCTGGCGCTGTACTGGGCGCAGGCGCTGGCTTCGCAGGAAACGCACGCCGCGCTGAAGGCGAGGTTCGCTCCACTGGCCCGCTTGCTGGAGCAGAACGAGGCAAAGATCGTCGACGAACTCAATCGCGTGCAGGGTCATCCGGTGGACATCGGCGGCTACTACCATCCGAAGCTGGAATGGGTCAGTCAGGCCATGCGCCCCAGCGCAACCTTCAACGCGGCGCTGGCTACGCTGTCGGCATAAGGCGCAACGCGTTGACGTGAACACGCCGTACGCAGGAAGGCAGAAACAGAACGGGGCGCTGCAGAGCGCCCCGTTCTGTTTCTGATGGCAGGCGACACGCGGCAACCTGCGAGTCAGGATGACCCTGACACAATGCATGCTCACGAGGATGGAGCATCACCGATGCGTCTGCTTGGTATGGCATTTCTGTTCGCGCTGACTGGCCTGATGCCGGCGTTCGCGCAATCGACGGCGGCCACGGCGCCGTTGCCACCGGTGCCGGCGAATGTGCCGATGTTGGCGTCGGTGGTAGTGAGCGGCGTGCAGCCCGGGCCCGGCTTGTGGAAAGTTTCGAAAGGCGATCACGTACTGTGGGTGCTCGGCACGCTGTCACCGTTGCCGCGCAACGTACAGTGGCAGTCGCACGAGCTGGAGCAGGTGATCGGCGGATCGCAGCAGGTGCTGCTGTCACCAACGGTCACGTTCAAGGCCGACGTCGGCTTTTTCGGCAAGATGTTCCTGCTGCCTTCGGCCTACAGCGCGCGCAAGAACGACGATGGGCAAACCCTGGAGCAGGTGCTGCCGCCGCCGGTGTATGCGCGCTGGCAGGTGCTCAAGCAGAAGTACATCGGCAGCGATCGCGGCATTGAGCGCTGGCGGCCGATCTTCGCGGCGCAGGAGCTGTACAAGAAGGCGATCGCGGCCAACGGCCTGAGCAAGACCGGCGGAATCAAGGCCAGCGTCGATGCGCTGGCCACGCGCTACGGGGTCAAGGAAGTGCCGACGGATTATCAGGTCGTCATCGATCAGCCGCGGGCAGCGATCAAGGCGTTCAAGAGTTCCGCACCGCACGACACCACCTGTTTCATCCGCACGCTGGACAGCATCGAGCAGGACATGCCGGCGATGAAGGCGCGCGCCAACGCCTGGGCTACCGGTGATCTGCAGACCCTGCGTGAATTGCCCGACAGTGCGCGTCGCGATGCCTGTGTCGCGGCGCTCGCCGACGCGGGCTTTGCGCGCACGCTGGGACTAGATGGCGTGCCGGCAAAGCAGGCGCAAGTCTGGCTGGCCGCCGCGCGTGCGGCCTTGAGCCGCAATACGCAGACGTTCGCGCTGCTGCCGATGGATGAGCTGCTGAAGCCGGACGGCTATCTGGCAAAGCTGCAGGCCGAGGGCTATCAGGTCGAAGCGCCGGAGTGAATGTCAGGAATTTCAACGGAGCGGCTTCAGCCGCGATGCGCTTGATTTAGCGGAAAGCCGAAAAGCATCGCGACTGAAGTCGCTCCTACGGACAGCGGAAGATCCTCGAATCCCGGGGTTGGCCAGATCCGGCTCGCAACCTCGTTGTTGCTCAGCGCGGCCCGACGAGTCGTGGCCAGGCCGATACGCAGCACATCAACGCAATGGACTTGGCCTTCTTGGTGGCAACCTTGTGCTGATCCGCCTCGGTGCGTGTATCGGGCCGCCAGGCCAGATCGGCGTGGGTGATGTGACCGTGCAGGGACAGCAGATTTTTCCAGATCGAGTTCATGGGGGGCGACTCCTGGGGGAAGCACGGTGGCTTGGGGTAAGCTCAAGATACGCATGCGGAAGGGCACCAAAAAGCGATATATTCGCAAGCCAGACTTGAAGGATTTTCAAAATGGGAAAGCTGCCGCTGGGTCTGCTGCAACAGTTCGTGCTGGTCGCCCGGCTGGGCAATCTGTCGCGCGCGGCGACGCAGGTGAACCTCACCGTCAGTGCGCTCAGCCATCAGATGCGGCAGCTGGAGGAGCGGCTGGAGCGGCGCCTGTTCGAGCGCGGGCCGCGCGGGGTGAAGCTGACTGTCGATGGCTGCGCGCTGCTGGAAGCGGTCGGTGAGCATTTCGATGGCATCGAGCACGCGCTGTCGCACTATCAGAAGCGGCGCAACGAGACGCTGACCCTGAGCGCCAGCCCCGGCATCATGTCCGGGTGGGTGGTGCCGCGGCTGCCGCGGCTGGTCGCCTCACATCCCGAGCTGGAACTCAACCTGCAATCGGGTTCGGCGCTGGTGAACTTCGAGCGCGAGCCGGTGGATGCGGCGCTGCGTTACGGTCGCGGCGAGTGGAAAGGTCTGCACAGCGAGCGCCTGTTCGGCGAATGGATCGCGCCGGTGGCCGCGCCGGCCCTGGTGACGCGGATGGCCGATGCCGACCCGAACGATCTTTCCCATTGGCCGCTGCTCGGCGATCCCAATCCGTCGAATCGCTGGAAGGACTGGTTCGCCAAACTCGGTGGCACGGTGCCGCGTCGTTACGTGGCGCATTTCGACAGTTTCGAGGCGCAGCGGCATGCGGCGCTGGAAGGTCTTGGCGTGGCGATGGGCCGCATGGTGATGTCGAAATCGCTGATCGATGCCGGCCGGCTGACGGTGTTGGGCAACCGCTACCTGCCGGTGGACGATGCGTACTGGCTGGTCTATCCCGCGCGCTCGAAAGAGCATCCCGGGCTGCAGGTATTTCGTGAGTGGCTGCTGGCCGAAGCGGACGATTACTGCCGGCATCTGCCGGTGCTTGGCGAAGGCCACATGGTGGTCGAAGGTTGACGCGGTTTCGCAAAACCATCGTGCACGGCATCATGCCGGGCTCTGTATTCGGTTTGCCAGGAGTTGAGCCATGAAGTCACGCGCCGCCGTCGCCTGGGAAGCAGGCAAGCCGTTGTCGATCGAGCAGGTCGACGTTGCCGGGCCGAAGGCCGGCGAGGTGCTGGTGCGCATCGTCGCGACCGGCGTCTGCCATACCGATGCGTTCACGCTGTCCGGTGCCGATCCGGAAGGGATGTTCCCGGTGATCCTCGGCCACGAGGGCGGCGGCATCGTCGAGGAAGTCGGCGCAGGCGTCACCTCGCTGCAGGTCGGCGATCACGTGATCCCGCTGTACACGCCCGAATGCGGCGAGTGTCGTTTCTGCCGCTCCGGCAAGACCAACCTGTGCCAGAAGATCCGCGTGACCCAGGGCAAGGGCCTGATGCCGGATGGCACTTCGCGCTTCTCGTTGAACGGCAAGCCGCTGCTGCATTACATGGGCTGCAGCACGTTCAGCGAATACACCGTGCTGCCCGAGATTTCACTGGCGAAGATCAGCAAGGCCGCGCCGCTGGAGAAGGTTTGCCTGCTCGGCTGCGGCATCACCACCGGCATCGGCGCGGTGCTGAATACGGCAAAGGTGGAGCCGGGCGCGTCGGTGGCGGTGTTCGGCATTGGCGGCATCGGCCTGTCGGTGGTGCAGGGTGCGGTGATGGCGAAGGCCGGGCGCATCGTGGTAGTCGACACCAATCCGGCGAAATTCGAGATGGCGAAGCTGCTCGGTGCCACCGACTGCATCAATCCGAAGGACTATCCGGATACACCGATCCAGCAGGTGATCGTCGAGCTCACGGACGGTGGCGTGGATTATTCGTTCGAGTGCATCGGCAACGTACACGTGATGCGCGCAGCGCTGGAGTGCTGCCACAAGGGCTGGGGTGAGTCGATCATCATCGGCGTGGCCGGCGCCGGGCAGGAGATCAGCACGCGGCCGTTCCAGCTGGTCACCGGCCGCGTGTGGCGCGGTTCCGCGTTCGGCGGGGTCAAGGGCCGCTCGCAGCTGCCCGGCTATGTGGATCGCTACATGGCCGGCGAAATCAGGATCGACGAGATGATCACCGAGGTGCTGCCGCTGGAGCGCATCAACGACGCGTTCGAGCTGATGCACGCGGGCAAGGTGATCCGCTCGGTGATTCACTACTGAGGGAGGTCGCTCCCATACAGGCTGCCGAAGTCCTAGAATAAGCACACGCCGCCAGCCTCATCCTGCTGGCGGCGTTCATCCCTTCGTATGCCTGCACCGCCATAAGGTTGTCCTATGAACCGTACCGCCATCCTCGTCGACGGCGCTTTTTTCCTTGCCCGCTACCGCAAGGTGTATGGCGAGCGCGACGCCGGCGATGCACGCGTGGTGGCGAAAACCGTGTTCAGCATGGCGTTGGAGCACCTGAAGGCGGTCGATCGCCCGCGCGAGTCGCTGTACCGGATCTTCTTCTACGACTGCCCTCCGCTGGAAAAGAGTTTCATCAAGCCGGTCAGCGGCGACAGCATCGACTTCGGCCGCACCGGTGCCGCCGCATTCCGGCGCGAGCTGCACGATCAGTTGCGCCGCCAGCGCAAGATGGCGCTGCGGCTGGGCCGGCTGGCCGAGCGCGGCGAATGGCAGTTGAAGCGCAACGCCTACCAGCAGTTGCGCGACGGCAGCCTGCACTGGGACGATTTGGGTGACGAGCATTTCGAACCGGACATGCGTCAGACCCAGGTCGACATGAAGATCGGCATCGACATCGCCGCGCTAACCTACAAGAAGCTGGTCGACCAGATCATCCTGATTGCCGGTGATGCGGATTTCATCCCGGCCGCGAAGCTGGCGCGCTACGAGGGTATCGACTTCATTCTCGATCCGATGTGGCAGGGCATCGCGCCGGATCTGCACGAACATATCGACGGCCTGCAGTCCGTGTGCCCGCGGCCGTTCTAAAATCCACTGAGTCTGCACATAGTTTTCGTGATATTGGGTCAATCTGGATGGCCAGCATGCCAAGGAGTCTATCGATGAAACACGGAATGGAAGTGGCAAGGTCGGGTGCGGTCCGCTTAGGCGCGGCGCTGTTGCTGATAGCGTCGCTGGGTCTGCCGGCGGTGGCCAGTGCACAAGTGGCGAAGGCCGCGTCGGCCGAACCGGATCAGCCTGCCGACGAACTGGTGCCGCCGACCAGCGCCAGCGACTTCACCTCCGCGCAGTTGGACAGCGTGCTGGCCGGCAGCTGGCGTACGCCTGCGAACCGCGCGCGTGACGTGTATCGTCATCCCAAGGCCACATTGCAGTTCTTCGGCGTCCGGCCGGATCAGACGGTGATCGAGATCACCCCCGGCAGCGGCTGGTACAGCGAAATCCTGGCGCCGCTGCTGCACGACAACGGCCACTATGTCGCCGCCGTGCAGGCTCCTCGCGAGGGTGGCGAAGCCCGTCGCGACGACGATGCGCTGCATCAGAAATTCGCCGCCGATGCAGTGCACTACGGCAACGCAAAGTTCGTCGTCTTCGATCCGAAGGCGCCGTCGTTCGGTGCACCCGGCTCGGCCGATGTAGTGCTGACGTTCCGCAACGTGCACAACTGGGTCATGGCTGACACCGCGCCGACGATGTTCAAAGCGTTCTTTGCGGTACTGCGGCCCGGTGGTGTGCTTGGCGTGGTCGATCATCGTGCCGACGACCATGCCTCGCTGGCGACGGTGAAGCAGAGTGGTTATCTGCCGACCCGTTACGTGGTGAAGCTGGCCACCGAGGCGGGCTTCACGCTGGACGAGAGCAGCGAAGTCAACGCCAATCCGAAGGACACGAAGAATTATCCGAAAGGTGTGTGGACCTTGCCGCCCACGCTCACATTGGGCGAGCAGGACAAGGCGAAATACCTGGCGATCGGCGAGTCCGACCGGATGACCCTGCGCTTCGTCAAGCCGTTGACGCCCGCGAACGGCGGGCACTAGCCTTCCGTCCAGCGCCCGCCATGCTGATTGCATTGAACAAGCCGTATGGCGTGCTGTGCCAGTTCACCGATGCCGACGGTCGCCGCACGCTGGCCGAATTTGTCCGGCAAAAAGACGTCTATGCGGCTGGACGGCTGGATCAGGACAGCGAGGGTTTGCTGCTGCTGACCGACGATGGCCGACTGGCGCACCGCTTGACCGACCCTCGCCACAAGCAGGTCAAGACCTATCTGGCGCAGGTCGATGGCGAGGTCGATGCGGCGGCACTGCAGGCGTTGCGCGGCGGCGTATCGTTGAACGATGGCCCGACCCTGCCGGCGCAGGCGGTGCTAGCCGCCGAGCCGGACTGGCTATGGCCGCGCGACCCTCCGGTGCGCTTTCGCAAGAACCTTCCCACCAGCTGGCTCAGCCTTACCCTGCGCGAAGGCCGCAACCGGCAGGTGCGCCGGATGACCGCCGCGGTCGGCTTCCCCACCTTGCGGCTGATCCGCGTGCGCATCGGCGAGCACGCACTGGACGGGCTGGCGCCGGGCGAGACGCGGGTGCTCGCCGACTGATGCGCGATGCCTTACTCCCGCCCCTGCGGTCAGGGGAGGGGGACATGTCTCACGTCAGCCCGAAGAACGCCTCGGCCGTCGCCACGCTGTTCGCCGCGGTGACTTCCGTCGGCTCACCGCGATCGCGTGCGATCTCCTCGCAGATGTGTCGCAGGTACATCGGTTCATTGCGTCGATGCGCCGGCTGCGGGCGCACGGTGCGCGGCAGCAGGTAGGGCGCGTCGGTCTCGATCATCAGCCGGTTGGCCGGAATCTCGCGCACCAGCTCGCGCAGATGGGTGCCGCGGCGTTCATCGCAGATCCAGCCGGTGATGCCGATATGGCAGTCCAGCGCCAGGTAGTCGCGTAGTGCCTCGCCCGTATCGGTGAAGCAATGCACTACTGCGGCCGGGAGTTGGTCACGATAGCGGCGCAGCAGCGTGATGAAATCTGCATGTGCATCGCGCTGGTGCAGGAACAGTGGTTTCTGCAGATCCACCGCGATTTGCAGCTGGCGTTCGAACACCTGCAACTGCACGTCGCGCGGTGAATAGTTGCGGTTGTAGTCCAGCCCGGTCTCGCCGACTGCGCGCACCACGGGATCTTGCGCAAGCTCACGCAAGAGCGCATCGGTGGCGTCGTCGTAGTCGATCGCATGATGCGGATGCACGCCAGCGGTGGCGAACAGCGTGCCCGTATGCGTCTTGGCCAGCGCCAACGCATGCGTGCTGCCATCGCGCGAGGCGCCGGTGACGATCATCCGGCTGACTCCGTGCGAATGCGCACGTTGCAACACAGCATCGAGGTCGTGATGGAACGATTCGTGGGTGAGGTTGGCGCCGATGTCGAGTAGTTGCATGCGCTGGTTGGATACGGAAAGCGGTCATTGTCCCAGACGCTTGAGCCTACAAGGAGCTTCGCTGTGTCGAAATTACTTGCGCGACGATGATCACATCGGCGCGAATCAGGAAATTTTCCTAGGCTGCAGGTGCCCATGGCGGTCGGTGGAGGCCCCACAATGGGCGTTCATTGCTGACGCGATGTATGAATGGATCGTGCACGGGTCGGTCAATGCTCGCCTGTTGCCGGCCGGATGTGATAACTATGGCATTTACCGCGTTGGCGTCAGGGAACGTTGACGGGTAGCCGCATGAACTTTGAGTGGGGTGGAGGATGTCGGCAGCAATTGAGCCGGCGGTCAGCGGGGCAGGCATGGCCGTGGATGACCGTGAATCGGAAGTCTGCGCATGGCTGGTCGCGCGTGGTCGTCTGAAAGACAGTGACCTGGGCCGCGCCCGTCGTCTGCACGAGGAGTCGACCGAAGGCACGCTGACTACCCTGATGGCGCGGCTCGGGCTGGTGTCCGAGCGCGATCTGGCCGAAGCCTGGGCCGAACTGCTGCACGTGCCGTTGTTGTCTGCGCGCGATGCGCCGGAAATGCCGCCGGCCGATCTCGACATATCGCTGCGCTTTCTCAAGCAGCAGCACGTGGTGCCGGTGCATGACGACGAACACGGCCTGGCCCTGATCGTGTCCGACCCGGCTGATCCGTATCCGCGGCAGGCAGTCGAGCTGGCCGCGGGTCGACCGGTGGCATTGCGGGTGGGCCTGCGCTCGGAAATCGACGGGCTGATCGAACGCTATTACGGCAGCGGCCGCTCGGCGATGGGCACGATTGTCGAAAACCTCGACGGCAGCGCGGCGGAGGAGGATGACGTCGAGCATCTGCGCGATCTCGCTTCCGAGGCGCCCGTCATCCGGCTGGTGAATCTGATTCTTCAGCGTGCAGTCGAGCAACGTGCCTCGGACGTGCATATCGAGCCGTTCGAGAACCGCTTGAAGGTGCGTTACCGCATCGATGGCGTGCTGCATGAAGTGGAAGCGCCGCCATCGTCATCCACCGCGGCGGTGATCTCGCGCGTGAAGATCATGGCGCGGCTGAATATTGCCGAGCGTCGTTTGCCGCAGGACGGTCGCATCCAGCTGCGCGTGCAGGGCAAGGAACTCGATCTGCGCGTGTCCACCGTGCCGACCAGCTTCGGCGAGTCGGTAGTGATGCGTATCCTCGATCGCGAATCGGTGGTTTTCGATTTCGCTTCGCTCGGTTTCACTGACAGCTTCCAGCAGCGCTTCGTCGATGTGCTGGAAAAGCCGCACGGCATCCTGCTGGTGACCGGTCCGACCGGCTCGGGCAAGACCACCACGCTGTACACCGCGCTGTCGCAGATCAACACCAACGACGTGAAGATCATCACCGTCGAGGATCCGGTCGAGTACCAGCTCGAAGGCATCAACCAGATCCAGGTGAAGCCGCAGATCGGGCTGGACTTCTCTGGCGCGCTGCGTTCGATCATGCGCCAGGATCCGGACGTGATCATGATCGGCGAGATGCGCGATCTGGAAACCTGCCGCATCGCGATCCAGTCCGCACTCACCGGCCATCTGGTGCTGTCGACGCTGCACACCAACTCGGCGGCGGGCGGCATTACGCGACTGCTCGATATGGGCGTGGAGGATTACCTGCTCGGCTCCACCATCAACGGCATCCTGGCGCAGCGGCTGGTGCGCCGGCTTGATCCGGAGACGGCGACTCCGTACGAAGCCCTGCCCGAAGTGATCGCGCAGTTCGAACTGGAGAAGTACACCGACGAACGCCCGATCCGCCTGTGGAAACCCGGCAGCAGCGCGGCCAATCCCAGCGGCTATCGCGGCCGTCGCGCGATCATGGAATTCCTGACCATGAGCGACCCGTTGCGCCGGCTGGTGATGCAGCGCGCCGACGCCGGCGAGATCGAGAGGCAGGCGCGTGTCGAAGGCATGCGCACGATGTACGAAGACGGCATCGCCAAGGCCGTCGCCGGTGTCACCACGCTGGAAGAGGTGTTGCGCGTGACTCAGGACGGTTGATATGGCGCAGTTTCGCTACAGGGCGGTCAGCGATGCCGGTGAGATGCTGCAGGGTCAGATGGAGGCTGCCAGCGTCGAGGAGGTGATCGGCCGTCTGCAGGATCAGGGCCACACGCCACTGGAGGCGCAGCCGGCCGACGGCGCCGCGGGCGGCAGCGGGCTGGCGGGGCTGTTCAAGCGCGGCCCGTTCACCGGCGACCAGCTGGCCCAGTTCACCCATCAGCTGGCGACCCTGCTCGGCGCCGGCCAGCCGCTGGATCGCGCGCTCAGCATCCTGCTCGAACTGCCCGAGGGCGAGAGCGCGAAAAAGCTGGTCGAGCGTGTGCGCGATCGCGTGCGCGGCGGCAACACGCTGTCCTTCGCATTGGACGAAGAGCATGGGGTGTTCCCCAAGCTGTACGTCAGCCTGGTGCGCGCGGGCGAGGCGGGCGGTTCGCTGGAGGAGACGCTGCGTCGGCTCGCCGATTATCTGGAACGCGCGCAGGCGATGCGCGGCAGTATCGTCAATGCGCTGATCTATCCGGCGTTTCTGATGGTCGGCGTGCTCGGTTCGCTGGTCTTGCTGCTGGCCTACGTTGTGCCGCAGTTCGTGCCGATCTTCGAAGACATGCAGGTGCCGATCCCGTGGATCACCCAGGCCGTGCTGGTGCTCGGCAATACGCTGCAGGCGTGGTGGTGGCTGATCCTGCTGCTGCTCGGAGGCGGCCTGTTCGCGTGGCGTGCGCGTCTGCGCGACCCGGCCGCGCGGCTGGCCTGGCATACCAAGTTGTTGAGCCTGCGGCTGATTGGCCCGCTGCTGCTGAAGGTGGAGACCGCACGGATCGCGCGTACGCTCGGCACCTTGCTGAAAAACGGCGTGCCGCTGCTGAGCGCGCTGACCATCGCGCGCCAGGTCACCGGCAATCGCGCGCTGGATGCGGCGCTGAGCGCGGCGCACGAGCAGGTCAAGGGCGGCTCGGGCCTCAGTCTCGCGCTGGGCCAGTCGAAACTGTTCCCGCGGTTGGCGATGCAGATGGTGCAGGTCGGCGAGGAAGCCGGCCAGCTCGACACCATGCTGCTGAAAGTCGCCGATACATTTGAACTTGAGTCCAAACGCGCGATCGATCGTTTACTGGCTGCGTTGGTACCGGCGCTCACCATCGTGATGACGGTGATGGTGGCGATCATCATGGCGGCGATTCTGCTGCCGCTGCTCAGTCTTACCAGCAATATCCAATAGACATTCCATGCGCACACCCGAGGTGATCTCCATGCAGTACAGGCAACCACGACGACTCGGCGCAAGCGCCGGTTTCACCCTGCTCGAAATGCTCGCGGTGATCGTGCTGATCGGCATCATCGGTGCGGTGGTGGTGACCCAGGTCGGCAAGAACGTCGACAAGGGCAAGTACGGCGCCGGCAAGGCGCAGTTGATGACGTTGAGCCAGAAGGTCGAGAACTACGCGCTCGACAACGGCGCTCCGCCGCAGCAGCTGGACGATCTGGTGGTCAAACCGGCCGGCGCGCCGAACTGGCAGGGGCCGTATGCGAAGACGTCCGAGCTGAAGGATCCGTGGGGCCACGCGTTCGGTTACCAGTATCCCGGCCAGCACGGCAGTTTCGACCTGATCTTCTACGGTCAGGACGGCAAGCCCGGCGGCGACGGCTACAGCCAGGACGTGGGCAACTGGCAGTAGGCATGTGAGAGCTTCTCGCGCCCGAGGTTTCACCCTGCTGGAAATGCTGGCGGTGATCCTGTTGATCGGGATTGCGGCGGCGGCGGTGTCGATCTCGGTGACACAGGGACTTGCCAGTGCGCGCGTGCGTGCGGCCAGCAGCGAACTGGCCGGCGCGATGCGGGCCACCCGCGCGCAGGCGATCGTGCGTGGGCAGGAACAGAACTTCGACGTGGACATTCAGGCGAACAGCTATAGCGGCGTGAAACAGCGTGACGTGCGCCTGCCTAAGGGCATGCGCGTGAGCATCACCAGCGCAAAGGAAGACCAGCCGAACGGTCACACCGGGCGCATCCGCTTCTTCCCCGACGGTAGCTCCACCGGCGGGCGCATCACCTTGCAGGGCGGCAAGCGCGAGTGGCATGTCAACGTGTCATGGCTGACCGGCGAAGTGCGCGTGGTCGACACGGTGGCGGCGCGATGAATCGTTTGCGCTCAGGATCGCAGCAGGGTTTCAGCCTGCTCGAAGTGATCGCGGCGATCATGCTGCTGGCGATCGCGTTCACCGGGTTGATGAAGGTGGCCGGCGCCTCGATCAGCCTGACCCATAATGCCGCCGAGCATAGCGAGGCGGCGATGTACGCGCGCAGCCTGCTCGACAGCGCATTCGTGGGCGAGTCGATCAAATCGGGCAGCAGCTCGGGCCGCTTCAACCAGCAGTACCGTTGGCAGCTCGACGTGACCCCATGGAATCAGTCCGGCACCGCGGCACCGGACGCGCCGCTGCATCTTTATCAGCTGGATCTGAATGTGCTGTGGGGGCCGTCGGCGCATCCGCGTTCGGCGCACTTCCGCACCTTGCGGCTGGGTGGGCCGGACGGCAATGGCACCAATGCGCAGGCGGCCCCATGAAACGTGCCGCCGGCTTCACCCTGCTGGAGGTGCTCGCCTCGCTGGTATTGCTGGCGCTGCTGCTCGTCGGCGTGTATTCGGGCATTCGTACCGCCACCCACAGCGTGCGTTCGGGCACTGTGGCGATCGAGCGGCTCGATCAGATCCGCTCCGCCCAGCAGTTCCTGCGCCGCGAACTGTCGCAAAGCATGGCCCAGCCGATCAGCCTGACCGAGCACGGCGAGCCGATCTATTTCACTGGCAGCGCGAACGAGATGCGCTATGTCGCGCCGCTGCCCGGCTATCTCGGCAAGCTTGGCCAGCAACTGCAGCGCCTGCAGCTGGTCGACGGCGGCGCCGACGGCATGCGCCTGGAATTGAGCCTGGCGCTGCTGCCGCCGGACGGCCAGCCGCCGAAGCCGCTGGGCGAGACGCAGGTACTGCTCGATCACATCAAGAATGGCAGCTTCAGCTACAGCGGCGTCGACAAGCAGGGCGGCGCTGCACCGTGGTCCGCGGCATGGGCCGACGGGCGATTGCTGCCGCAGCTGGTGCGTATCCAGCTGCAGCTGCAAGGCAACGTCGGCTGGCCGCAGCTGGAGGTGCCGTTGCGGGTGAATCCCGCGCAGGCGGTGTTGCGCGGGATGCCCGTGCCGACCCGGAGGTTGCGATGAGACGCCGGCCATTGCCACGTCGTGCCGATCAACGCGGAGTCGCCCTGCTGCTGGTGCTGTGGGCGTGTACGCTGCTGGCGATCCTGCTTGGTGGCTACGCCGCGCTGGCGCGCACCGAAGGCTTGCAGGCACGCTATCAGTTTGCCGAAACCCAGGCGCACTATGCGGCCGAGGCTGGCCTCATGCGCGCCGCGTACGGGTTGCAGAATCCGGTGGCGAAGCAGCGCTGGATCGGTGACGGCCGGCCCTATACGTTCCACTACGACAACGCCACGGTCACGCTGTCGGCGATCGACGAGAGCGGCAAGGTCGATCTCAACACTGCCACGCCCGAGTTACTGCAGGGCCTGTTCCAGGCCACCGGGATGAAGCCGGCCGAGGCGCAGGTGCTGACCGATCGAGTGCTGGACTGGCACAGCCCGGCCAGCCTCGAAGACAAAAGCGACAACCCGCGGGCCGCGTATCTGGCCGCGGGGCGCGATTACGGCCCGCGCCACGGGCCGTTCGCCAGCATCGAGGAGTTGCGGATGGTGCTGGGTATCACGCCAGCACTGTATCGGCAGCTGGAGCCGGTGGTGACGATCTGGTCGGGCACGGCGAGCCCGAATCCGAACACCGCACCGCCGCTGGCGCTGGCCGCGATTCCGGGGATGACGCCGCAACAGATGGCGGCGATCCAGGCCGCACGCGATAGGCAGGGGAGCGACCCGAGTCTGGCTCTCGGCAACGGAACAACGCATAGTATCCGGTCGGAGGCCACGCTGGCCGACGGCACGCGCGCGATCTTGCGCGCCACAATTCGCTTGCAGGCGGGGCAAGCGGTGACGCAACCGTATGTGGTGTTGCGCTGGCAGGAGGGGGATGCGGAATGAGTACGGCAACGCAGTCATTGCGGCCGCTGATGGATCGATTGCGCCGCGGCTGGCGTGCTTCGCCGATGCCCGGATTTTTCCGCTGGTGGGGCGGCGAGTTGCGCGGGCTGCTGCCGTTGCGCTGGCGCGGTTGGTTCAGCGGTGGCGCGGACTGGCACCTGCTGCAGTACGACGGTACGCAATGGACGTTGCGTCGTAGTGGTCACGCCGAACTGTTGGCGAGCTGGGACGACAGCCTCGACGCCGTGACCGGCGAGGCGCGCAACCCGCCGGCTGCACTCGACGCCGCCTTGCGCAACGTCGATCGCGAGGATCGTCGGCTGGCGCTGCTGTTGCCGCCCGCCGTGGTGTTGCGGCGGACCCTGGCGTTGCCGTTGGCCGCGCGCGACAACCTGCAGCAAGTCGTCGCGTTCGAGATGGATCGGCAAACGCCGTTCAGTGTGGCCCAGGTGTATTACGCCGTGCGTGAGCTGAGCGCACCGGCAGGCGCCGGCCGTTTCAGCGCCGAGCTGTTGGCGGTGATGCGCGACACGCTGGATCCGCTGCTGACGCGTCTGCACGCGCAAGGTATTTCGATCGACGCGGTGGACGTGGCCGTGGCGGACGATCGCCTCGGCGTCAACCTGCTGCCGCCGGAACAGATACCGCACCGTGCGCGTCCGCGCCGTAGCCTGAATCTGGCTCTGGCCGCTGCGTGCGTACTGCTGTTGCTGCTGTTGCTGGGTACCTGGCTGAACAATCGCGAGCAGGCGCTGGCGCAGATGCAGGCGCAGGTGGACACAATGCGCGGCGAGGCGCAGCAGGTGGCCGCGCTGCGCCAGCAACTACAGGACGATGCCGGCGCCGCAGGTTTCCTGGTGCGGCGCAAGGAACGCAGCGTGGCAGTGCTGAGCCTGCTGCTGGAGGTGACCAAGCGTCTGCCCGAGAGCGCGTGGCTGGAGCGCTTCAGTCTCGACAACACCGGCCAGGTCGGCTTTCAGGGACAAAGCGTGCAGGCAGCGAAACTGCTGGATCTGCTGAAGGACTCGCCGCTGATCACCGACGTGAATTTTCAGGGCAGCATCCAGGCCGATCCGATCACCGGCAAGGAGCGCTTCTTCATGGTGGCGCAACTGCGCAAGCCGGCTGCCAATACGGCGAGCAAGCCAGCACCGGTGCCGGCAAGCAGCGGGAGCGCGCCATGAAGCCGCTGAAACTTTCTCCGCGCGACAGCCGCATCGCGGCGCTCGGCCTGCTGCTGCTGGCTCTGCTGCTGGCGTACTTCGTGCTGCTGCACTGGTGGTTCGTGGCGCCGCTACGGCAGGTCGGTGCGCAGATGGACGAGCTGCGCGACACCCAGAGCCGCTATGCCGCGGCGATCGCGGGCAAGTCGGCACTGCAGCAGCGTATCGCCGCGCTCGGCGCCGGCCAGGCAGCCAGCAGCGCGTTCCTGCCCGAGGACGATCCGAACGCCGCCGCCGCCGGCCTGATGCAGCGCGTGGTCGATGCAGTGGGCGCGCATACCGAAGGCGGCAGCTGCACGGTGAGCCAGAAGATGCCAGTACCGAATCCGTCCGGCGGCGCCAACGAGCCCTATCGCAAGGCCGCGGTCAGCATCAATCTGAGCTGCGACATCCAGCCACTGGTGGGCGTGCTGCAGGCGCTGGAGCAGGGCACCCCGTATCTGTTCATCGACGACCTCGGTATCTATCGCAACCCGGTGGCGGCGCAGCAGCCGTCGGCACCGCCGCTGGAAATACAATTCACCCTGGCCGGCTACGTGCGGCCGGCGCATGGTGCTGCGGCCAAGCCGGTCGCCCCGGCGGCACCCGCGGGAGACGCGCTATGAACGCCGCCAGCCAGCGTCGGCTGACGCCGTTCCTGGCGGCGATCGTGCTGCTGCTCGGGGTGCTGTGGCTGCTACTGCTCACCGGCGTGGGCCGCAGCGTGCGCTGGAACGCGCCGCGAATGCTGGCGCCGTTGCCGTCGTCGAACAAGGGCGCGCAATTGCCGACGCCGCTACCGCTGGCGCAGTTCGCGCCGGTTTGGCAGCAATCGCTGTTCAGCCCCGATCGCAAGCCGGGCGTGCGCGCTGCCAACGGCGGCAGCAGCCTGGGCGATCTTCAATTGACCGGCATCATTCTCACGCCCGACTTGCGCATGGCCTTGTTGCACGACAAGAACGGCGACAAGCAGGTGCGCCTGCACGAAGGCGACTCACTACCAGACGGCAGCGTGAAGCTGGTGGAAGTACGCCAGCGTTCCGTGCTGCTCGATTCGTCGCAGGGCCGCACCGAATTGAAGCTGCCGGCCGGTGCGCCGTTCGATAACCAGAAGGGTGCCGCCATGCCACCCGCCGGAGCGGCTACCGGCGCCACGCCCATGCAAGCGGAGGCGCCGGGTGCCGCCACGATGAATCAAGCCCCTCCGCCGGGCAATGCGGCAGAGCAGGGCCCGGGAAGGCCGGCCCCGCTCAACCAGCAGCAAATCGAACGCCTGCGCAAGCTCAAGGCCGCCATCCAGAAACGCCGTGCCGCTTCCAACGCTGCGGCCAACGAGGGAGTACGCTGACCCATGTACCGCACGCATCCATCCACACGCTTTCGATTCTCCCTGTGGCGTGCCGGCGTGCTGGCCGCGGCCGTGGCGCTGACCGGTTGCGCCAGCCTGCCGCAGCCGCAAGACAACGGTGCGCTGCAGCGCGAGGCGATGGCCGGCACGCACAACCCGGTGCCGGCGCCATTGCCATTGAACAACGACATCAGCAGCAGCGGTGAAACACCGGCGAAAACCGAGGTCAGCCACGGTAGCGGCCAGTTCATCCGGCCCGGTGTGCTGAGCACGCCGCGACCGGCGGCGACCGGCAACGGTGCGGTGACGTTCAATTTCGAGAACCAGCCGGTGCAGGCGGTGGTCAAGGCGATCCTCGGCGACCTGCTCAAGCAGAACTACACGATCGTGCCGAGTGTGCAGGGGAACATTTCGTTCTCCACCTCCGAGCCGGTCGATTCGAGCCAGGCGCTGCCGATCCTGGAGACGCTACTGTCGTGGACGCACAATGCGCTGGTGCAGCGCAACGGCGGCTACGTGGTGATGCCGGAGAAGGAAGCGGTGGGCGGCAATCTGGTGCCGAGCCTCGGCGCCGCGTCGCCGAAAGGCGGCCTGCAGGCGCGGCTGTTTCCGCTGCGCTTCATCTCGGCCACCGAGATGCAGAAGCTGATCAAGCCGTTCGCGCGCACGGACGCGACGCTGCTGGTGGATCCGGCACGCAACCTGCTGGTGATGTCTGGCACGCCGGATGAGCTGACCAACTACCAGAGCATGGTGCGCACCTTCGACGTCGACTGGCTGCGCGGCATGTCGGTGGGCGTGTTCAACCTGCAGTACGCGAATGTCGCCGAACTGATGCCGAAGCTGGACGGCATGTTCGGCAAAGGCGGCGACACGCCGCTGGCCGGCATGCTGCGCTTCATCCCGATCGAGCGCACCAACGCGCTGGTGGTGATCAGCACCCAACCCGAATATCTGCAGGAAGTCGGCGACTGGATCGCCCGCATCGATCGCGGCGGCGGCAACGAGCCGCAGCTGTTCGTTTACGACGTGCGCAACCTCAAGGCGTCGGATCTGGCCAAGTATCTGGCGCAGATCTATACCAATGGCGCCGGCGGCGGCGGCGACAACGGCGGCCAGGTTGGGCCGGGCCTGAGTGGCGGCGCGCTGGGCAGTGCCAATAACGCCGGTGCGACCAGCATGGGCAGCACCGCCGGCAGCTTCGGTAATTCGGGTGGCGCCAACGAGGGTGGCGGCTTGGGTGGCGGCAAATCCGGCGGCTCCGCGTTCGGCGGCGGCGGTGTCGAAAGCGCTGACGGCGGTGGCAAGGGCGGTGCTCTGGGCGGCAGTTCGGGCGGGGCGGCGCCCGGTTTCGGCAATGCCGGCGGTGGCAATGGCGGCGCGTCGAACGACCAGCAGTACAGCTCCAGCGACGGCAGCGTGAAGATCAGTTCGGTCGACAGCAACAACCAGCTGCTGGTGCGCGCACGCCCGTCGCAGTGGGAAGAGATCAAGTCGGCGATCCGCAAGCTCGACAACGTGCCGATGCAGGTGCAGATCGAGACGCGAATCCTCGAGGTCAGCCTCACCGGCGAATTCCAGTTCGGTGTGCAGTGGTATCTGGAAGGGTTGACCGGCAGCACTACCGACAGCAGCGGCAACATCGTGCCCGGCGAACCGTACCGGCATCGGCAGATCGGGCTTGGCCAGGGTGGCAATGTCTTCAAGGGCCAGCCGTTCTTCTATTCCTTCCTTAACAGCAACCTGCAGGTTGCCGTGAGTGCGATGGAGACCAGTGGCAACACCAAAACGCTATCGGCGCCGTCGATGGTAGTGATGAACAACCAGACCGCCAGCATCACAGTCGGCAACCAGATCCCGATCAACCAGACCAGCGTCAACACCGGTATTGGCACGGCCACCAGCTATAGCCAGGTGACATACCTCAACACCGGCGTGATCCTCAATGTGCAGCCGCGGATCAATCCCGGCGGTCTGGTTTACATGAACATCAGCCAGGAAGTCAGCCAGGCCGACAAGTCGGTAGCACTGGTCAACGGCAATCCGTCCATCTCGCAACGCAAGCTGGCCACCCAGGTGGCCGTGCAGAGCGGGCAGACTGTGCTGCTGGGCGGCCTGATCCAGCAGGCCGAGGGCAACACCGACACCGGCATTCCGGGAATCAACCGGGTGCCGGTGTTGGGCCGGCTGTTCGGCAACACCAACCGCAGCCGCAACCGCACCGAGCTGATCGTGCTGATCACGCCGCGGGTGATTCGCGGCAGCGAGGATGCCAAGCAGATCACCGACGACTACCAGAACAAGTTCGAGTCGCTGGCGCCATTGCGCACGTCCGCCAGCAGTGCCGGCACGGTGCCGGCCGTCATCACGCCGTTGCCGGCCACGGCGCCGGCGCCGGGCTGGCCGGAGCAATTGCAGCAGCACGCCGAGAGTGCGTTGCAGCAAACCGACTATGCCACCGCGCAGGATCTGGCGATGCAGTCGTGGCGGCAGGGCACGCGTCACGGCAATCTGTGCGAACGCAACTGGCAGGTCATCATGGAAGCGCGCCAGCACAGCAATCGGCTGGGCAGCGTCGACGATGCGCGCAAGCAGGAAGCCGTGTGCCTGCGGCCATCGCCCTGAGCGTGGCTGCGCCAGCGCCGGGCTGATACGGGCTGGCAAAGGCTCGCCACGGTCCTGCCGCGCAGGCAAGACCGTGGCAGCCGTTATCATTCGTGCGGATGACTACATCCGTACCCGCCTTCCCGATTACTCCGCTGCTGCCGGAAATCCGCGCATCGCTCGCCGCGCATCCGCGACTGGTGCTGGAGGCGCCGCCCGGCGCCGGCAAGACCACCCAGGTGCCGCTGGCGCTGCTCGATGCCGCTTGGCTGGCGGGGCAGAAGATCGTGATGCTGGAGCCACGCCGGATCGCCGCACGCGCCGCTGCGCAATTCATGGCGCAGCAGCTCGGCGAAGCGGTCGGCCAGACGGTCGGCTATCGCATCCGCTTCGAGTCGAAAGTGAGCGCGGCGACCCGGATCGAGGTGGTCACCGAAGGCATCCTGACCCGCTTGATCCAGCACGATCCGGAGCTGATCGGTATCGGCGCGATCGTGTTCGATGAATTCCACGAGCGTCATCTTGCCGGCGATCTCGGCGCCGTGCTGGCGCTGGATGTGCAGGCCACCTTGCGGCCCGAGCTGCGCCTGTTGCTGATGTCTGCCACGCTGGATGGCGAGCGCATCGCGCAGTGGCTGGACGCGCCGCGTATCGCCAGCCCCGGCCGCAGTTTCCCGGTGCGTATCGAGCACCCGCCGGCGCGCACGCAGGAAAGCATCGAGCATCATCTCGCTCGCATCGTGGGCCAGGCGCTGGAAGAAAACGACGGCGACGTGCTGGCGTTCCTGCCCGGTCGACGCGAGATCGCGCGGACGCAGACGGTGCTTGCGCAGACACTGACGCGCGATGACGTCGAGGTGCTCGCCCTGCACGGTGAACTCTCGCTGGCCGAACAGCAGGCCGCGCTGGCGCCGGCCGAGACGGCGCGCACAAGGCGTGTCGTGTTGGCGACCAACGTGGCCGAGTCCAGCATCACCTTGCCGGGCATTCGCGCGGTGATCGACGCCGGCCTCGCGCGCGAGCCGCGCTTCGATCCGAACTCCGGTTTCACCCGGCTGGAAACCGTCGCCATCTCGCAGGCATCGGCCGATCAGCGCGCCGGTCGTGCCGGCCGTGTGGCGGCGGGCACAGCGTACCGATTGTGGCCACAGAGCAAGCGGCTGGAACCGACGCGCACCGCCGAGATCGGCCAGGCTGATCTGTCCGCGCTGGCCCTGGAACTGGCTGCCTGGGGCGTGCCGACGCATGGCATCGACGCGATGCGCTGGCTGGATCCGCCGCCGGCCGGCGCGCTGGCGCAGGCGCGCGAACTGCTGACCCGGCTCGGCGCACTCGGTGCCGACGGCCGCATCAGTGCGCTGGGTCGCCGGATGCTGGAACTGGGCGCCAGCCCGCGACTGGCCGCCGCGGCGTTGCGCGCACCGGTCGAGCTGCGTGCGCTGATCGCCGACCTGCTGGCGACGATGGAAGCGCGCTCGCCGCTGCGTGGCGCGCAGGCGCGCAGCGATGATTTCCGTGTGCGGGTGGCCGCGCTGCATGCGTGGCGCGATCGTCGCGGTGTGACCGTACGGGGTGAGGTGGACACTGGTGCGTTGGCCGCTATCGAACAAGCCAGCAAGGGTTGGCGTAGACGTCTGGACGTCCATACTTCGGCCAGCGGCATGCCGGACAGCCACAGCGTCGGCGAGCTGCTGCTGCATGCGTTTCCCGACCGGGTCGCACGTCGCGACGACAACAATCCGCTGCGCTACACGCTGGCCAGCGGCCGCGGCGCGCGCCTGCACGAGAACACCGTGCTGCACGGCGAGCCGTGGCTGGTTGCGCTGGATCTGCGCCTGGAGACGCGCGACAGCCTGATCCTGGCCGCGGCGCCACTCGATCCGCGCGCGTTGGAACGCGACTATCCCGCACAGTTCACGCGCGAACGCACGCTGCGCTGGAACGACGAACGTGCGGCGGTCGAGGCTTTCGACGAGCAGCGTTTCGGTGCGATCGTGCTGGAACGCCGCAGCGTGCCGGTGCAGCCGCAGGATGCGTTGCCGGCCTTGTTGGCCGCGGTACGCGCCAAGGGTATTGACGTCTTGCCGTGGAGCGAATCGGCGCGACGGCTGCGCGCGCGCATGCAGGCGCTGCGCGCATGGATGCCGGAGCTGAGCCTGCCCGATGTTTCCGATGCGGCCCTGCAAGCCTCGCTGGATGACTGGCTGGCGCCGTACCTGCACGGCAAACGCCGGCTCGATGCGTTGAGCGCGGAAGAACTGTCGCAGGCGCTGGCGACGCTGTTCGATCATGAGCAACGTCGCACGCTCGACGCGCACGCGCCGGAAAGCCTCACGGTGCCGAGCGGTCAATCGCGGCGGCTCGAATACGCGCACGGTGAACCGCCGGTGCTGGCGGTGAAGCTGCAGGAATTGTTCGGCCTCGCCGATACCCCTCGCGTCGGCGACGGGCGCATTCCGGTCACCCTGCATCTGCTGTCGCCGGCAGGTCGGCCGATCCAGGTGACGCAGGACCTGAAGGGTTTCTGGGAGCGCACCTACCCGGAAGTGCGGAAGGAATTGAAGGGTCGTTATCCGCGCCATCCGTGGCCGGACGATCCATGGACCGCCACGCCCACGCATCGGGCCAAGCCGCGCGAAAAACGTTGACTGCCGGCGTGCCGTGGCGAGGCCTTCAGCATCCGTTCGATCGCCCGGCATCCAGTGCAAGACCTGCTCTCGCAGGCCGATACCTTCAGCTCCATGACCAAGGAGCAGAGCCGCAGCTGCGTGCATCTTTCATCGAACACGACAATGAAATCGTGCGGCCGAAGCCTGCGACTGGGCGGATCGCTCTGCTGCTGCAAACAGCGGCGTTGGCGGCGGCACGCTCAAATTCATGAGCCTGCAAAATGCGTCATGGCTCGTTGGCGCATTATGAAAATCGCAAGATAATGCGCAAATCATTATGTGAGCGTTAAATTTTCGACGGTAATCACATAAGACTAATTCCGGGTTGACACAATCTTGTCATCGCCATTACTTTCAAACGGTCCGTCGCGGGGGCGATATCAGACGGATGGTTCCGTAACGGCGTCATGGATCGGGGGATCCGTGCACCGTTCAAGCAACAACTCGACACCGTCCTCGTGGAGGAGTGGCGGTTCATCGGGTTCGCGGAACCGTAAGGCAATTGATTGCAGTACGAGAGTCGCGCGAGCGCGCGGCATGTCATTGCCACGAGGTCTGGGCGGCCGTGTTCGGCCCGCTCGTCCTCATTCCGGGGAAATCAATTCATGAAGTCCAATTTTCTGTTGAACACTCTTGCCGCCTGCACCCTGCTCGGCTTCGCCGCCGCGCCGGTATTCGCTTCGGAGACCAACCCGTATTCGCCGGCCAACGGCCATGAGTACCGTCACGGTGTGCTGCCGACCCGCGATGTGTCGAACAAGATGCATCAGTACGAAACCCAGCATGCACTTGCCGCAGTCAACAGGGCCACCGGTGCGAATACGCTGAGCTACGGCGGCGGCATCAGTGGCGTGGGCGTAATGAGCGGCAAGGTGAAGGTCTATATCGTGTACTACGGCACCCAGTGGGGCACGCGCACCACCAATGCCAAGGGCGACTCCGTGTTCACCGGCGACGCCCGCGGCGCCGCGGCGGTGGCTGAGGAAATGTTCAAGGGTATCGGTACCGGCAGCGAGTTGTGGTCGGCGGATCTGACCCAGTGGTGCGACGGCCCCAACGTAACTACCGGCGCGACCAGCTGCCCGTCGAATGCCAGCTTCGTGCCGTACCAGACCGGCGGCACCCTTGCCGGCGTGTGGTACGACAATTCCAAGGCCTCGCCTCGCGCTGCCACAGCCGCTCAGCTGGCTGCCGAAGCGGTCGCTGCCGCAAAGCACTTTGGCAACACCGCGGCAGGCTCGAACCGCTACACCTACTACATCATCGCGTCGCCGCACGGCACCAACCCGGACAGGTACCAGGGTTCGTACTGCGCATGGCATGACTACACCACCTCGAGCTACGGCGACATCGCGTACAGCAATCAGCCGTACAACATGGACTCCGGCGCTGGTTGCGGCGTGAACTTCGTCAACTCGGGCAGCGCCGGTACGCTGGACGGCTGGACCATGACGCTCGGCCACGAGTGGCACGAGACGATGTCGGATGCGTATCCGGCCGGTGGCTGGACCGCAAGCAGCGGCCAGGAAAACTCTGACGAGTGCGCCTGGATCGCGGCGGGTTCACCCGGCGGTGCGGCCAACGTCACGATGGGCACCGGTAAGTTCACCGAGCAGGCCAGCTGGTCCAACGACACCAACTCGTGCGCGATCTCGCACTCGATACTCCACTAAGTGGCGAACTGATGGCATGCGGTGCGCAGGGACGCGCATCGGTCATTATCTGAAGCACGAGTTGAAGCACGAGGCCCGGCCGGCAACGGTCGGGCCTTTCCGTGTCGGTCATCTGAAGACACATGCCGCTCGGCAATATGAAAAGCGCAAGATCGTGCTTACATGAAAAATCGAAAACAGCGCGCAAGATAATGCGTGAATCATTGATGCAAGCTTTAAAATTACGACGGTATTCACATAAGACTAATTCCGGGTTGACACTCCCACATCATCGCGACTAGTTTCAAACGATCCGTCGCGGGGAGACATCAGGCGGATGGTTCCGTAACGGCGTCATGAATTGGAAGGTCGCGCACCGTTCAAGCAATAACTCGACACCGTCCTCCAGGAAAGACAGGGGGAGCGACGGCTCACCGGGTCCGCGGAACCGCTAGGCAATTGATTGCAGTACGAGAGTCGCGCGAGGGCGCGGCATGTCTATTGCCACGAGGTCTGGGCGGCCGTGTTCGGCCCGCTCGTCCTCATTCCGGGGAAATCAATTCATGAAGCACAAATTTCTATTGAACACTCTTGCTGCCTGCACCTTGCTTGGCTTCGCCGCCACGCCGGTGTTCGCTTCGGAGACCAACCCGTATTCGCCGGCCAACGGTCATGCGTACCGTCACGGTGTGCTGCCGACCCGCGACGTGCTGAACAAGATGCATCAGTACGAGTCCCTGCACGCGCTTGCCGCAGTCAACAGGGCCACCGGTGCGAACACGCTGATCTACGGCGGCGGCATCAGTGGGGTGGGCGTCATGTCCACCCATGTGAAGGTCTATCTGGTGTTCTACGGCACCCAGTGGGGCACCCAGGGCACCGATAGCAAGGGCAATGCCACGTTCACCGGTGATCCGAGCGGAGTGGCGCCGGTCACGCAGATGATGTTCAAGGGCATTGGTACCGGCGGCGAGCTGTGGTCGGCGGACCTGACTCAGTGGTGCGACGGCCCCAACGTTGCTACCGGCGCGACCAGCTGCCCGTCGAACGCCAGCTTCGTGCCGTACCAGACCGGCGGCACCCTTGCCGGCGTGTGGTACGACAACTCCAAGGCCTCGCCTGCTGTCGCCACGGCTGCTCAGCTTGCCAGTGAAGCGGTCGCTGCCGCGGCGCATTTCGGCAACACGGCCGCCGGGTCGAACCGCGACACCTACTACGTCATCATGTCGCCGCACGGCACCAACCCGGACAGCTACCAGGGTGCGTACTGCGCGTGGCATGACTACACCACCTCGTCCTACGGCGATATGGCGTACAGCAACCAGCCGTACAACACGGACTCCGGCGCCGGTTGCGGTGTGAACTTCGTCAACTCGGGTAGCGCCGGTTTGCTGGATGGCTACACCATGACGCTCGGTCACGAGTGGCACGAGACCATGTCGGATCAGTTCCCGGCCGGCGGCTGGACCGCAAGCAGCGGTCAGGAAAACTCTGACGAGTGCGCCTGGATCGCGGCGGGTTCACCCGGTGGTGCGGCCAACATCACAATGGGCAATGGTACCTATACCGAGCAGGCCAGCTGGTCCAACGACACCAATTCGTGCGCGATCTCGCACCCGATCGTCGGTGGTGGTGGCGGTGGCGGCGGCACCCCGGTGGCGAATTTCACCTTCACGAAGAGCAGGCTTGTCGCGAAGTTTACCGACACCTCTACGGAGACAGGCGGTACGATCAGTGCGCACTCGTGGACTTTCGGTGACGGCAGCAGCTCAACCGCGACCAATCCGAGCCATACCTATGCGGCAGCCGGTACCTACAGCGTGACTGAGACGGTGACTGACGGCGTCCACGGCACGTCGAACGCCAAGACAGAATCGGTGACGGTCAGGCGTCACTGAGGTAATGCGTCGGCGGTGTTGAAGATCCACATCGACATCGCGCACTACGACTCGGATGATCTGATGACATGCGATGCGCAGGGACGCGCATTGGTCAGCATCTGAGGCACGAGTTGAAGCACGAGGCCCGGCCGGCAACGGTCGGGCCTTTCCGTGCCGGTCATCTGAGACATATGCCGCTCGGCAATCCGCCGGCGCCGAAACCAGTCGGAATGCAGTCACTCTGCGATGGCTTTTCGGCCAGGTGCAAGGCACGCGCGAGCGCGTACGACGTCCCGAACTTGATGGGCCGGCATGACCAGAAATCGTAATAAATTACGATTTTCAGTGTCATATCATTCAACGCGGATATGCTTTCTGTCGGCAATGCTGATTTTGGAAGCGGATCGTCAGTGTCAGCAGGCAAGCCAAAACAGGTCGACTTGCGTGTGAGTCCAAGCGTATTCAAAAGACGAATACGCAAAATAATGCGTAAATAATAATGGAATCATTAAAAGTGTGACGTAATCGCATAGGATTAATTCTGGGTTGACACCCCTCATGACCACCACTAGTTTCCCCTCCCATCTGTCGCGGGGAAACATGGGGCGGATGGTTCCGTAACGGCGTCATGGATCGGGGGATCCGTACACCGTTCAAGCAATAACTCGACACTGTCCTCCAGGAAAGATAGGGGGAGTGACGGTTCACCGGGTATCGCGGAATCGCAAGGCAATCGATTGAACTACGAGAGTCGCGCGAGGGCGCGGCATGTCATTGCCACGGGGTCTGGGCGGCCGTGTTCGGCCCGCTCGTCCTCATTTCGGGGAATTAATTCATGAAGCATAAGTTTTTGTTGAATACTCTTGCCGCCTGCTGCTTGCTCGGCTTTGCCGCCGGGCCGGCGTTCGCTGCTGCTCAGGAGACCAACCCGTATGCGCCGGCCAACGGCCACGCGTATCGCCACGGTGCGTTGCCGACCCGCGATGTGCTGAACAAGATGAAGCACTGGAAAGCCCAGCACGCGCTGGCCGTGCAGACGGCAGCCACCGGCACCGAAACGCTGAGCTACGGCGGCGCTCTCGATGGCGTGGGCGTGATGAGCGGCAAGGTGAAGGTCTACATCGTGTACTACGGTACCCAGTGGGGCACGCGCAGCACCAATGCCGCGGGCGACTCTGTGTTCACCGGTGATTCCAACGGCGGCGCGGCGGTAGCTGAAGAGATGTTCAAGGGTATCGGTACCGGCAGCGAGCTGTGGTCGGCGGATCTGACCCAGTGGTGCGACGGTCCCAACGTTGCCAGCGGTGCGGTCAGCTGCCCGTCGAACGCCAGCTTCGTGCCGTACCAGAGCGGCGGCATCCTTGCCGGCGTGTGGTACGACAACACGCAGGCCTCGCCTGCTTCTGCCACGGCAGCCCAGCTGGCCGCCGAGGCGGTCGCTGCAGCAGCTCATTTCGGCAACACCGCGGCAGGCTCGAACCGTTACACCTACTACATCATCGCGTCGCCGCACGGCACCAACCCGGACAGCTACCAGGGTTCGTACTGCGCATGGCATGACTACACCACCTCGTCCTACGGCGACATCGCGTACAGCAATCAGCCGTACAACATGGATTCGGGCCAGGGTTGCGGCGTGAACTTCGTCAATTCAGGCAGCGCCGGTACGCTGGACGGCTGGACCATGACGCTCGGTCACGAGTGGCACGAAATGATGTCGGATACCTATCCGGCTGGCGGCTGGACCAACCACACCGGCGATGCGACCTACAACGGTCAGGAAAACTCCGACGAGTGCGCCTGGATCGCGGCGGGTACGGCGGGCGGTGCAGCCAACGTCACCTTTGCCACCGGCACGTTCACCGAGCAGGCCAGCTGGTCCAATGACACCAACGCGTGCTCGATCTCGCACCCGATTGTTGGTGGTGGCGGTGGTGGTGGCACGCCGGTTGCGAACTTCAGCGACACGACCAGCGGTTTGACGGCGAACTTCACCGACAGCTCCACCGATACCGGCGGCACCATTTCGTCGCACTCGTGGACCTTCGGTGACGGCAGCACTTCGACGGCAACCAGCCCGAGCCACACCTATGCGGCCGCTGGCACCTACAGCGTGACCGAGACGGTGACCGACAGCGTCAGCGGCAAGACCAGCTCCAAGACGGCCTCCGTGACCGTCGCCAGCTCGGGTGGCACGCCGACCGCCAACTTCAGCAGCAGCGTCAGCGGCCTGACGGCCACCTTCACCGACAGCTCCACGGATTCGGGTGGCACCATCGGCTCGCATGCGTGGACCTTTGGCGACGGCAGCACTTCAACGGCCACCAGCCCGAGCCACACCTATGCGGCCGCTGGCACCTACAGCGTGACCGAGACGGTGACCGACAGTGTCAACGGCAAGACCAGCGCCAAGACGGCATCGGTAACGGTCTCCAGCGGTGGCGGTTCGTCGCAACTGCTGGGCAACACCGGTTTCGAAAGCGGCAGTGCCTCGCCGTGGACGATGACCGCCGGTGTCCTGTGCACCAACAGCACCTGCTCGGGTGAAGTCGCCCATGCCGGCAGCGGGTTCGCATGGCTTGATGGCTACGGCTCGGCGCACACCGATACGGTGTCGCAGAGTGTGACCATTCCGAGCGGCAAGACCTCGGCCACCCTGTCGTACGCTCTGCATATCGATACGTCAGAAAGTGGTTCGACGGCGTATGACAAGCTGAACGTACAGGTCCTGAACAGCGCGGGCACCGTGCTTGCAACCTTGGCGACCTACTCGAACGTCAACGCTGCCAGCGGTTACACCGTGCACACGGCGAACCTTGCCGCGTATATCGGCCAGACGGTGACGATCAAGTTCACCGGTACGGAAGATTCCTCGCTGCAGACCTCGTTCGTGCTGGACGACGTCACGCTGACCGTGCAGTAAGCCACTCCGACGGCAGCCGCCTCGCGCGGCTGCCGTCAACGGTTATCGAGGATGCGCAAGGCCGCATCACCGCATCACAAAGTTTCAAACCATGAAGTCTTCCGGCCCGATCGGTAACGATCGGGCTTTTTTTGCGTGCACACAGCGATGAGATCAGCGGATCGGTTCATTCCGCGCAGGCGGCATGCGACCATGCGTGGATGACCCGGACAGCCCATTCCCGACTGGCGATCATTGGCGGCGGCCCGGCGGGCCTGATGGCGGCAGAGGTCGCGTGCGCGGCGGGCATGACGGTCGATGTATATGACACGATGGGTTCGGTCGGCCGAAAATTTCTGCTGGCCGGCAAGGGGGGTCTCAACCTCACTCACGGCGAGCCAGCAGCGCGTTTTGTGGAGCGCTACGGCGTGCGCCAGGCGGAGATCCAGCGTTGGCTCGACGCGTTCGATGCGGACGCGCTACGCGCATGGGCGCGCGGGCTCGGCGTGGAGACCTTTGCCGGCAGTTCCGGCCGGGTGTTTCCCGCGGATCTGAAAGCGGCGCCTTTGCTGCGCGGCTGGTTGCACCGCTTGCGCGGGTCGGGCGTGACATTCCACATGCATCACCGCTGGCTCGGCTGGCAGGCGCATGGCGCCTTGCATTTCGCCACGCCGCAAGGCGCGCGGGCGGTGCCGACGGATGCGGTGATCCTGGCGCTCGGCGGCGCCAGCTGGCCGCAGCTGGGTTCCGATGGCGCCTGGGTGGAACCGCTGCAGCAGGCCGGTATCGACATCGCGCCGCTGCAACCGGCGAACTGCGGTTTCGAATTGCCGTGGAGCGAGCATCTGTCCAGTCGTTTCGGCGGCGCCCCGCTCAAGCCGGTGGTGGCGCACTGGATCGATCGCAGCGGTGTGGCCCATGCGCGCCAGGGCGAGTTCGTGCTCAGCGAATACGGTATCGAAGGCAGTCTGATCTATGCGATCGGTGCCGAGCTGCGCGAACAGATTGCCGAGCGTGGCGAGGCCTTGCTGAGGCTGGATCTGGTGCCGGGCTATACCCAGCCGGTGCTGGCCGATCGTCTCGCCGCCGCACGCGGCAAGCACAGCATCGGCGACTGGCTGCGCCGCCGTGCCGGGTTGGATGCGGCGAAGTGCGCGCTGGTGTTCGAGCTCACCGACAAAGCCACGCTGGCCGATCCGCTGGCGCTAGCCGCACAGCTCAAGGCCTTGCCGTTGCGGCTGCGCGCGCCGCGGCCGGTGGCCGAGGCGATCAGCACGGCCGGCGGCGTGCGGTTCGAAGCGCTGGATGAAAACCTGATGCTGCGTGATCGTCCCGGCGTGTTCTGCGCCGGAGAGATGCTCGATTGGGAAGCACCGACCGGCGGCTACCTGCTCACCGCATGTTTCGCCAGCGGGCTGATTGCCGGCCGCGGTGCGGCGCGCTGGTTGGGCGCGTAGAAGGTTCGGCTTCCGGCTTCAGTCGGCGCAGTCTTCAGTGCGAAGGCCGCTTGACCAGCGTGATCTCGAACAGCTTCGGCCAGCGCTTGCCGGTGACGAACAAGCGATCGTGCCTGGCATCGTAGGCAATGCCGTTGAGCACATCGTTGCCGGGATCCGGCAACCCGTTGATATCGAGCAGGCCGCTGAGATCGATCCAGCCCACCACGTGGCCGGTCGTCGGATTGATCCGCGCGATGCGGTTGGTCAGCCACACGTTCGCGTAGATCTCGCCCTTGATCCACTCCAGTTCGTTGAGGTTCGTCACCGGCACACCGTCGGCTGTCACCGTGATGCTGCCGGTCGCCGTCAGCGATGCCGGATCCAGCACGCGCAGTGTTGATGAGCCGTCGCTCATGTAGATGTGCTGGCTGTCGCGGGTCAACGCCCAGCCTTCGCCCGCATAAGCAAAAGTATGTTGCAGCTTGAAGCTGGTCAGGTCGTAGACGAAACCGATCTGGCTTCGCCAGGTGAGCTGCACCAGATGATTGTTCCAGTCCACGATGCCTTCGCCGAAATACTGGGACGGCAGGTTGTAGCGCTGCACCACTTCGCCAGATTTCAACTCCACCTTGCGCACGGTCGACTGGCCCGCCTCGCCGGTGCTTTCATAGAGATAGCCGTCCTTGTAGAACAGGCCCTCGGTATAGGCGCCGGTGTCGTGCGGGTAGCTGTGCACGACCTTGTAGCCGTATACAGGGATGGCTGTCTGCGCGCCGCAGCCGATCGGCAGTAGGACAAGGATCGAAGCCAGAAGGAATGAGCGGATCATCGAGTGAGCATCCTGCAGGGGAAAACGTGGTGGCCGGCGCAGCGATCAGCCGAGCGGGCGTACGCGGAAATTGCGGCCCTTGATCTTGCCGGCGCGCAGGCGCTCCAGCGCCTTGTTCGCCAGTGCGCGGCTGATCGCCACATAGGCACGGGTGGCGAACACGTCGATCTTGCCGATGTCCTTCGCCTCGAGCCCGGCGTCGCCGGTGAGTGCGCCAAGGATGTCGCCCGGGCGCAATTTATCCTGCCGACCGGCGTCGATCACCAGCGTCTTCATCGGCGCCAGATGCAGCGTCTTGCCGCGTGGAGGCGCGAGCTTCAGTGGACGCCATGACAGCGGCGCACCGGTCAATTCCTCGATGTTCGCCGCTTTCGGTCGTTCGCGTGGTGTACACAGCGTGATCGCCAGACCGGTCTGGCCGGCGCGGCCGGTGCGGCCGATGCGATGCGTGTGGGTTTCCGGATCGTGTGCAATGTCGTAGCTCACCACCAGCGGCAGCGCTACGATGTCCAGTCCGCGCGCGGCCACGTCGGTGGCCACCAGTACCGCGCAACTGCGATTGGCGAAGCGCACCAGCACTTCGTCGCGGTCGCGCTGTTCCATATCACCGTGCAGCGCAAGCGCGGAGAAGCCGCGGCGGTCGAGTTCCTGCGCCACCGCATCCACTTCGCGGCGCATGTTGCAGAACACCAGCGCATGCTCGGCGCGATCTCCACTCAGCAGTTGCGCGAGCGCATCAAGTTTCTGAGCTGGCTCCACTTCGTGGAAGCGCTGCTCGATCGCCGGCTGTTCATGCACCGGCGCATCCACCGTCACAGCGACCGGATCCTTCTGCAGGCGCTGACTCACCGCGCGGATCTCGTCGGGATACGTCGCCGAGAACAGCAGGGTCTGATGGTGCTTGGCGATGCGTCCGATGATGTCGTCGATCGCTTCGGTGAAACCCATGTCGAGCATGCGGTCGGCCTCGTCCAGAACCAGCACCTTGATGCCGCCGCCGTGCAGGCTCTCGCGCTTCAGATGCTCCTGCACGCGGCCGGGCGTGCCGACCACGATGTGCGGGTCATGCGAGAGCGAGGCCAGTTGCGGCCCCAGCGGCATGCCGCCGCACAAGGTCAGCAGCTTCACGTTCGGGATGTTCGCGGCCAGCTTGCGGATCGCCTTGCTGACCTGGTCGGCCAGTTCGCGTGTCGGGCACAGCACCAGCGCCTGCAGCCGGATCGTGTCCACATCGATCGACTGCAGCAGGCTCAGCCCAAACGCCGCGGTTTTGCCGCTGCCGGTCTGCGCCTGCGCGATCACGTCGCGGCCTTCCAGCATCGGCGGCAGGCTTTGCGCCTGCACCGGCGTCATGGTGGAGTAGCCGAGCGTCTCGACGCTGGCGAGCAGGGCGGGTTTGAGCGGGAGCGTGTTGAACGTTGTCATCAGCACATGATCGCATCTATGCCGGGCACATGCTGCCAGTACTCTGCAGGTACGATCGCCGGCAGGCACACATCAGCCGCTATGGTTGTACTCCGGAAGCAAGGCGCACTGCGGCCTGCCGGCTGGTTCGGCCAGCGGGAAGGCATGCTCCGCCGCCATCCGCAACATCGTCGGCGCGATATAGGAGCGATGGACGCGGTGGATCGCCGCCATGTAGAAACGGCCAAACAGGTTCTTGCAATGCACGCGGGTGCCGAGGGTGATTTCCACGCGGTTTCCGTCCAGCACATGCACGCCGACGCAGGAGCGGAAGATCAGATGCTTGTCGTCGGCACCGAGAATGACTTGCGCACCGCAGTCGTCGTAGCCGATGCACTGGTCGAGCACCGGATAGCGCCGATCGAACAGCATGTTGCTGGGCGGCGACAACAACGAAGACACCGGGCAACCGAGTGGCGAAGTGCGCAGACCGACAGGCCTCACCAGCAGATTGCGCAGCGCCATCAGGCGTGAGACACCAGTGGGCTGGTTGTTCAGAAAGCCGTCCAGCAACTGGCTCAACAGGGTCGTGGCGCTGGTGCTGGCGATGTCACTGCTGTCGAGCGTGACTCGGAACATGTCCTGGTGCTGGCACGGCTTGTTGGTCAGTTGCTGAGCCAGCAGCGAACCGGGGGGCAGGCTGTCGAGCTCGGTGACGGCGAGCCGGCCACCGCTCTCGCTGAGGAAACCGGCCGTGCGTCGCCACGCGGCCCATGCGCCGCGGATCAGCCCGGTAGCGCAGCGTACGGATTTGCACAGCAGGCCTTGCAGCGTGCCGGGCAGGGCATCCAGCGAAAGATGGGTGGTCGGCACGTGCAGATGATTGGCTGGCATGTCGCGCAGCAAGTCGTCGACCGTAGTCGGCAGCAAGACGGTAAGTGCGGGGATGCTTGCTGCATTCGCCCGTACCTGCTCGCGCAGTGCGTCCGGCAGATCGCCGCCGAGTTCGTTGGTGTGGCACGACAGCGCGAAGAACGCCGGGTGCAGCGAGTTTTTCGCCAGCGATGCGAACTGGTGCCAGGTATCGCCGCCGAATCGCACGGTGAACAGGCAGTCTGGCGGAATGTTGATATGGCGCAATGCCTGGATGAAGCTCTGCGGGTCTTGTTCGATCTGCGCCTGCGTGGCGGTGGAGAAACGCAGCTGGGCGCCGCCGCTGCCGGAGATCGCGGTGAACACGCGGTGGCCGGCATGCCGATGGAACGGATGGCCTTTCGCGCCCACTGCAAACGAGTACAGCGACGTGGCGTCGCCTTTCGAAAGATCCGTACCGCCGAGCCGGGCGGACGGTTCGTCCAGTTCGTCGATGAAGTCGGTATGCGCCCGCTGGCGCGCCAGCGCGCCGGCAAACACTTGGTCGCCGGCGCCATGCCCGAGTTGCGCGATCAGCGCGACTTCCACCGGCAGGCCACCCGATGGGGAAGGGATGCGTGTGGAAGGAAAAGTCTCGACCAGTTTCACGTGCGTTGCCATTGAATTCCCCGATGTCCGAATCCTGTTGTGCTCAGGCGCCCTGCTTTTTCGTGGCCAGCTTGCGCGACTCGCGCTTCAGTGGACCGGCCGTGGGGCAGATCTCGAACGCGAAGCCGGTCAGGGTGTTCACCAGGCTGTCCTTGTTGAGCTTGTAGACGATGAACTGGCCACGGCGCTCGCTGGTGACGAGCCCGGCGGCATCCAGTACCGAAAGGTGCCGCGAGATCGCCGGCGCGCTCATCGCGAAGCGGCTGGCGATCTCGCCGGCGCTCAGTTCCTGTGCTGACAGGTAGGCCAGGATTTCCCGGCGTGGACGGGAGGCGAGAGCTTCGAAGATGCGGTCGGCAGCCATAATGAATTAATCATTTAAAGTAATAGTTAAATATATACATCTGAAAATTTCAGCCGTCAACTGCCCCTACCCGGCTATGCCATTCTTCGTCCCTTCCGGCCGTGGTGCGTGCCGATGACTTGCATCCGCGTGCCAGCTCGCCGACCCTGTACGGCTACTGCCCCAGTGATCACCGCCATGGATATCGTTTTCATCGAAGACCTGCGCATCGACACCGTCATCGGCATCTACGACTGGGAGCGCCGTGTGCGCCAGACGCTGTCGTTCGATATCGAGATGGCGTTCGACAACACCGTGCCGGCCGCCACCGACGACATCGAGAAGACACTCAACTACAAGGACGTGTCCAAGCGCCTGATCGGCTATGTGGGCGAGTCGAATTTCGGTCTGGTCGAGACGCTGGCCGAGCGCTGCGCGGCGATCATCCGCGAGGAGTTCGGGGTCAGCTGGGTACGTCTGAAACTGTCCAAGCCCGGCGCGGTGCGCGGTGCGAAGGCGGTTGGCGTGCGGATCGAACGCGGCACGCGGCCGGACTGATGGCGCGGGTCTATCTGAGCCTGGGCTCCAACCTCGAGCCGCAGCGTTATCTGCCAGCAGCGATTGCCTCCTTGCGCGCGCACTTCGGCGCGATCACGGTGTCGCCGGCTTATCGCAGCCGGTCGGTGGGTTTCGAAGGCGCGGATTTCGTCAATCTGGCGGTGGGGCTGGATACCGGTTTGTCGCCCGAGGCGCTGAACGACTGGCTGCATGCGCTGGAAGATCGTCACGATCGGCGCCGCGACGTGCCGCGCTACTCCGACCGCACGCTGGATATCGACATCGTGTTCTATGACGCCCTGGTACTCGATGGGCACGGGCATCTGCAGATTCCGCGCAAGGAGTTGCAACATGCGTTCGTGCTGAGGCCGATCGCGGATATCGCGCCGACGCTCCGGCATCCGCTGAGTGGCCTCAGCATGGCCGAGCTGTGGGCCGCGTTTCCGGCGGAGTACGAGCCACTGACCGTCGAACCGCTGCCGGATTGAAGGGCCTGCACTGTTGCGCGTGGATGGCTGGTGCTAGAAAGGCATCTTCATAATCCACGGACGAGGGGGCGACACATGGCTGGAAAATTTGCACGCAGTTGGGCCTTGATGAAGGCGAGTGCGACGGTATTGCGCTCAGACAAGTCATTGCTGGTCTTTCCGTTGCTGTCGGGGTTGTGCACGCTGCTGGTGGCGGCGAGCTTCCTGATACCGGTCGCGGTGATGGTGATCGGTGGCGAACATGCCGGGCAGGATTTCCATCAGCGCATGTCGGCGGGCGCGTATCTGCTGATGTTCGCGTTCTATCTGGTGCAGTACTTCGTGATCATCTTCTTCCAGACAGCGTTGACCGGTGTGGCGCTGATGCATCTGCGTGGCGAACCGACCAGTGTGGCGGCGGGGTTTGCGCTGGCACGCTCCCGGTTACCGCATATTTTTGGCTATGCACTGATTGCGGCCACCGTTGGCCTGGTGCTGCGCATGATCCAGGAGCGCCTTGGTCTGATCGGGCGGCTGGTGGTCGGCTTCCTCGGCCTGGCCTGGACCGTGGCGACGTTCCTGGTCGTGCCGATCCTGGCCAGCGAGGATGTCGGCCCGGTGGATGCAGTCAAGCGCAGCGTGGAGCTGCTCAAGCGCAGCTGGGGTGAGAACCTGATCGGCAACGGCGGCATTGGCGTGGTGTTCGGTTTGCTGATGCTCGCGGCCGTGCTGGTAGGCGCGGTGCTGATCGGCGGCGCGTTCGCGCTGCAGTCGGTCGTGGCGATCGTGTTGGCGGTGACCGTGGTGGTCCTGGGATTCATCCTGCTCGGCCTGATCCAGTCGTCGCTGCAGGGCATCTACGCGGCCGCGCTGTATCGCTATGCGGAAGCGGGCGAGGCCAGTGTCGGTTTCGATCAGGCGCTGCTGGAGCAGGCGTTCCGCAGCAAGCAGAAGAAGTGATGTGATGGACTGCCTCCCCGTGCAGGGGAGGCAGTCACACCGACAGCGTGCGACCACCATCGATCCGGATGATCTGGCCGGTGACGAACGGCGCGTCGCGCAACAGCCACAGCACCGCGCCGGCCACATCGTCCGGCGTGCCGCCACATTGCAGCGGTGTACGTGCCAGCATCGCCTGCTGATCGGCATACGGTTTGCCGTCGCTGGGCCACATCACGGCGCCGGGGGCGACGCCGTTGACGCGGATGTCCGGGCCAAGATCCAGTGCCATTGAACGGGTCATCGCGGCTAGCGCGGCCTTGGCCATGCAGTACAGCGGGTGTTCCGCCAGTGGCCGCTCGGCGTAGATGTCGATCAAGTTGACGATGCCGCCGCGCGCTACGCGCAGCGCCGGAATCGCCGCCTGGCTGAGGAAAAACGGTGCCTGCGCATTGGAGGCGAACAACTCGTTCCACTGTTGCGGTGTCGCGGTGCCCAGCGGTGTGGGGTAGAACGCCGAGGCATTGTTGATCAGCGCATCGAGCCGACCGTAATGCGCCAGCAGCTGTTCGATCATGATCGGCAAAGCGGACAATTCGGCCAGCTCGGCCTGCAGCAGCAAGGTGCTGCCAGCGCGCTGCTGCTCCAGCTCGTCGGCCAGGGCGTGGGCGTCATCGGCGGAACGGCGATAGTGCAGCGCCAGATCGTAACCGGCCGTGTGCAGCGCACGCGCGATCACCGCGCCGACGCGTCGGCCGGCGCCAGTGATCAGCGCGACGGGTCGATCATGGCGTGGCGACATGCGGCGGCTCCGGCAAATATCCAGGCTGCAGCTTGCCGCAAAGAGGCGCTTGCGTCATCCGCAGCTGCGGCCCTCTATTCCGCTTCCGGTTTGCGCGGCTTGCCGGTCGCCTTGCGCGCGGTGTTGGCGACCTTGCGTGCGGCGCCGGCTACCGCCTTGTCGACCAGTTTGCCCATTGCGCGACGCACCGGCGATGCTTTCTTGCGCGGTGCCGCCTTGATGGTTTCCGCGGCAGCCTCGTCGCCTTCGTCCATTATCAAGACGTCGCTGCTGAACAAGGCGATCGCGGTGCTGGCGACCTGCCCGGTGTCGTAATACGCGTAGGCTCCGACGCCGAGCGCACCGATCACCGGCAGCCAGCGCGAGATGCCTTCGCTCACCGTACGCTGGGTCAGTTTCACGCCGATCTGCTTCGCTACTCGTTGCGCGACGGCGTAGGACATGCGGCGGAACACCAGCCGGTCGCCGATCTGCACGACCAGGTCGCGGAACGCCTGCGCGGCGGTGTGCCGGAACAGGCACCACAGCATCTGTTCGCGGCCCAGGGTGTGATCGCGGCCGTAGGCAGCGGCGATATCGCTGACCATCTGGCCCTGGATCTTCCAGATCGCGATCAGCTCCGGCAGCAGGGTCAGCCAGCCCAGTGGTCCCGGCGGCAGCGCCAGCGAACCGGCGGTGATGGCGGCGCGCTGTGCGGCACGATTGGCCAGGCGGCGTGCCTCGCTGGCGGGATCCTTGCTGCTGCCGATCTTGCTGTCCGGCACCTTGCTGACGAAATCGAGGATCGCCCGGGTCACCCGGTTGTGTTCGACCGGTGCGATGACGGCGGGTACCTGCTGGGTGTGCTTGGTCATGCGTGACTCCATGAGGCGTGCGGCGCGGCGAGCACGGCATGCGTTCCGGACAGTCTAGGGACTCTGTGTGAAGCGGGACTCAATGGACTGTCGCACGATCTCGCCATGGTCGGCGCGGTGCCTGTTCATCGGCAGGCATGACTTCTGGCGCAGGCACGACAGGATATGTTCAAGGTAATGTTATAACATTACTAACAATCCTCCTTGCCGACCTTGCTGGATTCCTCGATGAAACCTTCCTTGCTTGCCTTGAGCCTCGCTATTGCGCTGGGTACCGCCACCATTGCCCACGCCACCGATACACCGGTTGAAACGGCTGCCAGCGCACCCGCCACGACGAATGCGGATGACGTGACCGATCACGGCACGCGCAACAAGCCGGCGCCGAAGGTACGGGAGCTGGGCGCGGTCAGCGTGACGGCGGCGCTGGACCAGGCGCGCAACGCGTTGTCGCCGGATACCGGCAGCAGCCAGTACGTGATCGACCAGAAGGCGATCGCGCAGCTGCCCCTGGGCGCCGCCACGCCGGTCAATCAGGTGGTGCTGCAGGCGCCGGGCGTGGTGCAGGATTCCTACGGCGGACTGCACGTGCGCGGCGACCACGCGAACTTGCAATACCGCATCAACGGCGTCATCGTGCCCGAGTCGATCTCCGGCTTCGGCCAGACCCTGGACGCGCGCACGATCAAGAGCGTGAGCCTGCTCGACGGTGCGCTGCCGGCGCAGTACGGCCTGCGCACCGCCGCGGTGGTCGACATCACCACCAAGAGCGGCCACGACCTCGGCAACGGCGGCAGCGTAGGCATTACCGGCGGCTCGTTCGGCACACTCAATCCCAACGCATCGGTCTGGGGCAGCAGCGATCGCTGGAGCTGGTTCCTCACCGGCAATTACCTCGAGAACGACGTTGGCATCGAGAATCCCACGGCCAGCCGCAAGCCGATCCACGATCACACCAACCAGGTGAAGGGCTTCGGCGACCTGTCCTATCTGATCAACGACGACACGCGCCTCAGCTTCATGTTCGGCGTGGCCAACAACCGCTTCCAGGTTCCGAACAATCCGGGCCAGACGCCGCAGTTCGGCTATCTGGGCCAGACCGACTTCGATTCCACACACCTCAACGAACAGCAGCACGAGAACACCCGCTTCGGCGTGCTGTCGCTGCAGGGCAAGCTGGGCAGCACGGACTATCAGGTGTCACTTGGTCAGCGCTATACCAAGGTGGCGTTTACCCCCGATCTGGTCGGCGACCTGATGTTCAACGGCATCGCCGCGCAAGTCGGTCGCAGCAATCGCGCCAGCACGCTGCAGGCGGACTTCGCCACGCCGCTGGGCAGCAGCAACACTTTGCGCTACGGCATCTACGGCAGCTTCGAGCATGCCGGCAGCGGCAACAACGCCTGGGTGTTCCCGGCCGACGCGAACGGCGGCCAGACCAGCACCACGCCGATCAACATCATCGACAACAACCAGCTCACCGCGAAGACCTGGTCTGGCTACATCCAGGACGAATGGAGCATCGGTCAGAACTGGACCGTGAACTACGGCCTGCGCGGCGACAAGTACACGCTGGCCGGGCGCACCGAAAGCCAGCTCAGCCCGCGCCTTGGCGTGGTGTGGCAGGCCGCCGAAAGCACCACCTTGCATGCCGGTTACTCGCGCTACTTCACGCCGCCGGCGACCGAGATGATCACCACCTCCAACATCGCCAAGTTCGACGGCACCACCAATGCGGTGTCCAATCCAGGCAACGCGACGCCGTTGGCCGAACGTGCGGACTATTTCGATGCCGGCGTCTCGCAGAATATCGGCAGCGCCTGGACGTTCGGCCTGGACACCTATTACCGCAAGGTGCAGCGCCTGCAGGACGAGGGCCAGTTCGGCGCCGCGCTGGTCTACTCCACCTTTAACTACGATCGCGGCCACATCGGCGGTGTGGAGCTCACCGCGAACTACGAGCAGGGACCACTGTCGGCCTACTTCAACCTCGCCTACAACCGCGCGATGGGCAAGAAGGTGATCACCAGCCAATACAATTTCGGTGTGGACGAGCTGGCCTATATCGCCGACAACTACATCCACCTCGATCACGACCAAACCTATACCTCCTCCGGAGGTATCAGCTATGCGCTGGACGACAGCACCCGGGTCGGCGCCGACTACCTGTTCGGCAGCGGCCTGCGCAAGGGCGGCGCGGTGCCGAACGGCGACCATATTCCGGCGTATTTCCAGCTCAACCTCAGCGTGTCGCACGACTTCGCGTTCGACCATTTCGGCAAGCTGCACACCCAGCTGGCGGTGATCAATGCGCTTGATCGTACCTTCCAGCTGCGTGACGGCACCGGTGTCGGCGTCGGTGCGCCTCAGTTCGGTCCGCGCCGCGGTGTGTACCTGAGCGTGCAAAAGGATTTCTGATCGCTGTTCCCCCTCTCCCTATCCGGGGGAGGGGCCGATGCTCGCGACGAGGTTTCATCAAGGGCGGATGTCCCATCCGCTATGCTTGCCGCGCTTTTTCACTATCGGCAACAGCTATGCCATCCCGCCTCCCCGAACCTGGCGCCGACGAGCGCGCGCACTCCGATCGCCTGCTGCAGTTGCTGCGTGAATTGATCGCCTCGCACGGGCCGTTGCCGTTTTCGCAGTACATGGAGCGTTGTCTGTACGCGCCGGGGCTGGGTTACTACAGCGCCGGTCGCACCAAGTTCGGCGCGGCTGGCGATTTCGTCACAGCACCGGAGCTGGGCGAATTGTTTGCGCGCTGCGTGGTCAGCGCAGTGCAGCCGACGCTGGCGATGCTGGGCGAGGAAGCGGATTTTCTCGAGCTCGGCGGTGGCAGCGGCGCGTTCGCCGAGACAGCGCTCACTGCGCTGGCCGATAGCGGCACGTTGCCGCGGCAATACCTGATCCTCGAACCCAGCGCCGACCTGCGCGAGCGCCAGCGCGAACGGCTGCGCGCGAATCTGCCAGCCGAACTCAGTGCCCGCGTGCAATGGCTGGATCGCCCGCCCGAGCAGGACTGGCGCGGTGTGCTGTTTGCCAACGAGGTGATCGACGCGTTGCCGACCACGCGTTTCAGCGTCCGCGACGGCGAGATTTACGAAGAGCACGTGGCGCTGGATGGCGAGGGGCGCCTGCGTCGCATCGATCGTCCGGCCGATGCGCTGATCGCCGCGGCTGTGCGTCATGTCGAGCGCGACCTGGGCCGGGAGTTCGCCGACGGCTATCGCTCGGAAATCCTGCCGCAACTGCCGTACTGGATCCAGGCGATAGCGGGTTCGCTGACGGCCGGGCTGATGCTGTTCATCGACTACGGTTACGTGCGCCGCGAATTCTATCTGCCCGAACGTGACGACGGCACGTTGATGGCGCACTACCGGCACTACGCGCACAACGATCCGCTGTACCTGCCGGGCCTGAACGATCTCACCGCGTCGGTGGATTTCACGGCGCTGGCCGAGGCCGGCAACGGTGCCGGCTTCGGCGTGGCTGCGTATCTGCCGCAGGCGCAGTTCCTGATCGGCGCCGGCCTGCAGGACGTTTTCGAGCGTGCACAGACGCAAGCCATCGACGATCACGGCCGCTACCGGCTGGCGCAACAGGTGAAAAAGCTGATGCTGCCCGACCAGATGGGCGAGCGGTTTCAGGCAATGCTGCTGGCCCGCGGTATCGACGCGTTGCCGCTGCCGGCTGAGTTGCTGACGGCCGATCAGGGCGCGCGACTCTGACCGAACGCGACGACGATATGGCCGTCTGAACGATCACGCTGCCGCACGGCCGGTTGGCCGTGCGGCAGCCAGTTTCTAATGAACGATGGCGGCACTGCTTGCTGGCGCGGGCAATGCCGCCGAGCTGGTCGGCGCCGGTGCCGAGGTGGCTGCTGCGGGCAACGGCTCCACCGGCGTGGAGTCGGTCGGCTGGCGCACCAGCGCACCACGGCGGAACAGTCCGCTGACCACCTGGTAATAGGCAATCGCCTGGTCGATCTGGCTTTCGTTCTGCGGCGTGATCGGGGTGGCATCGCCGGTGGCGTAGTCCGGCTTCATCTGCTCCAGCTTGCGCTGCGGTTCCAGCACGGTGAGCACGTCATTGTGCAGGTAGCCGAGCTTCTCGTAGGTGGCCGGGAACGCGCGCTCACGGCCGGGCTCCAGCTGGAACAGGTCGTAGCCGAAGAAGCGCGAGCGGTAGCTGAAGTTGAGCAGGCCGAGCAGGGTCGGCGCAATGTCGACCTGGCCCATCAGGCGATCCACGCGCTGCGGCTTGATGTGCTTCGGCGCATAGATCCACAGCGGGATGTGATAACGGTTCACCGGCACGCTGGTCTTGCCGGCGCTGGAGGCGCAGTGATCGGCAGTGATCACGAACACGATGTCGTCGAAATACGATTTCTCTCTCGCGCGCTTGATGAAATCGCCGATCGACCAGTCGGTGTACGCCACCGCGCCCGGACGGGTCTGGTTGGCCTGGCTGACGCGCCCGGCAGGGAAGGTGTACGGCCGATGGTTGGAGGTGGTCATGATGTGCAGGAAGAACGGCTTGCCGGCGGCATGCGCGTCGTCCATCTGCTTCAGCGCCAGCGTGTACAGATCCTCGTCGGCCACGCCCCACACGTTCTCGCTGTGGATTGTGGCGCCCTTCGGGATGTCGCGCCGATCCACCGTGCGATAGCCATTGTGGCCGAAGAAATAATTCATGTTGTCGAATTCGCCATAACCGCCGTAGACGAAATCCGACTGGTAGCCGCGGTCGTTGAAGATGTTGGCCAGCGAGAACAGGTTTTCGTTGTTGTTCTCCTTCAGCAGCGAGTCGCCCGGCGTCGGCGGCACCGACAGCGACAGTGCTTCCAGCCCGCGCACGGTGCGTGTGCCGTTCGCGTAGAGGTTGTCGAAGAACAGGCTCTGGCTGACCAGCGAATCGAGATACGGCGTGATGTTTTCCTTGCTGCCGAACGTGCCCAGGTAGTCGCCGGACAGGCTCTCGACGCTGATCAGCACCACGTTGAGGTGCTGCTCCGGGCCGACCCGGCGGATCGCGCGGGTGAGATCCTGCGGGTCGCTGCTGACATAGGTCGCGTCTGGCGTCTTGAGGCCTTCGCGTACCAGCCGGAACGCCTGTTCGTCCGGCAGCGTGCGATAAAACTTCGCGTAGTCGAGATGGCTGCTGCGGAACGCGTTGAAGAACTGATAGATGCCGTTGCCGGCCAGTTCGTTGACGTAGTTGTTGCTGGTGCGATCCTTCATGCCGCCGTTGACCGCAGCCAGCGAGACCACGGTCAGCACCAGCCACAGCAGCACGATCTTGCCGCGCTGCCAGAGGCGGCTGCCGTCGTCACACGCACGCAGGCCGCGCCGGCCGACCGCAAACACCGCCAGCGCCGCAATCACCAGCAGCGCCAGCCAGCGGCCGATCGGATACGACTCGCGGATATTGCCGATCACCTCGGTGGTATAGACCAGATAGTCCACCGCGATGAAATTGAAGCGCACGCTGAACTCGTTCCAGAACACCAGCTCGGACGCCGCCACGAACAGCAACCCGTACAGCAGCACCAGCGCCAGCCCGTACAGCGCCCACTGGCCGGTACGCGAGACGTAGGCGAAACCCGGGATCGGCAGCACCAGCAGAAACAGCACTACCAGCGGCCAGGTCATGCCCAGGTGTGCGCGGTACAGCACGTACAGCACGCCCAGGCACAGCGCATACAGCAGCGTCAGCGCCAGCGCGTACAGCAGCCATTGGCCCAACCCGGAGACGCTGGCGCGCCGCGTCGGCACCAGCCACAGGAACAGCACCAGCGGCCAGGCCACGTAGATGTACGTGATCAGGTCGTAACCGAAACCCACGCCGAACGCGTACAGCAGATTCAGCGGCGTATGCGGCACTTCATGGCCGGACATGATCAGCAGCGCCACGCGGGTGGCGAACGAGATCGCCACGAAGGTGATCGCCAACCACCACAATGGACGGAAACGCTGACGCAGCGGGGAGGTCGGGGTGAATGCGCTCGACACGGGCAACTCCAGCAGAAGACATGAAATCAGCGGACGCCCGCTACGGGCGCCATCATGCGGGCTTTATACCGCGGATCAGCTTGGCGTTTGGTTAGTTCTCAGCGTAGTGATAGCGCTGATCCGCGCCGCCTCCATCGCGGCGCCGATCGCCGGGCCAGTCATTCCCTGCGCCACAAAGCCAGCGGCATCGACCGCCGCTGCCGCGGCACGCGCTTCGCGCAGGTACGCCGCCTGCGGGTAATCGTCGTGTTCATGGCCGAGCCGGCCACGCTTGTCGGCCTCGCACGCTGTCAGAAAAGCATCCAGCCGCGCCGGCCGACGCAGCGCGTCCAGAGCACTCAACAACTTCAGTACGGTGGCCGGTTTCAACTCGAACGCGCGACGCGCATTCAGGTGCTCGCGGCATACCAGCTCGGCCAGCGCGGCGTGTTCGGTCGGCACCTTCAGACGCGCCGCCAGCGCGCGCAACGGCGCCACGCCGCGATGCTCGTGGCCGACATGGCGCGGCAGTTCGTCGGCCGGCGTCAGCGCCTTGCCGAGGTCGTGCACCAGCGCGCAGAAGCCGACCAGGTCGTCGCCCGGCGCCAACTTCGCGGCCGCGTCCAGCACCATTTCCACGTGTATGCCGGTATCGATCTCCGGATGGAACTCCGCCCGTTGCGGCACGCCGTACAACGCGTCGATTTCCGGAAACAGCACGGCCAGTGCACCGCATTCACGCAGCACGCGCAGGAACGCGGAAGGCTGCGGCTCGCCTAGTGCCTTGCGCGTTTCCGCCCATACACGTTCGGGCACCAGATGATCGATCTCGCCATCGCGCACCATCTGCCGCATCAGCGCCATGGTTTCCGCCGCGACGGTGAATCCGAGCGGCGCAAAGCGCGCGGCGAACCGTGCCACTCGCAGCACCCGCACCGGATCCTCGACGAACGCCGGCGACACATGCCGCAGCACCCGCGCCTCGATATCGCGCACGCCGTGGTACGGATCGGTCAATGCGCCGTGCTCGTCCTGCGCGATCGCGTTGATGGTGAGGTCGCGCCGCGCCAGATCCTGCTCCAGCGTCACCGTCGCATCGGCCTGGAACACGAAGCCGTGATAACCGCGCCCGATCTTGCGCTCGGTGCGCGCCAGCGCGTATTCCTCACCGGTCTTGGGATGCAGGAATACCGGGAAATCCTTGCCTACCGGCTTGTAGCCAAGCGCCAGCAGGTCCTCGGGCATCGCGCCGACCACTACGTGGTCATGGTCGACCACCGGGCGGTTCAATAGTTTGTCGCGGACCGCGCCGCCGACGAGATAGGTTTGCATGGGGGGATTCTGCCATGCGGCTGCGCCGTACCGGCAGGATTTGGCCGCCTGATTCATCGGGGGAAGTCTGGTTGAGCACTCTGCTGCAGCGATGGCTGGCATTCAGAAGCTCATGACGTCTCATCCTGATGCGCGGTAGCCAAGCCTGGATGACGAGCGTAGCTGTTCGCAAGAACTCGTTTGTTGAGTTTGAGGCGGCAATGTCATTGCATTTCGGGATGATCCCGAAGGACGCTGGCTCACGCTTGAATGACCGGCAAAGGTCATGCGCACGTTGTGCTGCGAAAAAACCCTTGCGGCGCAGGTCGCAGCAGGCGTCACCATGATTTGCTATAACGTCTGTCACGGGATGAGCTTTCGCTGGCAATGGACGTTCCGTCTACGCAGCAATCCACGTCACAAGGGAATCAAATGGACTTCGTTCGGCGTGTGTTACTGGTGCTTTGCGTTGGCGTGTGTGGTGTTGGGTCGGCATCAGCTGCCGGCGAACACACGGGAAGTGGAAGTCGACAGGCGGGGCCTGCAAGAGCGCTGGGTTTGCGCGGACTTCGCCACTTAGTCATAGCAATGGCGTTCCTGTTATGCCTTGTTGGAAGCATTTCCGAAAATGTAGCGCATGCAGCGGGTACGCAGCGACCGTCACCACCAATGTACGGCTGCGTTGGTGGGCTATGCGGTGACGTTCCTTTTTGTCCACCTATGGACAGTCCCGCACTGCTCAGTACACAGAAATCGTGTGGTGAAGCTTACTACAACGCTAATTTGAGACAGTATTTCGGAACTTTGACCTACCTGACTACAAAATTCGATGCGCCGGGTTACGACGCGGAAATATGGTGGAGTTCGCAAGGCAACGGAAATTACGCAGCTTTTTTTGGGTTGGTGTCTGACGGCACAGACGTTCCATCCGTAGAGCGCAACTTAGGCGATAAGGGATGCAGCTTGTGCGGCGGCACGATGATGGGAAATCCGGTCAATCTTTCAAATGGAAATAAATACGAAGACGAGCTCGACTATCAAAATCAAGGCCAGTTTCCACTGACATTTCATCGTTATTACAATAGTGCGAGTTTTGGTGGCGATGGCACCATTGGCGTGCAATGGACTCATACATTTAGTCGATCTTTGACATTGCAGAGCAGCGCCGAAGTGAAGCTCCTCCGCGACGATGGCGGGATTCAATACTTCTATCAGTGCGGAAATCTGTGGTGCCCTACGCTAGATGAAACTGGCACGTTGATCAAAAACGTAGATAGCAATGGTCACGCGCTGAGCTGGCAATATACCGACGAGCATGAAGTCATTGAGATCTACAACGTTGACGGCACACTTCATTCGGAAACAAACAGAAATGGTCTCAGTCATGTATTGGCCTACGACGGTGTGGATCGGCTCAGTACCATCACCGACTCGTTCAGCCGTCAACTCATACTGACCTATAACAGCGCCAACCAAGTAGGGCAGCTCCAAACCCCGGATGGTGAAATCACCACTTACGCCTACGATGCATCTGGAAATTTAAGTTCAGTTACCTATCCGGGCAATACCACACGGACGTATTTCTACAATGAGTCTGGCGATGTTGGGTCGGGTGCAGGCCCCAATCTTCTCACCGGAATACAGGATGAGGCGGGGCAGCGCTTTGCCACCTTTCAATATGACGGCCAATCCAGAGCCACTGTCAGCGAACATGCCAACGGTGCAGGCCTTATTCAGCTCACCTATAACGCTGACGGCAGCACAACGGTTCTCGATGCATCGGGCGGTTCCAAAACCTATGCATTCCAAACTGTTCAGAACGTCAACCACACGAGCACAGTCAACGGACCTGCTTGCGCAGACTGTGGCATCAATTCGAACTATGCCTACAATCCCGCCGGCGATCTCACTAGCGTCGTCGATTTCAACGGCAACACAACGCTCTACTCCATTGATGCTGCACATCTTGAAGAGAGCCGTGTCGAGGCGTCTGGGTCAAACGTACAACGCACAATCAGCACGCAATGGAATATCCCGTTACGCGTCCCGCTGACCCGCAAAGTGCTGGATACGCAAAACAACCTCTTCGAGCAGTCCGGCTGGGCCTACAACAGTCGCGGACAACCTCTAGCCCGCTGTGAGATCGATCCGACGGTCCCCGCCGCCGCCGCTTACACCTGCACGGCCACGGGCACGGTACCTGCCGGTG
>Ga0210409_10000151_pt1 | contig 146987 bp, 131 predicted proteins | sample IncBWH17MmetaG_FD_161649 | JGI IMG/M metagenome (GOLD analysis project Ga0210409, IMG submission 161649) | Forest soil microbial communities from Barre Woods Harvard Forest LTER site, Petersham, Massachusetts, United States - Inc-BW-H-17-M | ecosystem: Environmental > Terrestrial > Soil >...
ATGTTACCCATGTCCCGGCACAGGTGTTACCCATGTGTCCGGTCTATACAGCGAAGCAAGAAAAAGTGACTAGCTGCCGGGCTACCCCCGGCGTGTACCAACGGAGCAGCAAACGTTTTAGTTACGCGCTAACCGCTCATCGCATGCGCACGCATGTACTCCGTAGTCCGTTAAATAGGGTCAGAGTAATTTTCGCAAACAGCCGCGAAAAAAAACTCTGACCCTATTTAACTGAAGTGGCATTGCCTCAAAGAGTCAACATCCTGTCCAAGAGAGCCAATATCCTGTCTCGGAGAGCCAACGTCCTCGTTCGGAAATTCGGCATCGACTTTCGGCGTGGAGGTTTTAATTAACGATGAAACCCCGTCGAATGCAACGGCACTTACTCCGTGGCCCGTTAACTGGGGTCAGAGTAATTTTCGCAAAAGACCGCGAAAAAAAACTCTGACCCCACTTAACTATTTACTTCGCCGCTACCAATTCGTGGTAAGCCCCCAACAGCTCCGCCACAGTAGCAAACCCATCAATCCGCAACCAAGGCTTGCCAGGCGCCGCCCGCAGCAGAGTCACCGGATTATGGTTCATCTTATCGCCACGATAGACATCAAAAGCCCGTTGCGTCGCAACACTCGCCTCCACCGTCCCCGTGTAATGCTGCCACTCCGGCCCAGCCCCGTATTTCTTCGCGTACTCGGTCAGGCGCGCCGGCGTATCCTGCTCCGGATCGATCGAGATCGACATCATGTGCACCTTGTTCCGATCGCTGCCAAGATCGCTCTGCAATTGCGACAGCGTCTGGCTGATCATCGGACAGATCGAGGTGCAGGTGGTGTAGATAAAAGTCAGGATCACCGGCCGGCCATCGTTGAGCTCACTGATGAGCGACACGGCCTTGCCGTCTTCCCTCACCAGCGAAACCGGCGGCGGCGTGTAATCCACCGTCGAACGCATGATCTCCGACATCATGTGATGGTGATGCGCATGCGGATCAGGCGCGCTGATAGCGGACACGCCGGCGGCATGGGCCAGCGGCGCAATCGTCCCCATGGCTGTCAGCGCCAGGGCGGCGACCAAGGATTGGATGACTGTTTTCATGGCACTACTCCTAAAATTTGACTAATTTCATCTGATCTGACGCCATCTCACACCATCTAAGCGCTACGGCACAAGCCAGTCACTGTCAGCCACCAGCCGCACGCCGTGAGCGTCGGCAAAACGCACGATATACCCGCCCTTGGAGGCAAAACGCTGACCCGACGCCAGCGTCAGGCGCGGATAGTAGCCGGTGAGGATGCGGCGCTCCAGCATGTCCTCGATGCGCTCGACCAGATAGTCGCCGACAAAGGTATCGACCATGTGGCTGAGCGTCTCTGCCAGCAGGCCGCAGGCAAGATAAGTGTCAGCCTGGACCTGCTCAGCCACCACTGGGATATGGCGGATCGTGAACCAGCCGAACGCATAGTCGACCCGGTAGCGGCGCCGCTCCGGCAGGTCGACCGGATAGGCCAGGCGTGTGCTGTAGCGCCAGCTCGACGGCAACGGTGCGTTCTCAAGCCCGCCCATCAGCCCCGACATGAAGACAGTAGTCGACGCCGGCGGCGCGGGGATCGCGCCGAGCGCGGCGATATCGGCCGGGCGCAGCCACAGCACCAGAGCGTTGGTGCCCGCCCCTCCCTTGAGCGCCTTGGCGAGACTCTCGCCGGCTGCCAGCACCCGGCTCGACACCGCAATCCCGTGATGCTTGAGCGCTGCGGCAAGCGCCTGGGCGCCGGCCTCGCCGCTGTCGCCGGCGCGATAGATCTGGTGCACGCTCCTGACACCCTTATCACCGTCGGCATCAAGGATATTTTTTGCGATCAGCTCCGCCTCCAGCAATACGCCCTTGGACAGATACAGCGAATAAAAATCGCCATCGCCGCCTACCGGCGTCTCGACGTTGGGAAACAGGCAGGGTATTTCCTCATGCTCACAGAATGCATGGATCGGCGCCCAGGTCTTGCCTCCCAATCCGGACAGCACGGCAAACACCGGCTCGGCGGCCAGATGCTGCTTCAGTTGTTGCTCCCAGCCGGTGGCCGGGCCGGTCAGCTCCCAGACGTGCAGCTGCCAGCGGCGATTCACCATGAACATCATTTTGCGTGTGCTGCGCAGCGGCGGCGTGGCGCCGAGCGGGAAGACGTTCTTATCGGTGAAATATTGCTGGAGCACATCGAGCATGCCGCGCCGCTTTACCGGATCGGCGTCTGGCGTAATGATGGTGGCGAAGTGCAGCACCGTATCCTCGACCCCGCGCGGCCGGCGCTTGTCGAGGCGCTTCAGGTAGCCGATCAGCGCCGTCATGTCGGCGTCGTTCAGGTCGAATTGCGGCATCAGGTAGCTGAGTGGCTTGCCTTCCGAATTGAGGCCGCTGCGGATCGCCCGGGCGATGGTTTCATCAGTGTAGGGATCGCGATCGGCGCGTATGCCGTCGACGTAAGGCAGGTCGAGATCCCCCATATCCTTGGCGCGCGGATGGAGCAGATAGCGGCCGGTGATCGGCGGGATGGTGCTGCTGCCGGCTTTGGCGCCAAGGCCGCTGGAACGGTGGCAATTGATGCAGGCTGCAGCGGCGCCTTGCAGACGTACACCGGCGTCGCGAGTTGCCTCTAGCGGCGCGCCCGAGCCTTGTATGCCGTGCCGGAAGATGGCTGCGCCGACGTCAGCCGCCGGGTTATCGTCGCCACTGCCGCTGGCCTCGCTGGCGGGAACCAGTGCGCGCGGCGCGGCCCACGGGGCGCCGGCATGGAACGTCAGCATCAAGGTCAGCGCCAGTCCAAAAAAAGGCACAAGCGCAGGCGATGCGGGTCGCCACACTTGTGCCAGGACAACCCCACGGAGAAATCTTCGTATGGGGGCAAAACCTCTCTCTCTGTCACACTTGCGCGGCGCAGGCAAAATCGGCTCCACGCTCGGCCGGGACAGATGCGCGGCCATGGCTAGCGACCCGGCCGGCCGGTTTCGCGCACTGTCTGCGCAACATCGGGGCCTATCGAAACCGCGTTGTTGCGCCCCTGGGTGCCGGGCTTGCTGAATCTCCCGTCTTCCAATGGCGGATTGAGTGCTATCTTTTCGATCACCAGCTTATTCTTGAGCCCGGTCATGCCGACGCCGGTTTCGATAGTGGCAGGGATCTGCAAGCCCTCAACGCTCTTGTAGTTGCTGTAAAACACCGATACCGTCGCTGACTGGCCGATCGCGTTGCGGGTCTCGCGGTCGTATTTGATATCCAGGAAAGTCTCGGCGTCGACCCACACATGATGGCTGACGCCGGACGGCAGCCTGACGTTCAAGCGATAGGCCTTATGCCCCTCCACTTCATCCAGCCCGTCCAGGCCGACGGCAATCCCCTTGGCCCGATAATCGATGAGCGGACCGTCGATGACTTGCTCCTCATGCGCGAATTTCAGCTCATCCGGCGAGTAGGGCTGCAGATCCGGCTTGCCGTTGTGGCTCGGACGCAGCTTCCAGCCGCTGGCGCCGTCATACACCCGCACCGCCACCTGGCCCATCGCGGAAATTTCAAAGCGGGTCTTGTTGGGACGTTTCAGTTCAAGCACAAACGGCAGAGTCGGCACCGCGACATTCGCACTCTGGACGTGGCCGACCCAGACCATGGTCTCGATCTTGCGCCAGGCGTCCGCGCCGCCCCGTGCGGCGACGTTTTTTTCGACGATCTGGGCTGCGCTCAAACCAGGCTCGCTGCTTGGCCCAGCCGCTGGCTCCTGGGCCAAGGCAAGCGTGGAAAGAGCCGCCGAAATGCCGGCGGAAAACAGCCACCGCGCGATCCGATTTGAAGGCAGGTTCATGGTCGGCCATCCCTTATTGGCTGGATACCTTGGCTACCGTCAGCTGCGGTTTCGCAAACATGGCGTCAGTCGTCGGTGGGTTCAGCGTTACATGCTGAATGCTGATCTTGTGGCTGGCTTTGGCGCCGGTCACCACCGTCTCCAGCACGTACGGCAAGGTCAAGCCGCCTTCGGTCTTGTAGTCACGGTAGTAAATGGCGACGTTGTGCATCCGGCCATCGAGCTTGCGCGGTTCGCCGTCGATTTTCAGTTCCAGGAAACTCTTGGCGTCGATCCACAAGTGCCGCTCGACGTGGTCTTTCATGGTGAGCTTCAGTTTGTAGGCGCTATGGCCCTCGACCTGCTCCATGCCCTGCAACTCGACCGTCGTGCCTTTCGCGGCATAGTCGATCAGCGCCCCGTCCAGCTCGGTCCATGCGGCGGCTGCCTTGGCTTCGGTAGGGGTGAAAGGTTCGACTTCATCGCGGCCCAGGAACGGCCGCACCTTCCAGCCTTGGGCGCCATCGTAGACCTGGACTGCGGTCTGCTCCTGGAAACGCAGCTCGAAGCGGCTCTTGTGCGGCCGCTTCATGGTCATGACGAACGGCAACGATGTTTCCTGCTTGCCGCCGACATCGATTTTGCCCGCCATGCTCATGCTGCTGACCGCGTGCCAGGCTGACAGCCCGCCGCGCGCCGCCACATTCTTGTCGACGATCTGCGCCGCGCTCAAGCGGCTGACCGGAGCGGTGACGCTTGCTGCGGCTTTAGTGCTTGCGGTTGCTTTGGCGGTTGCTGCCACTACCGTGGCGGGTGCGGCCGCCAGTGACGCCAGGCCAAAGGCCAGCAAAAGAAATCGTTTCATGAGTACACCTCCTCGGTTCAAACAATCATTCAAAGCCTTCATTCAACCAGCAGCCCGTCAAAATGAAAGGAGCCGATCACGACATTGACGCGGTCCCCCGCTTTAATCGGATTGCCCTTGTTCGAAAACACCATCCAGTACTCCTGGCCGGCTTCCGGCGTGCCGCTCTGCCGCAGCTGGCCGATTTTATCCATGACCGGGATTTGCAGCATGGCATGGCTCCTTTGCCCGATCAGGTAAGGCGTGGCGCTCTTTTCGCCCAGTGCTTTGGCTCTGGCAGGGTCGACCACCCGGTAGCTGAAGCGGATCAGGTTGCCTGATGCGGTGCGGCGCACGATCAGATTATTCACGCCGCCATAAGCCTCATAGAAGGCCTTGGCGGGCTTCGGTATCTTCACCGGCTGGTAGGGAGAGGACTTGTGTGGCAACGCGCGTGCATTGTCTGGCACAGCTGCAGGAGCCTGCTGCGCCTGGGCCGATTGCGGCGGCGCCGCAGCGACCCACAAACAACTCGCCAGCAGCGTCGCGATGGCTGACTTCATCGCCGATTTCACTGTCTCTCCGGACATGTTCATATTTTTCCCTGTTGGCCAGGCTGGCCATACCTGCACTATTTATTGCGCTAATTATTTGTTGCGACGGCTCCGTCACATGCTGCTAACGCTTCCTCTTTCTTTGCATCCGCCAGTTGTTCAGCGATCGAATCATGGGCTTGCTTATAGACCTCGGTCTTGCGTGCGGCCGCGAGATCTTCAGCAGAGGCGTCGCCAATCACCGGTTTCAGCAGTTCCTGGTATCTGGCGCTATCCGCCGGGTTGATCTGGCCGCAATGGGCAACCACGGCTTCCATCTGTCCAAGTGCGGCGTCATCCAGCGATGATTCAGCCGCCAGCGCCAGCGAAAAACTGGTTAATGCGCACAGAGAAGCTAGTAGATAGAGTTTCATGTTATTCCTGCCTCCAAACAATTTGACGCCTGTATTTGACACCAATCACAACCGGGGCCGCCGCTTGCTCCCACGCTGCCCGCGGAACCGTCCCGCGGGCAGCGCCACCGCCATCCTCCCTAGCCACACTTCATTGCGCCGTCCCACTCATAGCCGCTGTCTGCGTACCTGCCGAATCGGTTACCGACACCGTGGCACTTCTGACGCTGTTTATCGGCACTGTGGTGCGCGGCTGGAACCGCACCGAGACTACGCAAGTCCCACCCGGATTCAAGGTCGTTATCGCTGTCAGCTGACCGCCGCCGATGGCGCCGCAGGTCGACGTCAATGGTACGAGAGCGTAATCAGCCGGACTTACGCCCGCCAAGGTGCCGTGCGTGATGCCGGTGATCGCTACGCTGCCGGTATTGGTCAGCGTGAAGTTCTGAACCGGTCCCACTACGTTGCTCAGGAGTCGCACGGTAGGCGGTGCGTTCCATGGGTTCGGCAGCCAGCTTGCACTGGTCACGCTGGCGGCGCCGGTACCGCTGAGTGGCACTGGTGAGCCGCTAACCGGGACGCTGGCGGCAATCGCTAGTGATCCTGCCGCGGCGCCCGTCGCTGTCGGCCTGAAGACCACGTTGACGGTGCAGCTGGAAGCTGCAGCCAGGGTCGCAGTGCAAGTATCGCCTGTGCCGCGGGCGAACGGCCCGGTGAATGTCAGCGCGATCCCTGTCAGTGTGGCGTTGCCGGTGTTGTGCAGCGTCAGGGCTTGCGCGGCGCTGGTGTTGCCGACTGGCGTACTGCTGAAGGTCAACGAGGCCGGTGTCACATTCGCGGCGGCAGCGGGTGCCGATACGAACTCAACTGCGCCGATATCGAAGCCATTTCCCTGCGGCCTGGAGGTGCCAAAGAAGTCATGGTTAGGCGCACCTGTCGCAGTGGCGGTATTGATCGCCGGCGAGCCCGAAGCGATGGCGTAATTGCCCAGCGGCTGACCGTAGCCTGTACTGCCGGATGCGATGGTGGCGTTGGACAAGGACAGCGGCCCGTAGAACATATTGATCCACTGGTTGCCTTCATCTGGCGTTGCCGAAGGCATCAAGGTGAACAACGGGTTGGGCAGCACTGCATCGGCGATGCCCGGAGGCACGGCGAAGCCGTTGCCGCCACCTTCCGGCGGCACCCGCGAACCATTGCAGTACTGGCTGACCACGGCTGGGTTGCTGCCCAGGTTGTTAGCCGCAGGGTAGTCGCCAGCGTCGGTCAGGATCGAGTAGCGCGGGCTGAGGGTCAAGCCCGAGCCGTGGTTGCTCGGCCCGGTGTCGCCAAAGGCGCCGATGTCCCAGTAGACCGCGTTAGGGTCGCAATAACCCGTGCTGTGGCCATTCTGGTTCAAGGTCGGATTCAGCGTCACCACGTTCTGCATGCCAGGTATCGCTGGATTGAGGCCGCCCACCGTGATATAGAACGAGCGGTTCTGCCAGAACAGGTTATTGCTCAGCACCGGATTGGAGAACGTCGTGCAGTTTGGCAGACCGGCAGGGCAAGCCACGCTTGGCACGGTGAACGCCGTGATCAAGTTGGTGGTGTGACGCGCTGTTTCCAGGCCTGCAGGCTCATATTGCGAGGTAGTGGTCGGGCTGCAGGTTGTATTGGCGCCGACTGTGGTGCAGTTCGGTGGCCCGACATTGGCTTTGGTGGCGGCGTCGGTGTTGAACAAGACGCCGGCCGAAGCGGTACTGTCGTTGGATACGATGGTGTTGTTGACAAAGTTGACCCGCACCGCATCCTGCAGCGAGACGCCGCCTCCGGCCCAGCCGGCGACGTTATTCGTGATGATGTTGTTGGTAACGTTGACCTGATACCACGCATTCGGATTGTTAGGGCTGCGCTGGACGTCGGTGCCGTTGATGTTCTGCAAGCGCAGGCCGCCGCCTTTACCGCTTTCTGCTGTATTGCCGACAATCAGATTGCCGTCAACCGTGATGCCGGGACCAGCGCCGTCGGTCAGCTGAGGCGCGCAATCCTGGTCGACTTGCGCGTTCTCGCAGAAAGTACCATCCGGCTGAGCACCCTGGACGATGATGCCGCCGCCGTAGGTCGGTAGCGTCGGGTTGTTGCTCTGATTGAAGAGCACCCAGTTGTGCGAGATATCTCCGTTATAGCTGAAGCCCCAGTGCGACAAGCCGCCGCCATCGCCGCTGCTCATGTTGCCGCACACCCAGTTGTAGTTGAAGTGGTAGTTGTCGGCGCCCGTGCAGAAAGTGACGCCACCGGCTGCCGACGGCGTGGTGGAGTTGATTTCGTCGCCATAGGCAGCGTTCAATGTGACCGCATTGTGATGCACGTTCACCGACTTGTTGTAGCCGAACGGTGGCTGGGTCACGCCATCCGCGTTGATGATCGCGTCCGGCACCTCGACCTGTCCAATAGTAATGCCGCCGCTCAGGGTGCCGGCATTGCCAAAGACCCGGTTGTTGGCAATTTCCAGATTGTGGTTCCAGCCATGCACGAAGATGCCGCCGCCGCCCTGGGAGCTGTTGTTAAAGCTGATGCCATCAATGCGGGATGGATTGCACAGGAAATTGCTAGGGTAAGCGGTGCAGTCCGAATTGCTGTTCGTCAGTGGCGTGCAGGTGGCGCCGTCAACTGAGACGCAGTTGGGATCGGCTTGCAAAACTCCGCCCACCAGCACGTCCGGCACGCCTTTGGCCAGGACCGTGATACCCGCACCTTCGTACGCGCCCAATAGCGAAGGCTCTACCAGCAGCTCGCTCAGATTGCCGTTGAGAGTGTTGTCCCAACCGAAAGCGGGTTCAAGCGGAATCACGTCCACCTTGCGCTGCATGCTCGACGGACAAGTGTAGGTGCCGGTCGAATCATACGGGTTGGTTGACGAGATCGCGCCGCCGTTGATTGCCACGCCGAACAGGCAGTCAATCTGGCGCCGCCACGGATCCATCTTGCCCGACGGATGGGTATTGGCGTTGACAGTCACTGACGAAGCGCCGACGCCTTGCAGCCGGACCGGCTTCCACATGAGCAGCATTTCGCTGTACATACCGGGACCGACGATAATCATGTCGCCCGGCGTGGCGTTATCGATCGCTGCCTGGATAGCGTTGCCGGCGGCATTCTCGCCATTGACATAAGTCGGCGCTTTGCCGCCGATAGTGACGGTAACTGTATCGATCGATTTCTTGCCGGCGCCGGTGGTGATCACCAGCTCACCGCAAGTGGCCGGCAGCAGCGCGCCGCGTTGCTGGATCGGGCAGCTCGACTGCGCCGAGGTCAGCACAGGCGCCAGCACCTTGATCTGCGTATCGCTCCATGAAGTCACCACCGCATTGACGCCGCCGATCGTAACCGAGCCGCTGCCCTGGGTTGCGCCGAAACCGTAGTGGCGCGTGATGAACTTCTGGTTATACGGCGCCGTGGTGGCTGCCGGTCCGGAGTAAGCATGGTTGAGCACCGTGGCGTCACCCGTGTTGTTGATCGCGGTGATCGTCAGAATGCCGCCCGCTGTAGGAACCCAGGGGCCGGCGCCGGCGCCGCTGGCAGTGCCGGTCACCTTGCTGATGGCCGGGGTGGCGTCCGGATAGGCGCAGTCAGGCGGGTTATAGCCTTCAGCGAAGGCCGAGACTGGCACCACCGGAGTATCCATGTACTGGGTCTGTCCGGGCATGAACGGAATCTCGTAACAGAACTGGCTGTAGGCCGGGTTGAACAAGGGGTCGATCATGGTCTGGCCAGGATGGGCCGGATCGGGGATCGGACCGGGGTCGTTCATGCAGGTGACCATCATGGTTGGGGCGTAGCCGGTTGGATTTGGCGGATTGACTTGCCAGGTTGAATAAGTCAAGCCGTTGTAGATGCCCCACTGGTCGGAATACACGCGGGAAATCTCATTGCCGGCGAAATCCTTAAAGGATATCGGCACGTTGGGGACGGCAAATTTCTCGCCGAATTGCGGCGAATACGGGTCGAATTCCGAAGAGAAATCGTCCAGCATGAAGCCGGTATAGTGGGCGGCGACGTGGGCTGAACTGAACACCCAGAATTTCGCCAGCACCGTCGACTGATTATCCAGCTGAACCTCCTTGCGGTCGCACAGGTGGCGTGAAGCACCGGCGAACGGCGCTACTTCCTGCGAACCGGGGAACAGGCTTATATAGTCAGGCACGATGCGCAGTGCGCCGACGCAAGGCCAGTAGGCTTCGATACTGCCGGTGTCGCCCTCATGCCGTGGGTAGGTAGTGGAACCCAGGTCCTGGGTCGGATTCTGCGCATTGTTCTGGTTATAGGAGGAGTTCACGGCAGCCTGGTCAGGCACGATGAAGATGTTGCCCAAGCCGGCGAACTGCTGCGTCACCGGGGCAATGTAGTTGTCGCCGATGAGGATGTTCTTGTCTTCCTCTTTCACCAGTTCATAGCCCGGTGGCACGATGATTTCCACCACGTATTTACCGGCTGGCAGCATGACGGTACCGTCGCCGCTAGGATTCGCTATGCAGATCGCGCAGTTGCTGGCGGTCGGCTTGCCGGTGGTCGGGCTGGTGGCCGTCACGCTGGGGAACTTATACATGCCGTCGAAAGGTGCAGGCTGCAGCTGGTTGAAAACATGCATGCCGTCATAGCACTTGAACTGGCCATTTGCAGGCAGGGTACGGTGCGAGGGGTCGAGCCACTGGGTAGTGCCCTTCAAGGTAAAGAAGAAGGGATCGGTGGTTTCCTGGCCGGGACAGTTCATGTTAGGCACGCCGTCGGAGCGGAAACCCTGGGCCCAATCGTCCCAGCTGGCGGTCTGGGTGGTGTCGACCAGTGTCAGCGTGGAGCTGCCGTCCGGGGCCGTGTTCTTTTGATACAGGTTGACGGTCACGTTCGGCACGTTCGGTGTCCACTTGGTGTGGAGCAGCAGCGAGGGGTCGTCGAATGGCCGAGTCGAGGCGTAAATCACCTCGCCCTTGATGCCGCCGTTTTCAGTCACGCCGAACGGTGTCTTGCCGAACTCGATGAAGGCGTTCTGGCCGGAGAAGCCTTGCCAGCCGACCGTGGTCACCGAGGGCGGCACGATGCTGCCGGTGGACGGATTGGCGGCACTGCTGCCGGGGCCGTTCTGGATCGAGAAGCCGGTGCAGTCTGCGTTATCGCAGTAGACAGCACCCGGCACGCGCTGGGCGACCGGAAGATGCGCCGTGGACGATTCCAGGGTGTTAGCAAAGTTAGCGGCAATGGTCGAGGCGCCGCCGCCAGGGGTGCCGTCCGGCGGACCGCCGGCGTCATACACCAGGTGCACGCCGGTCTGTTTGAAGCGTGTAGTGTCGGCTTCCACCACATACCAGTTAAACAGAGGGAACACTTCGTTGAACGGCGCATAGCCGTTGAGGTCGGTGTTGTTGAAATTGGAAATGCTGCCATCGCGGAAGCGGACGATGGTCGGCACCAGCCCCAGTCCCGGCTCGGTACCCTGGGACACGCCGTCACCGTTGAGGTCGATGAAAGACCGGGTATAGAGATTGGTATGCCATTGCAGCACCGGCAGATCGCCGACATCTTTCACCTGGTTTCCAGTCAGTTGCACCGCTGTGGCCAGGCCGTCGACGATCTGGTCGTTCCATTGGTCAAGCACGGTCAGCCGGAAGGTGCCGTTAGGGATGCCGCTGAAACTGAACCTGCCGTCTGCGTCGCACTTGGTGAAGGCGATATCCTCGCTGTCCGGATCGCCCAGGCTGACGTAGCACTGGGTGAAACTCAAGGAGCTGCGCGAGCCGCTGCCGTAGAGGTTCTCGTTTGGCGGACGGCTGTAGTGCAGATTGGTGATCCTGCCTTTGACCGAATTAGTGCATGAGAGGCCGCTGCCGGTTGGCGCGGGGTCGCACGCTCCGTTGCCTAGCGAATTGGTGCGGCGGTCATTGATGATTTTCGGATTGGCGAAGCCGATAGTGACGTGGAAACCGGCCGGTCCAAACTCCTGGAAGTAGGCTGGCCCGCCTATCTTGATGAACGAATCATGGGCTTTTTGTCCGTCCAGCGTATTGGTCTGCAGCCACTCCTCTCCCCTGCCGATGCGGTCGGCCGCTGGCGTGGCAATCACGCCGTATCTGCCCGGCATCAGGTTGGCAATCACGGCCTGGCCGACCAGAGGTGATGGGGTAACCCCATCCGACTCCAGTTTCGGGCAAGTTGGAATCATGCCGACCAGTCCGTCGGTCGATGCTGAAATCGGACAGGCATTAGCGCCGGTAGTCGGATCTATCATCCCCTGTAAAGAATTGGACAGCGGCATGTTGAACATGTCGTAGCTCATTTGCCCGGTCGGGTCGCCGGTGCCGCCGGCGTCGTCCCAGAGCTTGATCTCGAACCCGCCCAGCCCCGGCTCGCGGGCTGTAAAGAAGTTGCCGGCGCCGCCGCTGACATCGACTTCGCCATTGAGCGGGGCATCATCCTCGAACACATATACCGAGACCTTGGCGGTCTGCATCGGCGTCTGCGGTGCAAGCACGTTGACCGTGGTCATTGCGGGTGCGATCGGGGCGCCGCTCAAGCCGTGCCCGCAGGTTCCTGTTCCGGGCGCAAAATCCGCGCCGCCAGGGCCCGAAGGGCAATCCAGAGCGATGCTGAATTGTCGCGTCGGCCCGGTCGGGTTGCTTGGATTGACCGGCTTAGGGGCGCCTGAACCGCTACTGAACGAGTTGCCGGCGTCGCCTGGCAAAATCGAGATGTAATAGTGCTTGGTCGGATCCAGCGCAACCTGGCTGGGGTTGACTGCGACCTGTTGCGTAGCAGTGGTGCGGCAGGTGCCGTTGCCGATGTCGCACACGGCTGGCATGTGGGCGTTGCTGGCCGGGTCGAACACCGTCTGTCCGGACTCGCAAGCGACCTTGCCGACACAGCCGGCAGCCACCACAGGCATGTAGCTGACATGGAAGCTGGCGCCCAGGCTAGGCACTGGCAGCGGCGGACAAGTAGCCGGCCGCGTGGTTGAATTGGTCTGGCATGCGGGGTCAACCTGGAAAGTGCGGTCTTCCTCGATGATCCAGCGGTAGTCGTTGAGTTGGACCGGGGTCGCCGTCTTCGCGCTCGGCGCGTCAAATACTTTGACAACCAGGCCGCTGCCGCCCTTGAAGGTGACATTGACGGTGGCTGGCGCCGAACTGGTGTTTTGCGAATTGATGGCAGTGTATTGGAAAGACATCGTGGCGGTGGAGGTGCCAGTTGGAGCAGTCGCCGGCGCTGCGTTGAAGGAGCCATCCGGGTTCAGGGTCACAGTGCCGCCCACGACATTGCTTGCAGCCGAGGCATGCAAGGGATGGCCGCCAGGATCCTTATCGTTGCCCAGCACACCGGGCGGGCTGATCTGCAGCCGCGAGGCGATGTTGCTGGTGTAGGTATCGTTGTTGGCAACCGGTGCGCCGCTCAGGCAGCCGGAGACGGCGGTACAGGCGGCCAGGGTCACCTTGGCGGTGATTGCCGGGTTGCCGTTCGCCATGTAGGTAAAGCTGTCGGAAGTGGTGCCGGCATTCGGTACATAGGTGAAGGTGCCGTCAGGATTCAAGGTAAGCACGCCTCCGGCCGGGGGCGTCGCCACCTTGACACCGTAGACCCGGATATCGTTGGCGATCACGCCTTTGGCCGGATCGGTGACGGCCAGGGTATTGCCCGGCACCAGGAAATAGTTATCGGGATTGGCAACCGCATTCTGGGTGCCTGCAGCCACCGGCAGCGCGCCGCCGTTGACGCTGACATAGGCCAGCATGCCGCCGTCGCGCTGATTGTTGGTGGACAGGCTGAGCTGGCGATCGAACACAGGCAGCGCCAGGGCGCCGGCGGCCGGTGCATTCATCATCACGTCGTAGGTCTTGCCGGCTGCCATGAATACTTCATTCTGGACCCGGCGGTTGCCAGGCAACAGGTTGCCGTCTTCAGCGATCAGCGAGAAGCCTGAAGCCGCCGGGCTGCCGGTTTGCGCGCCGACTACGGAGGGCACGTGCATGCGCAGGCCGGCGTTGACGAAACGCAGCAGAACCTGGCCGGTGGCGGCCGGCGCAGTAATCGAAAACTGCGATTTGGTTTCGTTGCTGCGATCAAAGCTGACGCCATTGATCAGGTAATAGCGCGGATCGTAATTCACAGCTGGCGGATAACAGGTCTGGAACGTCGGCGAGGCAGGATTGCCGCAGCCGCCGGGCTGGCCCGACCATACCGCAGTCTCGCTGAAGCCGGCTTTCGCCACGGCCGCCGCCACAGCGGTGTTTTGCACCGCATCGATTTCGCTCAGCAGCAACGGCACATCGGCGTCGTAACCGACGCCAGCATAAGCCTGGGCCTGGGTTGCGCCGCTGGCCGCAGTCCTTACCACCAGCACGCCATACAGGCCCATCGGCCCCTGGATCGAGGGATGGGTGCCCGATTCGATCAGGTAGGTGCCGGGTTTGAGGTTATTCCAGGTCATGGACTTGGTCTGGCCGTGCACCACTTCGGTGGCGAACGACTGTACCCGAGGCCCTTGGGCCGGCGGCGTAAACTGCGATCCGGTGGCACTGCCGGCGATCGGCCAGGTCACGCTATGCGGCGCATGTGCGGGGCTTGGCGTGGTGGTAGCGGTATTTCCCAGCCCGCCTCCGAGCTGACCGACAATCACCAGCGAAGTCGGCACGCTGGCCGGCAGGCTATTGGTGAGATTGATGGTCAGGGCTCCCGGCGGCACGCTGATCACCACCGGTGACCAGCTGGTGCCAGCATTCGGGTTGGTGGCAGCGCAAGTGGCGGGCGCCACCGCAGCTGCGCTGCAGGTATACCCCCACATCGGCACCAGCTGTCCGTCCGGCAGCGTGGCGTTGGCGGCCTGCGCCGTCAGATTGACGCTTTGCGCGAAAGCTCCGCCGCTGGCCATGACTAGCACCGATGCCGCTAGCCCTCCCTTGACCAAGCCTAAGAGCGTGGCTTTGACCTGATTGGTTCTCATCGCATTTCTCCTGCTTCTAATTGGCTTCGTTTATCAAGAAGGCCTGCGGATCCACGAGCATCATCATCATCATGCCGCCCGGGAAAATATTACTGGTAGTGATCTCACGTTCATTGTGCGAGTGCCACATGAAGGCAAAACCTGATTCGGTAGCCGGCGGATTCGCCAGCGTGCCGGAGGGCGGCGTACTGCCTGTAGGGCCGACCGCACGAGCGGTCGCATCCGGCCCCAGATAGGCACTGCCGCCATACCACATGCCGTTGGTCAGGATGTTGGCGTCGGGCAGCGACACCGGGCCGCCGCTGCCGACGGCGCCGAAGGCGTGCGCTTCCAGCGGTTTGTCGTGATCCTGGCACCACTCGTAATAGTTAGGTGCGAGCGGATCTGCCGTGTAGTAGCCGTTGGCGTCCGGAATGCAGACCACCGGCTTGCCGAGGTAAGCCGGGAATGCCTGGTCGGTGTACAGTGCACCAGCGGTATGGCCGTAGACATCCCAGTTCAGCCCTCTGCCGGTCCAGTAGAAGATGCCGTCCATCGCCAGGCCCGGTGTGGTCGTTGTGGTGAACAGCAGCGGCCCGGCAGGCTTGGTCGCATCGGTCTGGCTCAGGATCATGTTGCCATCGCGAGCGAGGACGCGAACGTGATTGCCGTGCTCGTGGAACGGATGCTGCCAGCGGCCGTTACCGATCACCCGCAACAGCACCAGCTCGCCCGGATGCATGTGCGGGTTGCCGTTGTATGGCTGGTGCGGATATTGCACCGCATAGTTCGGATCCATGTCGTCGGGCATGGAGCGGCCGTTGATCAGGAAATAGGCTGGATGGTAGGGCTCGGTCTCGATCGTCATGCAGCCGGTGGGCTGGGTGCACGCCAGTGCAGCCTGCTGTTGCGCCTGGTTGTGGATGCGCGGATCCATCTCGGCGAACTGGAACAGGTACTCGCGGTCGTAGCAGCTGGTGCTGTGGTTGTAAGCCGCTGCGGCGTTGCGGTAGTCGGGCTGGCCATCCGGCAGCGTCGCGGCGACGGCGCGGCAGCCGGCTGGCACTGCGGTCGGCAACACGATGATGGCACCGTACAGTCCCATCTCGATTTGCAGGTCACCCTGGGTGCCGCTGTAGTAGCTATGGGTACCCGCTGTGGCAGCGATGAAACTATAGGTGACCGAACCACCGTGCGCGGCTTCCCGCGTCATCAGGCCAGGTACGCCGGTTGCGGCGGGGCAACTGCCATCCGGGTTCATGACGGCGGTGCAGACATTGAATCCCGGGAACAGGATCGAGGTGTTGCCAGCCGCCGCCGGCAAATTGTTGGTGAGCGTTACCGTCACTCTGTCCCCCTGGTGAACGATCAGGGTCGGACCCGGCACCTGCATGGTCGAACAGGCTGCTCCCGGCATCCCTGCCGGCGAAAAGCCGGACGGCGCCGTGCTGCAGCCGTAGCCCCAGGAATAGACGTTCATGCCGTCGGGCTGGGTGATAGTGCTGTCCGCTGCATTCAGATTGAATGTCGTCCCCGTGATGCCCGGGGCCGCGGCATGCGCCGGCCGCGGACTAAACACCGCGAGCAGCGCTAGCAGCGCGAACAGCGGCGACAGCAGCAAGGGCAGCAAAAACGGCATGGCGAGCCGCGCAGGCTTCGCGCTCCGGTTGTTGTTGGTTATGTGGCTCACGGCTCTTCTCCTAGACGCAGGACTTGCTGGTCGGGTTCACGGAATTGCAGATGTGGACCTCGGTCATCAAGCCGCCAAAGTTTTCGGCATCGTTCGACAGGTGATCAAGGTTCGGCGTGTACAGGTAATACACCGCGCCCGCCGGGTGGTTGACGGTGTCGCTGGCGTCCAGGATGACGTCTATCGATTCGCCGCCGCCGACCGTGATCGAGTTGGTGTTGTAGGTCAGGTCATTACCGGACAAGTCACGCAGCAAGCGGGCGTTGATGCCTATCACGTGCATCGGGATGCCGAGCGAGGCCAGGGTCTGGAACTCGGTAACGTCGAGATCCGAGATCCTGAGCAGGGCCTTGCCGCCGACCGGGATGTTGATGATGGTTGGCAGCGGCTGCGAAAAATGCTGGGTGCCGTCCGACACTTCGGTCGACATCGGGCCCGGGGTCACGGTGTCCGGATAGCTGCGTCCGTTGAGCAGGAAGTGCTTGTCCTTCATGTCGGTAAACGCCTCTGGATTGAAGGTCATGCCGACGAAGTGGAAGTTGGGATCGAAGCCGTGGATCTGCACCGGATACTCGACGTCATAGGCAGTTGAACCGTCGCCATCGTTATAGGCGTACAGCGTTGGCGTGCCAGACTTGTTGTTGAGGTGGGTGGTGGTATTGGCCGGCGGCAGCGGCGACGAGCACAGGATGTCGCTGCCGCACTTGGTGCGCAGATCGGCTTGCTGCCCTACCAGACCGGCGTACAGCGTGCCGCTGGCAACCCGGTTCTGACGCGGCCGCACGTAGATCTGGCCGACCATGCCCATCTGCAGGTGTTCCGGCGGCGTGATGTGGCAGTGCCAGAAATAGGTCCCCGCATCCGGCGCCAGGTAGTAATAAGTGAAACTGGCGCCGATATTGATGGCGACCGAGGCGTCCGGCACGCCGTCATAGAACGAGGAGGCGTTCGGATAGCCGTGGAAGTGCACGGTGTGTTTTTCGAACAGATCCGGACGCATGATCATGCCGACGTTAGTCAGAGTCAGGAAGAATTCGTCATCCTCGTCGATGGCCATGGTCGGCGCCGGTATGTTGCCGTTCATGACACCGATATTCATGATCGGCCGTGGATCGACGTGACCCGTGATCTGGCCGGCGGGAACCGAATCCGGATCAGGGGCGAGGCCGACCGCGCCGTTGAAGGTCGGGTCGCCAACCGCATCGCCGACCGTGTTGAATATCGACGCCGGCTGCGTGCCCGGCAAGCCCGCCTTGATATCGGCGAGACCGGACAAGGGACCGAAAGAGAACATATAGGTCTGATTGCCGTCGCCCATTGTCGAGTAGCCGTCGCCACCCGAAATCTGCTGGCACTTGATGGCCCCGCTGACCCCTGCCGTGACAACGGCAGGATGGAGCACCGTGCTGGTCGGACATTGCACCCGGAACGACTGGGCGAATACCGGCGATGCAAAAACAAGCAATAGCAGCATGTACCAGCTGCGGCTAAATAACTGTGTGCTAAACATATGACCTCCGTCATGCTCCGGCAACGCTATGCGCCCGGAGCGCCGTCACTTATTTCCCTTTTACTTCACCTACAACCATGGCCGCTAGATGCCATTTCGCGGTCTATTCCAGCGCCATGACCTCATCAATTCGAATGCATGCCGTTGTTGTTGTTATTGTTGTTGTTGCTCGTCCCACGCATCACCACCGCATGCAGCTTCCAGCGGACCTCTATCGCGGTACCGCCGCCGGGATGGGATTTAATCGAAAAATCACCGCCAGTGGACTCTGCCCTTTCCCGCATGCTGCGCAAGCCGATGCCCTGCTGGCCAAGGTGGCCGCCGGCAAATGGCTTGGTATCGAAGCCGACACCGTTATCGCGAATGTTCAGGATCAGGTTGCCGTGATCGTTCTGCATCGACACCGCCAGCGTCGAGGCGCGCGCATGCTTGGCGGCGTTGTTCATCGCCTCTTGGACAATGCGGAAGATTTCTGACTTGAGATGCGTGGGAATTTCTGCTTCGGCGACGCTGAGATTGCGATCCAGCTTTATATTGTCGTAGGCATACTCGTATTTGCGGCAATGTCCTTCTATCGTCGGGATCAAGCCCAGGTCATCGAGCGTGCTGGGCCGCAGTTCGCTGGAAAGCCGTCTTACTTCATCCATCGCGTCGCGCAGGCGCTGCACGGTCTCGTCAAGAATCTGCGCGCCCTCCTGTATCTTGCCCTGCTTCAGCCTGCGCGACGCGTCTTCGACCATGAACTTGATCATTGCCAGCACTTGCCCGATGCCGTCGTGCAGTTCCGACGAAACGCGTTTGAGTTCAACTTCATGGGCGACGATCAGGCGATTGGAAAAATGTTGAAGTTCCTGTTCGGAGTGCTGCAGCGTGTGCGACGAAGCCTGGCGCTTGGCCTTCTCGGTCAGCATCAGCATGATCGAAGAGGCCACGCCGTCGCCTTGATCGATGGGCACCGGCACCACGAACACCGCACTCTTGCGGCCGCTGCGGCCATGCAAGACCAGATCGAACGGTTCGTAGTTATGGGCCACAGGACCTTGCAGCAGCAGACGGCTGATGGCGCTTTCGCCATCCACAACCAGATGCATCAGCGAGGTGCCCAGTAACTCCTGTACTTTAAAACCGAGCATCTCGGCGGCGGTATCGTTGATGCTGGAAATAGCACCTTCGTTATCGATGACGAGCGACGAAATCCCGAACAGATCGGTAAGCTCGCCGAACTGCGGCTCCGACAATTCGATCTCGGTGCGCATTTTTCGCATCACGCCCAGCACCTGCTGCAATTTCAACATAGCCGCACCCCTAGTAGGCTGTTCTTATGTGATCATCCCCGCCCGTCGATGAACGAACCTCTACCATCGAAGCCGCGGCGCCAGGAAGTGAGGCCGGAGTGCGGTGCGATGAATGCGATGGCGAATGCAAATGCGGATTACGGAAAGAGACAGAGCGTGGTCTGGGATTGCCGCGGTATCGCGGCTGGCGCTGGACGCCAGTGCGGCGCTACCGTTCGGGGCGTCGGCTGGTAGCAAGCGATGGGGGCGGCAGAACGCCCCCACAGCTAACCAAGACGCATTTACACGACGATAAGCCAGCATGTTACTTCTCCCTGTGGAGTGCCTTCCCGTTCGGGCTTTTTTATGGCACTCACCATACCTACCACTTTGATTCATTTAGTGTCATCCGTCAGTGGATGAACACCCGCAGAGTTTGGTAGGGTATGTCCGACTAAAATTTAGTTTAGTCGAACAATCGTTGCGTCGATAGAACTTAAAAAATATATCCGACGCTGCGATACTCCATCTGTACAAGCGCTGGTAAAAACCATCATCAGCGCACCCAATCCTGCCGCTGCTTTCTGCTGCGGCCCCTATTTGTAATGCGCCAGCACTTTGGGGACGTATTTCTGCGTCTCGCCGTAACTCGGAATGCGATAGCCGGCACGGATCACCGCCTGCTCGCCGGCGTTATAGCCGGCCAGCGCGAGCTCCACATCGCCTTGAAATAATTTAAGCAGCCATTGGACGTATTCGGCGCCGGCGCGCACGTTTTCTCGCGGATTGAATGCGTCTGAAACGCCAAAGCGGCGGGCGGTCTCAGGCATCAGCTGCATTAATCCGCGCGCGCCCTTTGCAGATAGAGCCCGGGGGTTATAACCTGATTCAACCCTGATCATTGCATGCAGCAGATTAGGATCGAGGCCATGCTGACGAGCGGCCTCCTCCACCAGGGCTTTGAAAGCTTTAGGAATTTCGGAATTCTTTTCACTTGGTGCGCTGCCGAAATCGAGCACAACCTTGTCCACGCTTGAGGACGGTATCAATAACACCCTTGCCTCAGGGCTGCTGAAATTGGACAGAACGATTGTGCCCCCGGCACTCGTGCCGCTATACACCTGGGCGTTGGCGATGCCCGGCGCCGCTGATAGCAACACCGCCGTCGCCAACGCCCGGCACAACAGAACAACGGATGTTGTTATTTTAATTTTCATCTTTGCTCCCCATAGCAAAGATATAGCTCAAAACTGCGCGCAAAGAACTTGATGCAAACCCTATTACGGCATGGGTATTATTACCACCTCCCGATAAATAGTTAATGAGAACCATTTCAAAATATTGCGCAATATTGTATTCATTGAGAATGCCGATTCTTATATAGCGTCCTTAGTATTCAACAAATACATTTAAATAAAACAGGCAATAATTAATACATGGAAATTGAAATACTATAAATAGTAATTAACAACGACAAGGAATTAATTACTCTCATGAAATTGAAAATATTCAAACATCGGATAATAATCCGGCAATAATAGTTTCCATAAAAAGAAACATCGTGTTATTCACAAAGATTAATTTGAACTAAATCACGGTATAATTTTCCAAAATTTTCGACACGTGCCTATTTTCTTTCCGTGCCGGTAATTTTGTCCGTGAGCAGATATATTCCCACGCTCAGATTTTTGATGAATCCCCTAGTGAATATGCGCGTCAGCCAGGCATTTCATTATCAGATTAAAAGGAGATCGAATGTCCCAATTCCCATTTGATGGAATTAACAACTATTCGCAATAGTTTTAACTTTGCAATATTAATTACCGCTTTTTCTTGAGAAATTAAATAAACGCCATCTATTAATTTGTAAGCATTCGTAAAAATAGAAAGGCACTCTCATTTTATTATTTTTGTGATTTAAATAAGGATTCCCAATGGAATTATTTCGCCTGAGTATCGTGTATCTTCATCTTATCGCCTGCTGTGTAGCAATCGGTCTTGTTCTTACCAGTGATATCGCCATGGTCAACCAACTTATCAAGGGTGGCACTGCGGGAAAGCAAGAAAATGATCATTTGAACTCTCTTAAAAAGACGGTTTCCCTGGCACTCGTTGCGTTGTGGATAACTGGATTTGCAATCGTTTGGCTGGACGTATCTGCCAAAGGATTGGGATATTTCGCCAATCCAAAAATGCAGGCTAAATTGACCATCGTGGCGTTGTTGACGCTTAACGGCTTCGTTCTCCACAATGCGGTGATGCCGGCGATGGAAAAAGCCGGTTCGCTGCTGCAAATGGAGTTCAACCAACGCATGCTGGCAATTTTTGCTGGAGCGGTGTCGGCAGTATCCTGGTTTTACGCCGCCATGCTGGGCGTCGGCCGTCCCTTGGCCTGGAAATACTCGCTGGTACAATTGCTGGCCGCCTACCCTGCTCTGATCGTCACTGGCTTTGTAGCGATGGCGATGCTCACGGTTTGGTCCAAAAACCGCAGCAACCCGGATTTCCCTCAGTTTGTTGAGGCATATTCGAGAAAAATGAAGTAATTGAATCTGCGTGCAGGGCGCAACAGAACAAGCGCCCTGCACGTGCGATGTGTACAGCAAGCAGCACGGCGAGAGATTTGGCAATACCGAACGGTACGCAGTTGAAAGATAGTCGATCAAAGGCAGCGATGGCTGTGACTGAGCAAACAGATTCTTAGCCATAAAAGCAAAAAGCCCACCGAAGTGGGCTTTTTGCTTTTTTTTTGGAGGCGGGGGTCGGGATCGAACCGGCGTAAACGGCTTTGCAGGCCGCTGCATAACCACTTTGCTACCCCGCCAGGGGTATTAGCTACTGCAAAATCAAAACAATCCCGGCTAGACTAACATCAATCCGGCAACACGATCAGCTACTGATTTCACATAAAAAAAGGAAGCTTTTTCCAGCTTCCTTTTTTTTTAATCTGGAGCGGGAGAAGAGTCTCGAACTCTCGACCTCAACCTTGGCAAGGTTGCGCTCTACCAACTGAGCTACTCCCGCATTTGCTTCTTTGTCTGCATCAACAACAGAGACGACATTATAGTTGATCTACAGAGCTTGTCAACGATTTCGAAAAATATTCATCAGATTTTTTCGAAACACCGACTTTTACTTCACTGCTTGTTGTTTTCTTTTGCAGCGGTAGTTTCCTTGATCAGCGGCCAGGCCTTACGCAAATAGTAAAACATGGACCAGACCGTCAACACCGCTGCGATCAACAACAGCACCTGCCCCCAGAAACGGGTATCGATGCCAAGCAGGTCGCCATAATACAACAACATTGGGATGGCGACCATCTGTGCCGTGGTTTTAATTTTGCCGATCGAGCTTACCGCCACCGATTTCGACGCGCCGATTTGCGCCATCCATTCGCGCAAGGCGCTGATCGCAATCTCGCGGCCGATGATCACAAACGCGATGATGGGATCGACCCGCCCCAGATGCACCAGCACCAGCAAGGCGCCGGCGACCATCAGCTTGTCTGCGACCGGATCCAGGAAAGCGCCGAAAGCCGAAGTCTGGTTCCAGCGCCGCGCCAGAAAACCGTCGAACCAGTCGGTCACGGCGGCGACAATAAAAATGACGCTGGAGATCAAGCCCAATTGCAATGTTGAAAAACCGAGATCAGGAAGATAGAAAACGCCGACCACCAACGGGATCAATGCAACCCGCAGCCAGGTCAGTAAAATCGGAATATTAAAGGGCATAAAAAGGCATAAATAGTTTTATCGGTAGGAGGCCAACTGTTCCAATTATCTAGGAGTATGCCGCAGTTGGGAAACAAAACCTGCACAAGCGACAAGCAAAGACCGCGCATGCAACACTCAGCAACACTCAGCAACCCTCAGTGTAGTTGCTTGTAGATTTCCTCCGCCAGCAATCTCGAAATTCCCTCGACTGAGGCGATGTCTTCAATGCTGGCGTCCGCCACGCCGCGCAGCCCGCCAAAACGCGCCAGCAGCTTCTGGCGGCGTTTGGCGCCGATCCCCTCAATCTCTTCCAACCGCGAACTCTGGCGCGCCTTGGCGCGCTTGGCGCGCATGCCGGTGATGGCAAAGCGATGCGCCTCGTCGCGAATCTGCGCGATCAGCATCAAGGCCGCAGACTCCTTGCCCAACTCGCGTGCGGCGCGGCCGTCGGCGAAGATCAGCGTTTCCAGGCCGACCTTGCGCCCTTCGCCCTTGGCGACACCGACAATCAGGCTGATATCCAGTCCGAGTTCCGCCAGCACCTGGCGCGCCATTTCAACCTGGCCTTTGCCGCCATCGATCAGCACGATATCCGGCATCACGCCGTCGCCGTTGGCCACTTTCTCGTAGCGCCGCATCAGCACCTGGCGCATCGCTGCGTAATCGTCTCCAGGCGTGATGTCCTTGATGTTGTAGCGCCGGTATTCGCCGTTTTGCATGGTGTGATGATGGAACACCACACAGGACGCCTGGGTCGCCTCGCCCGAGGTATGACTGATATCGAAACACTCGGCGCGCAGACTATCGATATCCTCGACTTCCAGCCCGAGCACTTCGACCAGCGCACGCGTCCGGGATTGTTGCGAGCCCTGCTCCGACAACAATCTGGCGAGCGAAATTTCAGCCCCCTTTTGCGCCATCTCGAGCCATTGGCGGCGCTGTCCTTGCGGCTGGAACAGCAGGTTGATGCGATGGCCGCATTGCTCCATCAACACCACCATCAAGGCCGGCTCGTCGAACTCGATATTCAGGATCAAGGTGCCGGGAATAAAAGTATCGATGTAATGCTGCGCCAGAAAAGCCTTGAGTACGGCAATTTCAATGGTTTCACCCAGTGCCTCTTCCGGGTTCGACAAGGCGCCCTCGACATGGGTCGGAAAATAGGCGCGATCGCCCAAATGGCGGCCGCCGCGCACCATCGCCAGATTGACGCAGGCACGCCCGCCCTGCACGATCACGGCGACGATATCGATATCGCTGTCACCCACGGTTTCCATGCTTTGCTGATGCAGCACACGCGATAGCGCGGTGATCTGATTGCGCACCGCCGCCGCCTGTTCGAATTTCAGCTCGGCGGCAAAGGCGCGCATCTTTTGCTCCAGCGCCGTCAATACTTCAGTTTGCCGCCCACGCAGAAATTTGGCGGCGTTATCGACGTCGGTCAGGTAATCCTCACGGCTGACCAGATTTACGCAGGGCGCGCTGCAACGCTGGATCTGGTGCAGCAGGCAAGGCCTGGTGCGATTCGCAAACACACTGTCTTCACAGGTTCGTAGCAAGAACACCTTCTGCAAAATCTGCATCGATTCCTTGACCGCCCAGGCATTCGGAAACGGCCCGAAATACTGATTTTTTTTATCGACGGCGCCACGGTAGTAGGCCATGCGTGGATATTCCTGACCGCTGATCTTCAGGTAGGGATAGGATTTATCGTCGCGGAACAGGATGTTGTAGCGCGGCTGCAAGCTCTTGATCAGATTGCTTTCCAGGATCAAGGCTTCCGCTTCGCTGCGCGTCACCGTCGTCTCCAGCCGGGCGATGCGCTCGACCATCATGGCGGTGCGCGGGCTGGCGAGATTTTTTTGAAAATAGCTCGATACCCGCTTCTTCAGGTCGCGCGCCTTGCCGACATACAGGATGTTGTCGGCGGCGTCGAAATAGCGATACACGCCGGGCAGATTCGGCAACTTGGCGACGGTCTCTAGCACTACGGCGCGCGGATCGGGGATATCGGCAGTTTCAATTTCGGTCATGATGCAATGCTTTCAATTATCCATCATCGCTGTGACTACACCAATGATTGCACCAACGATCTGGCGGCCAGATAACGCGCATCTGTTTGCAGTGCGTCCCAATCCAATGCCGCTGTTTGCGGCGCCAGGGCCATCAGGTGTGCGCGGGATGCGGCTGCATCATCGCCAACAACACTTAAGCCCGCCAGCAGTTGATCCGCCTTGTCCGGCGAATTGCAAATCAGGACTACATCGCAACCGGCAGCCAACGCCGCCTTGGCGCCATCCAGCACACCGCCGGCCGAACCCGCAGCTTCCATGCTCAAATCGTCGCTGAAAATCACGCCGTTGAAACCGAGATCCTGGCGCAGGATGGTCAGCCATTTTTTAGAAAAACCGGCCGAGTGCTTATCGACTTTCGAATAAATCACATGCGCCGGCATCACCGCCGCCAGGCTCATGCCGAGCCAGTCATAGGGCTTGACATCTTCTTCCATGATCTGCGCCAGGCTACGCTCATCAATCGGCAGCGACACGTGCGAATCGCCCTGCACGTAGCCATGACCGGGAAAATGTTTGCCGCAATTGGCCATGCCGGCCAGCGCCAGGCCGTGATTCAAACTTTTCGCCAATAAGGTAACCACGCGCGGATCGCGATGAAAAGCCCGTTCGCCAATCACGCTGGAGCCGCCGAAATCGAGATCAAGCACAGGCGTAAACGACAGATCGACGCCGCAGGCGCGCAACTCGCTCGCCAGCACGAAACCGACTGCCGTTGCCGCTTTGGTCGCGCCCAGTACATCGCGATCCCATTGTTGTCCGAGCACCCGCATCGCCGGCAGACGGGTGAAACCATCGGTCCGAAAACGTTGCACCCGTCCGCCTTCATGATCGACCGCAATCAATATGCCCGGACGCGCCGCATGAATCGCTGCAGTCAGCGCGGTAAGCTGGGCCCGGTCCTGATAGTTGCGCGTGAACAGAATCACGCCGCCGGTGAGCGGATGTTGAATCCGGCGCAGATCGTCGGCGCTCAAAGCGGTGCCAACCACATCCAGCATGACAGGGCCGAGCGCCGCTTGACTACTACCGTTACTACTCATGTTTTCTCCACAATGACGAAGGCGACCGCGTATTCCACCTCATCGGTAATCGATACCTGAGCGGTCAAGCCGTTCTTTTGCATGTATTCTTCCAGCGCCGGGTTGACGACGACAATCGGCTTGCCGCTGGGTGCGTTCAGGGTTTGCATGGCGCGCCAGGTCATCGGCATCTTCATGCCCAAGCCGAGCGCTTTGGAAAACGCTTCTTTGGCGGCAAAGCGTGTCGCCAGAAAACGGATACCGCGGGCCTCTACCTTGGCCTTGCGCTGCAGGTATTTTTCCATTTCTTGCGGGCCAAGAATTTTTTCCGCAAAACGATCGCCGTTGCGCTGCAGCGCCGCCGCTATCCGGGGGATCTGAATGATGTCGGTGCCGATGCCATATATCATTACAAACCTTTCATCACAAGCCCTTCTATTTACCCAGGCGCGCTTTCACCATCAGGGCTTTCATCTCGCTAACGGCAGCTTTCCAGCCGACGAACACAGCATGCGCCACGATGGCGTGGCCGATGTTCAGTTCGGTGATATCCGGAATCGCGGCAATTGCCTGGGTGTTGGTGTAATGCAGGCCATGCCCGGCGTTGACCTTGAGGCCGCGCTTGACGCCCTCTTGCACCGCAACTTGCACCCGCTCCAGCTCGCTGCGTTGCCCGGCTTCGTCATGCGCTTCGGCATAACGCCCGGTGTGCAGTTCGATCACCGGTGCACCGACTTCTGCTGCAGCCTGGATCTGATCTGCTTCAGGATCGATGAACAGGCTGACACGGATGCCTTCGGCCTGCAACTGACGTACCGCCGCCTGCACCTGGTTGAAATATTTGACGACATCCAGGCCGCCCTCGGTAGTGATTTCATGGCGGCGTTCCGGCACCAGGCAAGAATCCTGCGGTTTGATCTTGCAGGAAAAATCGATCATTTCCTGGGTCACCGCCGCTTCCAGGTTCATCCGCGTGCGCAATAGCGGCCGGATCTTTTCGACATCGGCATCCTTGATGTGGCGCCGGTCTTCGCGCAAATGCAAAGTGATCGCATCGGCGCCCGCCTCTTCCGCCTGCAATGCGGCTTGCAGCGGATCAGGGTAAGTGGTGCCGCGTGCATTACGCAAAGTGGCGACGTGATCGATGTTGATGCCAAGGTCGATGATCGACGAAGTAGGATTGAGATAGCTCATCGTATGCTCAGGTAGTGGAGTTGGTTTTATCGGCGGCAGTCATCTGTACCCTCACAACTGCATCAGGTCGATCAGAATCTGCCGCGTATTCAATGGCGCGCCGCCCAGATGATAGGCCAGCAGGAAACGCATCAGCACCTTGCTCTGGGCCTGGGTGACGACATCGCTGTAATCTTCCCTTTCCATATCCAGCAAGGTCTTGCCGCTGACCCGCGGCCAGGAATCGGCTGCTCGCGCAAGACGCGGGCCGCGTTCGGGATCGACCACATAGTTCTCGGCGGGATCAACCGGCTGGCGGCTGCTGGTGCACCGGGTGAAATCACCGGCAACCCCGGTCTGCTTGAGCAGCGCTCTTTCGAACTGACGCAGGACAATCGGCGCCGGTTCCTGATGCGCCAGTTGATTCAATGTGGTGACATAGTGATCGAACAAAACCGCATGCGGATCGTCGCGCGCCACCAGTTTGACCAGCAGCTCATTCAGATAAAAGCCGCAGAGCAGAGCCGATTTTTCCAGCGGCAGCAAACCGCCGACCCATTCGGCGGCAATCAAGGTGCGGATTTCGGATTTGCCGCTCCAGCTCAGCGACAAGGGCTGGAAGGTTTGCAGCACGCCGCGCAATTTTGACAAGGGGCGTTTGGCGCCCTTGGCAACCAGGGCGATGCGGCCGTAATCGCGGCTGAAGACATCGATGATCAGGCTGGTTTCGCGATGCGGGTAGCTGTGCAGTACGAAACCGGGCTGGGCTGTGACGCGGGTATCGAGTGGCCGGGCGCGGCGTTTCGGCGGGCTGGCAGAAGTAGAAGCGGCGCCGGCGTCGTCGCTGATGATGGCGATCAATTGCTCTTCAACCACGGTGGTCGGCATGGCTGCTTCTCCGGCGGTATCGTCAGCGATGATGGCGCTCATGCTCAGTGGGGTATAGATCCGGGCTTATTCGTAGCCGTAGGCGCGTAATCCGGCTTCGTTATCGGCCCAGCCGGATTTCACTTTGACCCAGATTTCCAGATATACCGGGCCGCCGAACAGGCGTTCCATATCCAGCCGCGCCTGAGTGGAAATATCCTTGAGGCGGGCGCCCTTCTGGCCGATCACCATCGATTTGTGGGTGTCGCGCTCAACCAGGATCGCCGCAAACACCCGGCGCAGATTACCTTCAAGTTCGAATTTCTCGATCAGGACGGTGCTGGTATAAGGCAATTCATCGCCGACAAAACGGAATACTTTTTCACGCACGATCTCGGCCGCAAGAAATTTTTCGCTGCGATCGGTAATATCGTCTTCACCGAACATCGGCGGATTTGCCGGCAGATGCTTGCGGATTTCGCCTTGCAGATTGTCCAGCTGGAAGCGCAGCTTGGCCGACACCGGCACCACTGCGGCAAAATCGCGCATGGCGGCGATTTTTTGAGCGAACGGCAGCAATACGGCCTTGTCCTTGACCCGATCCGACTTGTTGATGACCAGGATGCAAGGCACATTGGCCGGCAATAGGGCCATCACCTGCTGATCGGCCGGGCCAAACGTGCCGGCTTCGATGATGTACAAAATGACGTCGGCCGCGGTCAGCGTCGTGGTCACGGTGCGGTTCAGGGTTTTGTTCAGCGCGTTCGAATGACGGGTCTGGAAGCCTGGTGTATCGACATACACAAACTGCGTGTCGGCCACGGTTTGAATCCCGGTAATCCGATGACGCGTGGTCTGCGCTTTGCGCGAAGTAATACTGACCTTGGCGCCGATCAGCTCGTTCATCAAGGTCGACTTGCCTACGTTGGGGCGCCCGACAATAGCTATGTAGCCGCAACGAAAATCAGCTGCAGCATCAGTCGATGCCTGGGGTGTAGAGTCTGTCATGCGGTTTTCGATTTACTCGTAGTATGGGGTGTTGTATTAGAAGAAGTTACGGCGGAAGTTACAGCGGGAGTTAGGGCGGCGGCGCTGGCGACCACGGTTTCCGTAGCGGGGCTGACCACATTATTTACCTTAGACGGGGCAACTGCTTCAGCGCTGCCGTTGGCGGCTGGCACATGCGCCTTGGCTGCTGCTTTGGCCGTCGCTACCTCAGCCGTGCCTTTGTCTTTGACCTGCACGACCGGTTTGCCAGCTTCATCCGGCGTGGCTTCCGGCGCATCCGGTTGAATCGTCGCAATCCCGCTCAATTTCAATTGCGCCGTACGTGGTTTGGCTTTGCGGGGCGCTGCAGGTGCTTTCACAAATGCTTTTTGCACCGCTTCCAGCGCCAGCTTGGCCGCGGCCTGTTCGCCGGCGCGGCGGCTGCCGCCATTGCCGAATACTTGAATATCCAGCTTCGGCACCAGACATTCGATTTCAAATTCCTGATTGTGCGCAGCGCCGTGGGTAGCCACCACATTGTATTGCGGCAAGGCGATTTTTTTCCCTTGCAAGTATTCCTGCAACAGGGTTTTTGCATCCTTGCCCAAGGTCTTGGGATCGACGGTATCCAGGATCGGGATATACAAAGCGCGGATCACATCGCGCGCCGCATCAAAACCGGCGTCCAGGAAAATCGCACCAAACAGCGCCTCCAGCGTATCGGCCAGAATCGAGGGCCGGCGAAAGCCGCCGGATTTCAACTCGCCCTCGCCCAGCCGCAGGAATTGCGACAATTCCAGCCTTTGCGCGATTTCATACAGCGATTGCTGCTTGACCAGATTGGCGCGCACCCGCGACAAATCGCCTTCGTCTATCTTGGTATAACGGTCAAACAATAATGACGCGACGACGCAGTTCAAAATCGAATCGCCGAGGAACTCCAACCGCTCGTTATGCAAGGTGCTATGGCTGCGATGCGTCAAGGCCTGCTGCAATAAAGTAGCATCCTTAAAAGTGTGGCCTAGCCGATTTTGCAATAACATGAGGTCCATTTTTTCGTCGACGTTTACGGTTGTCGTCCGCTGTGATTGTTCAACACTTGGCGCAATACCTCTCAAGACTTTGCGGTGCTGCCCGCATAATCGATCAACAAGCTGACAGGCCCGACCAGCGGGATTTTTTTCTGATACGCAAAGCTGATCTGGATATCGTCGCCATTCTTGGTGATTTCCAAGTCTTTTCCTGAAATTGCATCGATATAACCAACCTCGGCCTGCTTGTTAAACGCGGCCTGGATTTCCTGTACCGTGGTGCCAGCCGTCCTGGCGCTGGCTATCGCTTTTTTGATAGAAAAATATTCGATCGTAGTCGGCGTCACCTTGGCCACCAGCACGCCAATGCAGCCGAGAACCGCCAGAACAACGATCAAGCCGAATAATGTAATGCCTTGCTGCTTCCGTGTAGATCCGGAAATTCTTGTCATCCCTGACTCCGCAATGGTTTATTTAAAGAAAGTGCCGATACGTTTGAAATTACCCAAATTCATCCAAACCAAAAATGCTTTTCCGACAATGTTCTGATCCGGTACAAATCCCCAGTAGCGGCTGTCTTCGCTGTTATCCCGATTATCCCCCATCATGAAATAATTTCCAGCGGGAACTGTACAGGTGAAACCTTCCGGGTTATAGGAACAGGCGTCCTTGTTCGAAAAATCCATGACGCCTTCCAGCGAAATCGGCGGCTGGCCATTGCGCACAGCGATCGTATGTTGCACATTTGATAGGTTTTCCATGAATTGCTGGGAGTAATCCAGGCGGTCTTCATTCAGGTAATCCGGCAATGGCGCATAAGAAAGAGCTTGACCGTTAATTGTTAAGCGCTTGTTTCGGTAAGTTATTTTATCACCGGGCACCCCAACCACGCGCTTGATGTAATCGAGCGACATATCCTTCGGATATTTGAACACCATCACGTCGCCGCGCTGCGGATGATTCATTTCGATCACTTTTTTATTGATGATCGGCAGCCGGACGCCGTAGGTAAACTTGTTGACCAGGATCAGGTCGCCCACCAGCAGCGTCGGCACCATCGAACTGGATGGGATCTTGAATGGCTCATACAAGAACGAGCGCAAAAAGAACACCATGGCGATCACCGGGAAAAAGCTGCCGGAATACTCGACCCAGGTCGGCTGACGCAGCAGGTTTGCTTCCAGCGCGGCGCGGCCGCTGTTTTCAAGTTTGATGCCGTCGGCGCTCAGCTTGGCGTTGCGGGCGTCGAACTCGGACAGCGCTGCATCGGCCCTGACCCGCCGTTGCGTGCTCAGGTAGAAGCGGTCAAAAAACCAGATGACGCCGGTGACAACGGTCAAGACAAACAGGATTAATGCGAAATTTCCTAAGATTGATTGCAATGTCATTTTTCATCCACTTGTAAGATTGCCAGGAATGCTTCTTGCGGGATCTCGACGGAACCCACTTGCTTCATCCGTTTTTTACCGGCCTTCTGCTTTTCCAGCAATTTGCGCTTACGACTGATATCGCCGCCGTAGCATTTGGCCAGCACGTTCTTGCGCAAGGCCTTGACGTTTTCGCGCGAAATGATGTTGGCGCCGATCGCCGCTTGAATCGCGACGTCGAACATCTGGCGCGGAATCAATTCGCGCATCTTGGCGGCGACTGCGCGGCCGCGGTACTGGCTGTTGGCACGGTGCACGATAATCGCCAGCGCATCGACTTTTTCGCTGTTGATCAGCATGTCGACCTTGACCACGTCAGCTGAGCGGTATTCCTTGAATTCATAGTCCATCGAGGCGTAACCGCGCGAGGTTGACTTCAGGCGATCGAAGAAATCCAGCACCACCTCAGCCATCGGGATTTCGTAGGTCAGCTTGACCTGCTTGCCGTGATAGCTCATGTCGATCTGCTGCCCGCGTTTCTGGGTGCACAGCGTGATCACCGAGCCCACGTACTCTTGCGGCATGTACAGATTGACCGTGACGATAGGCTCGCGCACTTCTTCGATATTCGACGGATCCGGCATCTTCGACGGGTTATCCACCAGCATGATGCTGCCATCGCGCTTGACCACTTCGTAGATCACGGTAGGCGCAGTGGTGATGAGGTCCATGTCGAACTCGCGTTCGAGGCGTTCCTGGACGATTTCCATGTGCAGCAAACCGAGGAAGCCGCAGCGGAAGCCGAAACCCAGGGCCTGTGATACTTCAGGCTCGTATTGCAAGGCGGCGTCGTTCAGCTTGAGTTTTTCCAGCGAGTCGCGCAGTGCGTCGTACTGATTCGCCTCGACCGGGAACAAGCCGGCAAACACCTGCGGCTGCACTTCTTTAAAGCCGGGCAAGGCTTCGGCCGCGGGCTTGGATGCCAGCGTTACCGTGTCGCCGACCTTGGCTGCTTTTAATTCCTTGATGCCGGCAATGATGAAGCCCACCTGGCCCGCCGAGAGCGACTCGCGCGATTGCGACTTAGGCGTGAACACGCCGACGCTTTCGGTCAGATGCTGGGAACCAGTGGCCATCAGCAGGATCTTGTCCTTGGGCCGTAAAGTGCCGTTCTTGATACGCACCAGCATCACGACGCCGACATAATTATCGAACCAGGAATCGACAATCAACGCTTGTAAAGGAGCGTCCGGATCACCTTTCGGCGGCGGCACTTTGACAATCAGCGACTCCAGCACTTCGCGCACGCCGAGCCCCGTCTTGGCCGAGCAATGCACGGCGTCGTGGGCGTCAATCCCGATCACGTCTTCGATTTCGGCAATTGCGTTGTCAGGATCGGCCGAAGGCAGGTCGATCTTGTTCAGCACCGGCACCACTTCCACACCAAGATCCAGTGCTGTATAGCAGTTGGCCACGGTCTGCGCTTCCACCCCTTGCGAGGCGTCGACCACCAGCAACGCACCTTCGCAAGCGGACAGAGAACGGCTGACTTCGTAGCTGAAATCGACGTGACCCGGGGTGTCGATCAGGTTCAGATTGTAGATCTGTCCGTCCAGCGCCTTGTAAGACAGCGCCGCGGTCTGGGCCTTGATCGTGATGCCGCGCTCGCGCTCAATATCCATTGAGTCGAGTACCTGGGCCTCCATTTCACGATCGGACAAGCCGCCGCAGGATTGGATGATACGGTCCGCCAGGGTAGATTTACCGTGGTCGATATGGGCGATGATGGAGAAATTACGGATGTTGTTCATTGACAGACGCGATTACAAAAAAGGCGCTCTGAGCCGGGATGTCCCAGGCGAGCGCCTTTTATGACAGGTTATTCAGTGCCGCCATTTTACCGGATTTCAGAGGGGAAAACCGACAAATCAGAGGCCCGAAGATATTGCTGACCAGTATAACAAGGAAAGCGATTTATCAACATACTCCTACAAGTATCTTAAAAACACCTTAAACAGAGGGCCGCAAGGGCTTCTTTTTATATTTCCGGATAGGAGTATGTGAAATATCATTTCCACGAAGAAAATAAAATTATCATATAAGCACTTATTCCGGCGCCCAAGAGAGCGGGGTTCAAACGCCCTCGCTTAAGAAACTCTTTACCAACTCGACATTCAGAAAATAATGGCAAAGTTGCATCGGCTCCTGGCCATCCTTGTTCCCCACAAGCACAGGGACCAACTCATCATATTTAGCCACCAGCTCAGGATCCGCGTCGACATCGATCAATTCAACGGTAAAGCGGTCCGCCGCGCTGTCCACAACGTAGCCCGCGGCGTTTTCATCGGGCGCCTGCAAAACCAGCAGCGCCTGCAGCATGTCTTCGCAAAGATGACAGTAAGAACGACTGTACAGAATGAAGTGTGGTTTTGACATGAATATTCCTGAACTTCGAAAGACATGGCTGGCGCAACAAATTTGGATTAAGCCTGGGCCGGCAAAAAGACAAAAAGCTGCAGACCTCGACAGTCTGCAGCTCTAGACAACAGCAATCAGCCCAATCAGTTACTTGGACGCAGCGGCACGAATTGCGATGACTCGCCACGACGCACCAGCAGCACCGCCATTTTCTTCGGCTCCAGCTTGGCCACCAGGGCGTTGAACTGCTTGGCATCCTTGATATCGGTATTGTTCAAGCGCTGCACCACGTCGCCGGTACGCAGACCAACCCGCGCCGCGCCACCGTCGGCTGTCTCGATCAACACGCCGCCATCGATGCCCAGCTCTTTCTTCTTGGCTTCGCTCAAATCACTGACCGTCAGACCAAGCGCGTTGGCAACCTGTTCTTTCTTCGGCTTGGCGTCATCATCCGAAGCGACTTTGTCCGCGGCCAGCTCCGTGACCGTGATAGGGAAGTCGCGACTGCTGCCCTTGCGCCAGACGCTGATCGTGCCACGCGCCCCTGGCTTGGTATTGCCGACCAGGCGCGGCAAGTCGTTCGCCTTATCGATCGCCACACCGTTAAATTTCAAGATGATGTCGCCGGCCTGCAAGCCAGCTTTAGCAGCCGGCCCGTCCGCCTCGACTCTGGCGACCAATGCGCCCTCAGCCTTGGGTAAGCCCAGTGACTCAGCCACGTCTTTGGTTACCTCGCCAATTTGCACGCCAATCCGGCCACGCGTCACTTTGCCCGATGCTTTCAACTGGTCCGACACACGCATGGCTTCGTCGATCGGCACTGCAAACGAAATCCCCATGAAGCCGCCGGAGCGGCTATAGATTTGGGAGTTGATGCCAACCACTTCGCCGCGCATGTTGATCAAGGGGCCGCCGGAATTACCCGGGTTGACTGCGACGTCGGTCTGGATCAAAGGCAGGTAGTCGCCGGTATCACGTGCTTTCGCCGAAATGATGCCGGCGGTCACGGTATTTTCCAGGCCGAATGGCGAACCGATCGCCAGCACCCATTCACCGGCCTTGATCTTGTCGGAATCGCCCATCGTCAGGCGAGGTAAATTGGCGCCGTCGATTTTCAACAAAGCAACGTCGCTGCGGGTGTCCGCACCTATCACCTTGGCTTTGAATTCGCGCTTGTCGGTCAATGTCACATACACTTCGCTAGCGCCGTCGATCACGTGCGCATTAGTCATGACGTAACCGTCGGCCGAAATCACGAAGCCGGAACCGACGCCGCGCGGCACTTCTTCCTGCTGCTTGGGATCAGCCTTGCGGCCACGTTGACCAGGGACTTGCGAGCGCGGCACGTTTGGCACAGGGACACCAAAAAAGCGGCGGAAGAAATCTTGCATTTCATCGTCGCTAGGGTCGCCTGAATCACCTTGCCCGGAACCGCTTTTTATTTTTTCAGTGGTACGAATATTGACCACGGCAGGGCCGGTTTTTTCGACGATATCGGTAAAGTCCGGCAATCCGGATACCGACGCCGCGATTGCCTGCGGGCCGACGCCCATCATGGCAGGAACAAAAAAAGCGGCTGTCGCACTGACAACCACTGCAGATAAAACGTAACTAACCGGACCTAGCGTTTTCATAGTCATAGAGTTTTATTTGTTTTTGAGTTCAATCGAATTGGCCACCTGCCTCATCGCCGCCGGCGGCACATCGCCGACAATCGTCAGCCAATAGTCGCCTTGCCGCTTACCGACGATGTTTAACGCCCCCTGCTGCAAAGATCCCTCGGTACGGCTTTGATTGCCTGGTTCGATAAATATCGAAATCGCCACCAGTCCGTCTGAAAAAATCAGCTGTGAAACTTCACGTCGCGCAACCGGCATCACCGGCGAGCCTGCAGCGCTCTTCGCGGCCGGGGCATCAGCCACCATACGCTTGAGCTCACGTACTTTCTTGAACCCGGCCGGCATGCCAGTCACCGTCCACTCGTTCAGATTGGCCGGATTGATCACGCTACTCTCCGTGTGCCAGGCAGTGGTGTTACCAAAACTCGGCTTCAGGTGACTATGATCGACGTTGCCTATGCCAATCTGGGTAAATGAAATCTGCTCGACGATTTCATTCTTGCCGTTCAAGGTTTGCGCCCGCAACAACAAGCCGGAATTTTTTTCCGCCCACAGCTTGTAGCCATAACGCATATTGTCCTTGGGCTCCAGCAGCACAGCCTGGCAATCGAAACCGGCAACGCGCCCGGTTTCGCCCATTTTCACGTTGTAATAATCGGTCAGGTCGGCTGGCAGCGCCGCCAGAATCGCCGGGAACCCGTCTTGTGTGACGCGCTTCTCGACTATCTTGGTTTTAGTCTCCGGCATATAGCAGGTGACATCTTCGTTACGCCGGATATATTCACGCGGCTGACCATCGAGAATTTCCAGTTTCTCTACTTCGTTCCGGCCTTCCAGCACGTGCGTGATACGTGAGGTACGTATCTGATTCGCCTGCTGATAGACAAAGGTTCCGGAATAATTCAGCTTTTGCGCTGCCGACTGGATTTTTTTCAGCAGTGCCTGCGCCTCCTGTTTGTCAGCCGCATTTGCTGCATCTGTGCTTTCCGCCTGTGCGGAAAGCACCATGACCAGCGACAGAACAACTCCAAGCAAGACCCGCGTCTGCCGCATATTAGTTATCAGCATCAGGTGCAAATGTGGCCGGCCGCGCGTATTGCGCAGCACTATAGAGAGAAGGAGAAAAACGTTGATGTGCTGTCAGGTATTCATCCATCCGGGAATCCCGTAACACACCTCCGGCATGTGTGACGACATGATCTTCACCGACAGCAGATGCAGACGCCAGGGCCAGTTGCGACGTTGTCGCCACAGTGGGCGCCGGACCGCTGACCACCGCTGTTTGCGGGGTGATAATGAACGCCGCAGCCGCTACCGCCGCAGCCGCCATGCCTGGCAAGGCAAAGCGTTTGATGGAACGTTTGGCGCCCACCACACCGACGCGAATAGGTTGGCCGCCACCTACAGCGATATGCTCGGAGGACTGCGCGGTGGCGGCCAATGGCGCAGCAATAATAGTCGGCTCAGCATCCAGCCGTGCTGCCATGCGGGCAGCAAAATCCGGACTCATGGTCAACGCCATATCATCCGAACGCATGATGTCGCCTATCTGATGATAAACGTCCCATGTGTCGCGACCGTCTGTTTGACGCAAAGCGGCCAACGCCATATCCACATAGGCACTGGATAACTCCCCATCAGCCAAGGCAGAAATCTGCTCTTGGGTCATATCTTTGGTATTCATAAGTCACCTTAAAACCTGGCCAACCCCTTCGTTCCCGAAAAACCACTATCTTTTTTTAACAACGTTTTTACCAACGTTTGTCGATGGCCGTATCCAGCAACGGCCTCAACTTATCTGCGATAGCTTCCCGTGCCCTAAATATCCGACTGCGTACCGTTCCTATCGGACATCCCATTGCTTCAGCAATTTCGTCATAACTCAAACCCTCAATCTCGCGCAAGGTAATCGCCGTACGCAACTCTGCCGGCAACGCCTCCATCGCAGTATTCACGGTTTGTGCTATCTGCTTGGTGGCCAGCAACGATTCAGGAGTGTTTATATCCCTTAGTTGCTCGCCGTCGTCAAAAGTTTCTGCTTCCTCAGAATTTGCCTCGGTTGAGGTGGGCGCTCTGCGCCCCTGGGTCACCAAATAGTTCTTAGCGGTATTAATGCCGATCCGATACAACCAGGTATAAAAGGCAGAGTCGCCCCTAAACTGAGGCAGCGCCCGGTAAGCCTTGATAAAGGCTTCCTGCACAACATCCTCGGCTTCTGCCTGATCGCGCACCAGGCGCGACACAAGACGCATCAGCTTGCGTTGGTATTTAATAACCAAGAGCTCGAACGCCTTCTTATCGCCACGCTGTACGCGCTCGACAAGCAGTTGATCAATTTCGCGTTCTGTCGTCAATCCCCATTCCCTTGTTTTGTTGCGACTTGCATGCGGGCGCGGAAATAGATAGTAAGCAATGATAAAAATTCAAGAAAGTGCTTATTCATTATCCAATCCAGCGGATCCCGTTTTATTCGTCCGCGACGCAATCCAGCGACATGCCACGGATAAATTTCGGAAAGTGTCGTTAGAAACACAATCAGGCAGTATAGCGATTGTTCGGACCGAGCCGCTATCCAATCGAAGGCGCAGCAGCAGTAAATGTGACCAGAGAGTAGTGCCACCAAGCATTTTTGCTGGCAATGGTATCTGTTTAGTGGCGGGCATGGCCCGTGCGGTTGCCATATCGGCAATCCTGATGCGGCCGCTTCCAGAAATCTCGATTTGAACAATATGCCTGCTACGATAGTAGCGCGTTATCCCGTAAATAGCCGCTGATATACACAGCACAGCCAGAGCAAGACGCTCAGGTAACGGCAAATCGCCAACAGCACCGCCTGCAATCAGGATGCCAACCGCAGCGGCCAGCAGACACTGCAAGCCAACCATTACCGACAATGCCTTGGAAGGCTTGATCGTGGCTGACAGGGCGATCGACATCATGGCAAGCTTAAAACGAAAATCGAACCGGCATCCGCAGAAACCGGTTCGAAGCCTGTTGCAAAAGTTTAGATTTTGCCAAAAACCAGGGTGCCATTCGTGCCGCCAAAGCCGAATGAATTTTTGACTGCGATGTCTATTTTCATGTCCCGTGCAGTGTTGGCACAGTAATCAAGATCGCATTCAGGATCCTGATTGAAAATATTGGTAGTCGGCGGCGAGATTTGATTATGTATAGCCAGCACGGTAAATACCGACTCCAGGCCACCGGCGCCGCCCAACAAATGCCCGGTCATCGACTTGGTCGAATTCACCACCAGCTTATACGCATGATCACCGAAAGCCGCCTTGATCGCTTCCGTTTCATTCTTGTCGCCCAACGGCGTCGAAGTACCGTGCGCATTCAAGTATTGCACCTGATCGGCGTTGATACCGGCGTCGCGCAAAGCACTCCCCACGCAACGACGCGGACCGTCCAGGCTAGGCGCCGTCATGTGATAAGCATCGCCACTCATGCCGAAGCCGAGCAGTTCCGCATAAATCTTGGCGCCGCGCGCCTTGGCGTGTTCGTATTCCTCGAGCACCAGCACGCCGGCGCCCTCACCCAATACGAAACCATCCCGATCCTTGTCCCACGGACGTGAGGCGGTAGCAGGATCGTCATTACGCGATGACAGGGCACGCGCCGATGCAAAACCGCCGACCCCTAGCGGAGACACGCTTGATTCTGCACCGCCGGCAATCATCACGTCGGCATCGCCGTACTGAATCATGCGGCCGGCTGCACCGATACAATGCAAGCCTGTGGTGCAAGCAGTCACGATCGCCAAATTCGGTCCTTTAAGACCGTATTTGATCGACAGATTGCCCGAAATCATATTGATGATCGATGCCGGGATAAAAAACGGACTAATCCGGCGCGGACCGCGATTGGTCAGCTCGGCGTGCGTCTCTTCGATCAACGGCAAACCACCAATGCCTGAGCCGATGATGACGCCTATCCGCTCAGCATTAGTTTCAGTTACTTCCAGGCCACTGTCTTGCATCGCCTGCATCCCCGCCGCCATGCCATAGTGGATAAAAGTATCCATATGCCGTGCTTCTTTGGCAGGAATGTAATCTTCGATATTGAAGCCCTTCACTTCCCCCGCAAAACGCGTGGAAAAAGCAGTGGCATCAAACTTGGTGATGGTCGCGATCCCTGATTTGCCTGAGATAATCGCACTCCACGCATCGGCAATCGTATTGCCGACCGGTGAAATGCAACCCAGGCCAGTTATCACAACGCGGCGTTCACGTGTGCGGCTCAAGCGGTTCTCCTGGAAACATTCAAAGCTTGCTTAGGCCGCCTTAACGTGGGCCTTAGCGTAATCAATAGCTTGTTGCACTGTAGTGATCTTTTCGGCTTGTTCGTCAGGGATTTCCATTTCGAACTCATCTTCCAGTGCCATCACCAGTTCAACTGTGTCGAGTGAATCAGCACCCAGATCGTTAACAAACGATGACTCGATCTTGATGTCAGCTTCTGCGACGCCCAGTTGCTCAGCGACGATTTTTTTAACGCGTTGTTCGATATCGGACATGTGATGCCTCCATTAGGTTACAGAAAGTGCGCGCATTTTAGCAGGTTTGCGCATTGAAAATTTACTTTCGACATTAGTCTTTAATATTCAATAAAATTATGTCAAAAGCATCTAAATCGGTGTTACTTACATTTAACTCTGAAATAAGCCTAAAACTGCGGACTTGCTTCAGCTCACGGCTCAACTCATATACATGCCGCCATTTACGTGCAAAGTGCTGCCCGTAATATAGCCGGCTTGCGACGACGCCAGGAACACTACCGCCGCCGCCACGTCTTCGGCAGCACCCAGCCGCCCGAGCGGGATCTGCTGCAGCAACGAAGCATGCTGCTGCTCGCTCAGAGCCTTGGTCATATCGGTATCGATAAAACCCGGCGCAACGCAGTTAACCGTAATGTTGCGGCTGCCGATCTCACGCGCCAACGCACGACTCATGCCAGCCACGCCAGCCTTGGCGGCAGCATAATTCATTTGCCCCGGATTGCCGGCCGAACCGACTACCGAAGTGATATTGATGATACGACCATGCTTGGCCTTCATCATGCCACGCAAGACTGCGCGCGACAAACGCGCCACGGCGGTCAGATTGGTCGCGATGACGGCGTCCCATTCCTCATCCTTCATGCGCATGGCCAGTTGATCCTGGGTGATGCCTGCATTATTGACAAGAATCGACAAGCCGCCGAATTCCTTCTGCGCCAGTTCAACCGCCGCCGCGCAGCCGGCAGCATCATTCACATTCAGCACGATACCGCGACCGTTGCCTGGCTGGCTAGCCTCCATGTATTCGGTAATCGCCGCCGCACCTGCCTCGGAGGTCGCGGTGCCGATGACTTTGGCGCCGCGCTGGAGCAATTGCAACGCAATGGCCCGGCCGATGCCGCGCGATGCGCCGGTGACAAGAGCCACCTGGCCGGTTAAATTCTGTACATCTGTATTTTGTAAAGTCACTTGAATGTCTCCAACATTTTATCCAGCGACACCTGATCGACAATCATGTCGCTGATCAAGCTGTCGTTAATACGCTTGGTCAAACCAGCAAGAACCTTGCCCGGACCGCATTCAACCACATGAGTGACACCTTCGACAGCAATTTTCTGCACGGTTTCCACCCAGCGCACCGGACTGGCCGCTTGCCGCACCAATGCATTCTTGATGGCTTCCGGATCATTGACGATGGCAACGTCGACGTTATTGATCAGCGCAATCTGCGGCGCCGCGAAAGTCAGGTCTTGCATGTATTCACGCAAACGGTCCGATGCCGGTTTTAACAACGAAGAATGAAATGGGGCCGATACCGGCAATGGCAAGGCACGTTTCGCACCTTTTTCTTTAGCCGCGATACAAGCGCGCTCGATCGCCGCCTTATGGCCTGCAATCACTACCTGCGCCGGCGCGTTGAAATTTACCGCCTCAACGATTTCGCCCTGAGCCGCTGCCAGACAAACTGCACGCACATCCTCATCCGACAAACCGAGAATGACGGCCATGCCGCCCTGCCCGACCGGCACCGCTTGCTGCATGGCTTGTGCACGGAAACGCACCAAAGGCACTGCGTCCTTGAATGCAATCACGCCTGCGGCGACCAAAGCGGAATATTCGCCCAGACTGTGGCCAGCCACCAAAGCCGGCGCTTTGCCGCCAGCCGCCAGCCAGGCCCGATAACAAGCAACTGCTGCGGTCAACATGACCGGCTGCGTATTGGTAGTCAGATCCAACTCTTCTTTCGGCCCCTCGGCAATCAGCTTGCCCAGATCAAACTGCAACGCTTCTGAAGCTTCTGCAACCGTATCCCTTACCACCGGGTTATCGGCAAAACCGCTCAACATGCCAATGGCTTGCGAGCCCTGGCCTGGAAAAACAAATGCGAATTTATTCATGCCTTACCTACCGCTTATTAATTGAGGATTTGAGATTTATCGAAGGCTCGGAAAACCTCTAAAGACCGTAGCCTCAGCTACGCTGACTTGCGTCAATTGTCTGTTCGAGAAGCCCAGTTGTACGACAGTACAGTGAGCATCGCAGAGCAGAGATTGGCGGGCGCAGTGGTCTTTAGAGGTTTCCGCTTTCCTTTACATGCGCGCTAAAATTGCGCCCCATGTGAAACCGCCGCCGACACCTTCCATCATGACATTCTGGCCGGGCTTGACACGACCGTCGCGCACAGCCTGATCCAGTGCCAGCGGAATCGATGCCGCCGAGGTATTGCCATGCTGATCCACCGTCACCACCATGCGCTCGTTATCCAGGCCTAGCTTACGCGCAGTACTTTGCATGATGCGGATATTGGCCTGATGTGGAATCAGCCAGTCAATTTCGGATGCGCTCATGCCGGCGATCTGCAAGGTTTCGTTGGCGACTTTTTCCAATACCGACACCGCCAGCTTAAACACTGCCTGGCCGTCCATATACAGGAAGGCGCTGCCCTCAACCACTCCGGCATTCATCTTACCTGGAACGCATAGTATGTCTTTATAGCGGCCATCGGCATGCAACTTGGTAGCAAGAATGCCAGGCTCGGCAGAGGCACTCATGACGACTGCACCGGCGCCATCGCCGAACAGCACACAAGTGGTGCGATCTTCAAAATTCAGGATTCGTGAAAAAACTTCGGTGCCGATTACCAGAACGTTTTTGTGCGCGCCGGATTTGATAAAACTATCGGCAATTGACACTGCGTATACAAAACCGCTGCACACTGCCTGCACATCAAAAGCGGCGCCGCCGTTGGCAATACCAAGCTTTTGCTGCACTACGCAGGCTGTGCTCGGAAAACCGCCGAAATAGTCCGGGGTTGAAGTGGCGACGATCACGAGATCGATATCGTCGGCCTGCATGCGCGCCATATCCAGCGCCTGCTTGGCTGCTGCTACGGCGAGATCGCTGGATTGCACATCCGCTTCAGCGTAGTGACGCGCCGCGATGCCGCTACGGGAAAAAATCCATTCATGCGATGTCTCAATGCCCTTTTCGGCGAGTTGCGCAGTGAGCTCTTGATTGCTTACCCGTTTCGGCGGCAAATAGCTGCCGGTACCGACAATTTTGCTAAAAGTAGTCATGCTGTCTTTTGTTGGGTTGATTCAGTAATAACGATTTCGCCAGACGCGCCATCCACACCCGTTTCGGCGGGCTTGGATGCTATCTCCGGGTGCGGCATCAGCTCCGCAATCGTGGTTGCAATACGAGACAATACATCATATTTGGCGGCATCGAACGCCCGCTGTATAGCCCATTCGTAGCCATAAGCGTCGGCCCCGCCATGGCTCTTGAACACCAGTCCGCGTAAGCCCAGCAGGCTGGCGCCGTTATAGCGCGAGGGATTCAGGCGGCGCGAGATGGCCTTGATCGCGCCACGGGCAATGACCGCGCCAAGCATATTCAAAATGCCGCTTTTGAATTCTGTCGTCAATACTGTCTTGACGAAACGCCCCAGGCCCTCGGAAGCCTTGAGCGTGACATTACCGACAAAACCGTCGCAAACGACGATGTCGGTAGTGCCCTCGAAGATATCGTTGCCTTCGACATTGCCGTAGAAATTCAGGATACCCTTTTCGTGATCCGCACGCAGCAATTCCGCTGTCTGCTTGACCACCTCATTGCCTTTGATATCTTCTTCGCCGACATTCAGCAAACCGATCGTCGGCCTCGGCTTGCCTTCCATGGCCGACACCAGCGCCGACCCCATCAAGGCAAACTGATGCAGGTGCAACGGTTCGCAATCGACGTTGGCGCCCAGATCGAGCATATAAGTGGGGCCGTCTTTTTGATTGGGGAGAATGGTGCAGATCGCAGGACGGTCAACGCCATGCAAGGTCTTGAGCAAGTAGCGGGAAACCGCCATCAAGGCGCCGGTATTACCCGCCGAGACGCACGCCTGCACCTGCTGGTCTTTGACCAGACGCAAGGCGACGCGCATTGAGGAATCTTTTTTACGGCGCAATGCAGTTTCGATGGAGTCATCCATCGTCACCACTTCGGATGCATGCTGCACCGATAAGCGCGGGTGGGAGGTTGCCTTGTGCTTTTTCAGTTGCGCTCGAATTTCTTCTTCAAGACCAACCAGTACCAATTCGGCCTCAGGCTCGCGATTAGCAAATGAAATAGCAGCAGGAACGGTAACCGATGGGCCATGATCACCACCCATACAGTCGATAGAAATTTTGATTGTCATTGTTTTGATTCAGTGCCTACTCTAAGCCATATTATGAGGCAGATTGGGCGCGATTCAAAATGACGCGAGGAATTATTCCACATACAAAAACGGCGCTTCTGAGAGAAACTCATCGCGCCGCCTTCAACCTGCATCGCAAGAACAAGTAAGTATTACTCGTCGTTCTTGGTCTTCAACACTTTACGGCCACGGTAAAAGCCATTTGGGCTGATGTGGTGACGCAAATGTGTTTCACCAGTCGTTGGCTCGATAGCCAGCGGAGGTGCAACCAGAAAATCGTGGGCACGGTGCATGCCGCGCTTGGATGGGGTCTTTTTATTTTGTTGAACTGCCATGATAACTCCTGCTTTCTTAAGATCTTAAAGTTTAACATATCCAACCCTCAGAACAGGGAAAGGCTGGATATTCCTGCCGCGTTTGTGCGCGGATTTTACTACCTATTGCCACACCTTAGTCACACGGAATCACATTCATGTGAAAATCAGCGCGACAAATTTACCGCAATTCTGTATCTAATCAGTTGGGGACAGAGTAATTCGCCACGTTTCAGTAACTTCCAAGCTCTTCCCGCAATGAGTTTTATTGTTGCTTCAAATTCTTTAGCATCGCGAATGGCGATTCTTTTTTGCTGCTTTTCAGCCCATCCAATGCAGATTGGTCCGGGCAAACCGGATGCCTGGGCGACAACGGCAAGGCCAGTAAAGCCTCATCCTCAACCAGTTCAAGGATACTCAGTGTTTTAGTGCCAACGATGACATCAATTTCGTCATTATCAAGAAGTGCATCGATTTCATCAGCACTTTCCTCATCTTTTGCCAATACCAGCGCGGATTCCGCGTCAATATCGAAGGCAAACGGCGTCAAACAGCGCTGACACATGATCTTGATCGAGCCGGTTACCGACATCGTCAGCTGGGGATGCCCCAAGTGATCAACGCCACCAACCAGAACCCAATGCAGAGCGCCGGAGCGGTCTGCCGACTCATCGGCCAGGCGACTCAGGTCAGCCACGGCGATTTCGCCTTCACGGCGCTCTTTATGGCGCGCATACTCAAACGCGTCGATTACAAAAGCACTCATAGTCAAGCCGAACCCGGAAAACCTGCGATAATAACAGCCTTTTCCCTTATTCGTCAAAGTGTTAGCGTGTTTTCCGCACTTTCCCCACATTTTATTGTTAGGCAATCGTTCAACTGACGAAAACCATGGCTTCTTTACAACAGACGATTTCCCCCACAGCTCCTTCACCCCTACCGCGCCTGATCCTTGGCTCCAGCTCCAGATACCGCAAAGAATTGCTGTCCCGGCTACAGATCCCATTTGAGGTGATCGTGCCAGATATCGACGAAACTCCGCATCCAGGCGAAAGCCCGCAAACCACTGCATTGCGCCTGGCTTTGGAAAAAGCACGCGCAGTAGCGCTGACTGCGCCAAATGCGCTGGTGATCGGCTCGGATCAGGTGGCCACATTGGATGGCGAGCAGATCGGCAAGCCCGGCAATCATGAAAATGCCCTGGCGCAGCTGCAGAAAATGCGGGGCCGCCGCGTCATTTTCCATACCGCCCTTTGCCTGTGGGATAGCAGGCAGAGCCAGGTCGAACAAGCGGTCCAGATAGAAAACGTCCAGACCTTTGTCACCTTTCGTGACCTGCCCGATGCCGAACTGGATGCCTATTTGCGGATTGAACAGCCTTATGATTGCGCCGGCAGCGCAAAAAATGAAGGGCTGGGCATCGCCATCCTGGAAAAAATCGAGAGTACCGACCCCACCGCCCTGACCGGTTTGCCATTAATCGCGCTGACCGGTATGCTGCGCCGCGCCGCCCTACCATTCTTCATAAAATAAACCGACATGCCAGGCATCCTGTATTTAATCCCCAACACCCTAGGCCAAAGCGAGGCCGGTTCGGCACAGCCGCTGGCGGCCGTCATCCCATTCGAGGTGCAGGCGCTCACCGCCCGGCTGGATTACTTCATTGCAGAAAATGCAAAGACCACGCGCGCCTTTTTAAAATTGATCGCTGCCGCCCAGCCACTAGCCAAACCGTTACAAGAAATTCAAATCGCAGAACTCAATGTCAACACTGCCAGCACCGCCCTGCCAGCCTTGCTGGCGCCGATTCTGGCCGGTCAGGACGCCGGCCTGATCTCTGAGGCGGGCGTGCCGGCGGTTGCAGACCCCGGCGCCAATCTGGTACGGCTGGCCCATGCGCACGGGATTCAAGTGCGGCCACTGGTCGGACCGTCATCACTGCTGCTGGCCGTCATGAGCAGCGGCCTTAACGGCCAAAGTTTTGCTTTTAACGGCTATCTGCCCACCGATGCCGAACAACGCAGCAAACGTATCAAGGCATTGGAATTGCGTTCGCGCCAGGAGCAGCAGACGCAACTATTCATTGAAACACCATATCGCAACGGCACGTTTCTGGAAGCGCTGGCCAGCAGCTGTCAAGCCAATACGCTGATTTGCGTCGCCACCGATCTGACCCTGCCATCCGAGACCATCAGGACCCAGACCGCAGCCAAGTGGAAGACGGCTCTGGCGGCTGGCAAACATCCCGACTTTCACAAAAAGCCAACCGTGTTCCTATTCCTGGCGCAATAACTTTTTTACATCGGACACAAAACGCAAAACGGCGACGGTGTTGCGCCGTCGCCGAATTTGCCTGTCCCGAAAGACATTATGTTGAGAAGTCGAAAACTTCTCGGTGCCGCATCATCGATGCGGGGGGTTGTCCAGTAGCCAATGCACAACTCCAAAACAAGGGGTTGTATTGCAATGGAGTGATTTTTTGCTACTGAAACAATTGCATCTGGGTGATCAACGATTTTGCTATGTCTATAATCGCCTCCTCTGTTCGCTATTCCTCGAGTACCTTTAATATACGACAGGATCGCGAAGATACAAGGCAAATTAAAGTATTACGATATGCCGGTTTCTTGCCGGCTTCTTGCTGGTTTCCACTTTGGCATTTACTTCAGAGCCCGCATGCCGTGTGCTGCGCGCGGACTCATGAATAAAATTCAACGCAAACTTGGCTTCACTTCATTCGCCAGCGATTGCACCACACCAGCCCCCATCGCTACACCGAATTTTTTCAGCACGCGCTCAGGCAAACCTTCGCTCTTGGTGTAATCGACAATGTCTTCCTGCTTCAAGACATCGCGCGCAACGCTGTCTACCGTTCCATAACCATCTGCCAAGCCCATCTCGACCGCCTTGGAACCACTCCAGAACAGGCCTGAGAAAGTTTCCGGTGTTTCCTTCAGGCGTGCGCCGCGACCTTTACGCACAACATCGATAAACTGCTGATGGATTTCCGCCAGCATGGTTTGCGCATAACCTTTCTGGGTAGCGCTCATCGGACTGAACGGATCAAGGAAGCCCTTGTTGTCGCCGGCGGTCAGCAGGCGCCGCTCAACGCCTACCTTATCCATCAAGCCGGTGAAGCCGAAACCATCCATCAGCACACCGATGGAGCCAACGATGCTGGCTCTATTGACATAGATTTTATCGGCCGCGGCAGCGATGTAATAACCGCCCGATGCGCACATCTCGTCGACCACTACGTACAGCGGCTTGTTCGGATATTCCTTGCGCAGGCGCGTGATTTCATCGTTGATGATGCCGGCTTGCACCGGGCTGCCGCCGGGGCTGTTGATGCGCAATATCACGCCGACCGAATCGTCTGCGGCAAAGGCGTTATCAAGCGCCGGCACCACTACGGCGGCCGAACCATTACCTTCCGATTCGATCGCGCCATTGATCTTGACCAACGCAGTATGCGCGCCGACGGTTTGCGTGTCCGAGCCTTCGTAATTCACACCTAACCAAAACGCGAAGCCAATCACAGCAAGGGTCGCCAGCTTAAAGAAAATCCCCCACCGGCGCCGCGCACGCTGTTCGCGCAATGAGGCGAACGCCAGCTTCTCCAGTAACTCACGCTCCCAACCTTCTTTTTTAACGGGCATGGCGGTTTCCACATTATCAAATTCGTTATTGCTCATGGTGCTCACTCACTTCGTTTATCCGAAATCGTTATTGAATACGCCAGCGGCACTATCTCAAGCAACTGCCGGGCGCACGTACTCATCAGGGATCCAGAACACCTGATCATTGCTTTCTTCAACCAAAATCTTGTGCAAGCGCCCACCGCGGCATGGACCACCGGCGCAGTTCCCGGTTTCCGGCTCATACACCGCGCCGTGCGTAGCACACATCAGATACAAACCGCTGGACTCGAAAAACTCGCCTTCATTCCAATCCAGCTCCAGTGAAATATGTGCGCAACGGTTCAGGTAAGCGTGAACAATATTGTGGTGGCGTATGGCGAATGCAACCGCATCCTCACCCCAGGCAGTAACCGCAAAACGCACGCCTTTGCCGCGCTCTGCCAGCGCAGAAGAAGCACAGATGGGAATTCGGATTTTATTCATCGCGTCATTCACGGCGGCGTGGTCCGGGATCAGGCATTTTCGTTAAGCCAGGCATGCAGTTGCACGGTCGAGGTCGCATTGAACAGCGGCTTCAGTGCGTTCAGTTCGTGGGCCGGATGCGCGCCATACTGAACCGCGATACCCGCTGCGCCGGCATTGATCGCCATCTGCAGATCATGCGTGGTGTCGCCGATCATCACCGTGCGCTTCAGGTCCTGTCCCAACTCTCGCGTCAACTCCTGCAGCATGGCCGGATGCGGCTTGGAGAATGTTTCGTCGGCACAGCGGGTAGCGTCAAATGCCGACAGCAACTTGGTCTCGTGCAAGGCGCGATTCAGTCCGACCCGGCTCTTGCCGGTGGCAATCGCCAGGAAATAACCTTGTTGCGACAAGTCTGCCAGCATTTCACGCACGCCGTCGAACAAGGTCAGATCCTGGTCTTGCGCCAGATAGTGATAACGATAGCGCTCCACCACCCGCGGATACTGGCTAGGCTCCAGGCCCGGCATCGCCACCTGCATCGCTTCCGCCAAACCAAGCCCGATCACATGCGAGGCGGCCTTGTTGTCCGGAATCGCCAGCCCCAGATCCCTGGCGGCGGCTTGAATACATTTCACAATGATGGCGGTGCTGTCCATCAAGGTGCCATCCCAATCAAATACGATTAAGTCAAAATTCTTTCGCGCCATATTGCCTGGCAATACCTTGCCAGCTCCTGTTGTTGGGTTTGGCCTGCCGCTCGGGAAATCGGCAAACCGATAAACAAATACTAACTGATATTTTAATCACCCTCAGCTTCAGTCGTTGCTGCGGGGATATTTTTTGGCAGGCTCTTCAGGAATTTTTCACACTCCGGCGGTAACGGCGCCTTAAGGGTCACCGGCTTGCCCGTTTCTGGATGAGCGAAGGTAATTTGATAAGCATGCAAAAACATCCGCTTCAACGCGATACGCTGGCCGTCAGCTTTTTGCAAAGCCCGATTCAAGGCGAAGTCGCCATATTTGTCGTCGCCGGCAATCGCAAATCCGCTGGAAGACAGATGAACCCGGATCTGATGGGTACGGCCGGTTTTCAGCTCAGCTTCGAGCAAAGCGTAATCGCCGTAACGACGGATCAGGTTGAAAATCGTGTGTGACGCCTGGCCGTCAGCCTGCACCCGCACGCGGCGCTCACCGTCGGCCGCCGTATATTTATGTAATGGCAGCTTGACATGCTGACGCTCGTTTTGCCAGTCGCCGTGCACCAGCACCAGGTAACGCTTGTCGGTATCGCCGTCACGCATCTGTTCATGCAGATTGGTCAGCGCAGAGCGCTTCTTCGCCAGCAACAAGATGCCGGAGGTATCGCGATCCAGCCTATGCACCAGTTCCAGGAATTTGGCTTGTGGACGGGCAGCCCGGAGTTGCTCGATAACACCATAGCTGACACCGGAGCCGCCATGCACGGCAACCCCAGCCGGCTTATCGATTACCAGCAGATGATTATCTTCCAACAATATTTTAAATTCCGCCCCCGGCACCACTTGCACTTGCTTTTCAGCAATCCGAATCGGCGGCACCCGGATCACGTCCCCCTCCACCAAACGGTAAGTCTGATCGATACGGCCTTTATTGACCCTGACCTCACCGGAGCGCAGCACGCGATAAATATGGCTTTTGGGCACTCCCTTGCAAATACGCAATAAAAAATTGTCGATGCGTTGACCGGCGTCCTCTTCCGCAATAGTCAACAGTTGGACGGCAAGAGGCGGCGGTGGCGGAGATACCGGCGCCTCTTGCTCCACGGCTACATTGAGTAGGGCCTTATGCTTGGGCGCGGCCTGTGTCCGTGCCTTGGGACGAGTCTCAGCTCGTCCTCCAGAAAATCTCGCTAAGTCCTTCATTTTGAATATATAATTGTTCCGCAATTGTTAAAAAACAGTTGCTGGTGTAAGAATAAAAAGACCATTCTACACAGGGGCGTCCCCATCAGCCTCGCCAATTTGCAAATTTGATGGGAAATGTGTACGCATCACCCCTGCGCGAATCAAGGTCGCACCGTTGTTGTCATCGGATAACGCGCACGGATGCTGAACAAGAATGTCTGGATGATTAGGATAAAGTCCGGTGAGCCCGATGCGATCAAAACGATCGCGACGAGCTTGCTGGTTGATGTAGTGTTTTAAATTTGTCGCATATTTACTGAAACCAATGCTTTCTTTGGCTCTATCAAGCTGCTCACCGCCAGGCGTCGTGCTCGCGTTCCGCGAACCGCAAGACGCTGTACCGGTGCACGCTGATAGTATTCTGTAGAACGACAGCACTATATCCGCGCCTGTGCTCAGCGCCCTACTCTGTAGATTAGGCGCTGACACACCAAGGCACCCCTCCCCCCTGACACTCCGTTCTCGCGTACATCCTTGTACTTTTTGTCGCTGACAGAAATGCTGAAGAACAGCAATCTTTAAGCGCCATTGCATTGACCCAAGGGTCACGGAGCGAAAAATGAAACGCATGTTGTTTAATGCCACGCAGCAAGAAGAACTGCGCGTGGCTATTGTTGACGGGCAAAAGCTCATTGACATCGATATCGAAACCACCGGACGCGAACAACGCAAGTCCAACATTTACAAAGGTGTGATTACCCGTATCGAACCGTCGCTGGAAGCCTGCTTCGTCAACTACGGTGAAGAGCGTCATGGCTTTTTGCCGTTCAAGGAAGTTGCCCGCACTTACTTTAAAGAAGGTGTAGATGTCCGTAGCGCATCGATCAAGGATGCACTGCGCGAAGGCCAGGAAATCATGGTGCAGGTCGAAAAGGAAGAGCGCGGCAATAAAGGCGCGGCCCTGACCTCCTTCGTTTCACTGGCTGGCCGCTATCTGGTCCTGATGCCGAACAACCCACGCGGTGGTGGCGTCTCGCGCCGGGTCGAAGGCGAAGATCGCCAGGAACTGCGCGAAACCATGGACAAGCTGGACCTGCCGAACGGCATGTCAGTAATTGCCCGTACCGCCGGCATCGGCCGCAACGTTGACGAATTGCAATGGGATTTGAACTACCTGATGCAACTCTGGCGCGCTATCGAAGGCGCTGGCCAGACCGGCAACGGCGCTTTCCTGATTTACCAGGAATCATCCCTGGTGATCCGCGCGATCCGCGATTATTTCCAGCCGGATATCGGCGAAATCCTGATCGACACCGACGAAATCCACGACCAGGCCCAGCAGTTCATGGCCCATGTCATGCCCGACATGGTGCATCGCGTAAAACGTTACCGCGACGATGTACCGCTGTTCTCCCGCTTCCAGATCGAACACCAGATCGAAACCGCGTATTCGCGCACCGTGCCGCTGCCATCCGGCGGCGCCATCGTGATCGACCATACCGAAGCGCTGGTCTCGGTTGACGTCAACTCCGCGCGTTCAACCCGCGGCGGCGATATCGAAACCACCGCCTTCAACACCAATCAGGAAGCCGCCGAAGAAGTCGCCCGTCAATTGCGCTTGCGCGATCTGGGTGGCTTGATCGTGATCGACTTCATCGATATGGAGAATTCGAAGAACCAGCGCGAAGTCGAAACCCGCCTGAAAGATGCACTGCGCTATGACCGCGCGCGCGTCCAGATGGGCAAGATCTCGCGCTTCGGCCTGATGGAATTGTCGCGCCAGCGTCTGCGTCCGTCGCTGTCCGAAGGCAGCCATGTGACATGCCCGCGTTGCAACGGCACCGGCCATATCCGCGATACCGAATCGTCCGCCCTGCAAGTCCTGCGCATCATCCAGGAAGAGGCGATGAAAGAAAATTCGGCAGCGATCCACGTCCAGGCGCCAGTCGACGTCGCTGCTTTCCTGCTCAACGAAAAGCGTGGCGAGATCCTGAAGATCGAAACCCGTCACCGGGTCGGCATCATCCTGATCCCGAACAAGCATCTGGAAACTCCGCACTACAAACTGGAACGCCTGAAGCACGACGATCCGCGCCTGGAAGAAACCCAGGCCAGCTATGCCATGGCAGAGCAAGCCGATACCGACATCGGTTACAGCAAAACCCAAAAAGAAGAAGGCAAGCCGCGTCAGGAAGCCGTGGTCAAAGGCATCACACCAGACCAGCCGGCGCCTATCGTCGAGCGCAAACCAGTCGAGGCACGTCCGACAGCAGTTGCTGCCACCGGCCCGGCAGAAGCAGGTTTCCTCAGCAAGATCTTCGGTTTCTTCTTCAGCAAACCAGTTGCTCCAGCGGCCACCCCTGCCGCCACGGCAGAAGCCAAGGGCCCGCAACAACGCGGCGACCGTGGCGATCGCAACAACCGTGGCCAGCGCGGCCGTAATCGCGGTGGCCGCAATCGCGATGGCAGCGCCCAGGAAGGACGCGAAGACAGCGCCAAGAAACCGCTGGTTGAAGCCGTAGAAGCAAAAACCCAGCAAGCGCGTCCGCCACGTCCTCCACGCGAGCCTAAAGAGCAGAGAGAACCACGCGACACCGCCGAAAACAAATCGGAAAACCGCAATGAAGGCCGGCGCGAACGCAGCGAACGCCCGCCACGTCCGCCACGCGAAGAGCGCAAGGAAAATCTGAGCGAAGTCAAAGTTGACGAAACCTTGCTCACGGGTGGCGTAGTAGCTGCTGCCGGTGTTGCTGTAGCCAGCGTGACTGAAACCGCAGAAGCAACGCAAATCGATAGCGGACGGGTTGAAATCAAAGCCGGCGAAGACGAAGAACCGCGTCGCCGTCGTCGTCGCGGTGGCCGTAACCGCAATCGTCGCGACCGTGATAGCGCCGAAGGCACGACCGAAGGCACAAGTGACGAGATCGAAACTGGCGAAGTAGCAGACGTGGCGGCAGTCGGCAGCGATGCAGTTGCTCCTGCAGTAACTCCCGTAGCAACGCCAGTCAGCGCTCCGGTTCAAGTGGAACCAGCTACCCCCGTCAGCAATAGCCTGCCGATGATGGCTTCGACAGTTGCAGTGGAGCAAGAAGCCGCCGCTCCGGCAGTTGAAGCGACGCCAGCGCCGACCGTTCTGTCGAACGCAATCGCAGCACCGTTGGCGCCACAGCAAGTTGCACCGCAACCTGAAGCCGCTCCGGCTGCAGTTGAAGTGACGCCTGCATCAGCTCCAGCGCCAGTTATTGCAGCGCCGGTTGTTACAGCCCCGGTTGTAACCGAGCCTGAACCAGTCGCCATCCCGGCAACAGCCGCACCGGCTCAACTGGTACTGCCTGAAGTGGCCGCAATCGCTAGCAGCCAACCGGTCGCAGAGCCGCAAATCGAAACAGCAACGCCGGTGGCTGTTGTTTCGGTTGCACCTGTAACTACTCCGGTGGTTGAGCAGGCAGCCGCAGTTGTACACGCGCCGGCACCGGCTCCTGCAGCAGAGGCGCCGGCCGTCATCAAGACAGCCGTGCCAAGCGCGTCGCCTAAGGTAGAAGATCTGCAAAGCGTACTCGCTGCAGCAGGTTTGACCCTGGCGGCGACCGACCCAAGCAAACTGCGCGCTGCACAAGAAGCAACGGCAAACATCGTCGCGGCGCCACGTGTACCGCGCGAACGCAAGCCTTTGCCAGCGCAATCCAGCGAACCGCTGGTGCAGGTCGAAACCCAGCACTCGCAATCGTAAGCTGATCGGCTGCCACTACGTGGCGTAGTAATCAGGAGCAATACAACAAAGGGAGTCCCAGACTCCCTTTGTCACGTCTGACGCCGGCGATATGTTCAAAATTGCGAGAACTGCCGCGCTTGCTGGGTAAGCAGCAGACTTCTTGAGCTAAAAAATGACGCTCATGGTATCTTCTAGAAGTCGTTACCTCATACATATAGATGCAAGGCATTGCACATTTTTCCAGACTCACATCATGACTAAAAAAGTCATCCCGCTGATCGATAGCCGCAGTTTTTTGCCGCCATCGTTGCCGCCGACCTTGCCCTCCATCCTCGAAACGCCGACCGGCCTGATCGCCGATGAACTGGGGCGGCCGCTGCACGACTTGCGCATCTCAGTCACAGACCGCTGCAATTTCCGTTGCATCTACTGCATGCCGCGCGCGGTGTTCGACAAGGACTATGCGTTTTTGCCGCACACCGCTTTGCTGTCGTTTGAGGAAATTACCCGCCTGGCCAGTTTATTCGTCGCCCACGGCGTCCATAAAATCCGCCTGACCGGTGGCGAGCCTTTGCTGCGCAAGCACATCGAAAAGCTGATCGCCATGCTGAGCGCGCTGAAGACGCCGGATGGCCAGGAGCTCGACCTGACCCTGACCACCAACGGTTCGCTGCTAGCGAAAAAAGCTCAGGCGCTGAAAGATGCCGGCCTGAAACGCGTCACCGTCTCGCTCGATGCACTCGACGAAAACATTTTCCAACGCATGAACGACGCCGATTTCCCGGTTGCCGATGTCTTGCATGGAATGGAAGTCGCGCATCAGGTCGGACTCGGTCCAATCAAGGTCAACATGGTAGTCAAGCGCGGCGTCAACGATCAGGAAATCCTGCCAATGGCGCGCCATTTCAAGAACACGCCGTATATCCTGCGCTTTATCGAATACATGGATGTCGGCGCCTCCAACGGCTGGAAGATGGATGAAGTGGTGCCCTCCGCCGAAGTCGCACAACGAATTCAAACAGAATTGCCGATGCAGCCGCTGGCGGCCAACTACCTGGGCGAAACCGCGCAGCGCTGGCGCTATGCCGACGGCGTTGGCGAAATCGGCCTGATCTCCAGCGTCACCCAGGCCTTTTGTCATGACTGTTCACGCGCCCGCCTGTCGACCGAAGGCAAGCTATACACCTGCCTGTTCGCCAGCGCCGGCCACGATCTGCGCGCCCTGCTGCGCAGCGAATGCAGCGACCGCGAAATTTCCAGCGTGATTGGCCAGCTATGGCGCGCACGCAATGATCGTTACTCCGAACTGCGTACGCAAAATACCGAAGGTCTGACGCCGACCAGGAAGAAAGTGGAAATGTCCTACATAGGCGGCTGATAAAATTGCAGACAAGCCACGCCATGCAAACCCATCCCGCTCCCACTGCACTAAATATCACCGGTCTGATACTGGCAGGCGGCCGCGGCACACGCATGGGCGGCGTCGACAAAGGTCTGCTCTTGCTCGACGACCGACCGATGGTGGCGCATGTCATCGCGCGCCTGGCGCCGCAGGTCAACAGCTTGATCATCAACGCCAACCGTAATCAGGAGAGCTACGCGGCGTTCGGGCATCCGGTCTGGTCCGATCTGCAGCCAGACTTTGCCGGCCCGCTAGCCGGCTTGCAGGCCGGCCTGCACCACTGCAGCAACCCCTACCTGGTCACGGCACCCTGCGATTCACCCTATCTACCGCACGATCTGGTGCAACACCTGGCGCAAGCCTTGGTCAGCGCAGACACCGACCTGGCGGTGGCCAGCACTAGCGAAGACCACTATCAGACAATCCAGCCGCAACCGGTATTCATGCTACTGAAAATCAGTTTGTTGACTGACCTCAATGACTACCTGCAAGGTGGCGGACGTAAGATGGAGACATGGTATCGCCGCCTGAATTATTGCGAAACCTTGTTTACCGATGCCGGCGCCTTCCGTAACATCAATACCCAAGAACAGCTGCAACAACAATAACGCAATGAGCGCAATGACCAATTCGAATGCCCGTCCAGCCAAGCCATCTTTGTCCGCACTGACCAGTTGCATGTCGGACTACGATCCGCAAGCGATGCCGGTCAAGCAGGCGCAGGCCATCATTCGCGCTTGCATCACGCCAGTCGGCGCCATCGAAAAAGTGGCGTTGCGCAGCGCCCTCGATCGGGTGCTGGCCAGCGACATCATCTCGCCGATCGACGTCCCGGCGCATGACAACTCGGCCATGGATGGTTATGCCTTCAATTCCGCCGACCTGCGCCACGATGCCGACACCGCGCTGACCGTGGTCGGCACTGCCCACGCCGGCCGCGCCTATCAGGGAACACTGAGCAGCGGCCAGGCGATACGGATCATGACCGGCGCCCTGATGCCGGACGGCGCCGACACCGTGATCCCGCAGGAATTCGTGAGCATCCCGCCCGGCAGTCCGGCCATCACCATCCCGGCAGCAGCCGTCAAACCCGGCGCCAATTGCCGCCTGGCCGGCGAAGATTTGCAAGCCGGCACAGCAGCCATCAGCCAAGGCCGCATCCTGCGCCCTGCCGATCTCGGTTTGCTAGCCTCGCTGGGCATCGCTGAGATCCCGGTAAGACGCCGGCTGCGCGTAGCATTTTTCTCGACCGGCGATGAACTGCGTTCGGTCGGCGAAGTGCTGGACCCTGGCTGCGTCTACGACTCCAATCGCTACACCCTATACGGCATGCTGCAACGGCTGGGCTGCGACATCATCGACATGGGCGTGGTTGGCGACGATCCGCAGGCGCTGGAAAGCGCTTTCCGCAGCGCCTGCGAAAATGCCGACGCCATCATCACCTCCGGCGGCGTCTCGGTCGGCGACGCCGATCATACTAAGCAAATGATGGCGCAATTAGGCGACGTCGCCTTCTGGAAGATCGGTATGCGCCCGGGCCGCCCGCTGGCGTTCGGCAGCATCGCGTCGGGCGGCAAGCAAGCCCTGTTCTTCGGCCTGCCCGGCAATCCGGTGGCGGTCATGGTGTCGTTTTATTTTTTTGCGCGCGACGCTCTGCTGCAAATGATGGGCGCACAAGTCGCACCGTTGCCGCTGATGCGCGCCACCGCAGCGGTCGCCATCCGTAAGCGGCCGGGGCGCACCGAATATCAGCGCGGCATTCTCGGCATGAGCGATGGTCAATGGAGCGTACGCCCGACCGCAGCACAAGGCTCGGGCATTTTGCGTTCGATGGCGGAAGCCAATTGCATGATCGTGCTGGCGCATGAGCAGGGCGATGTGGCCAGCGGCGATGCGGTTGAAATTATCCTGTTTGACGGCCTGATCTAAACCTGCGATGCCAGCTACCAGTATCAGCGACTTTGTTTTTCGCCCGGCCAGTCACGACGATAGCGCCGCCATCAGCGCCTTGGTCCGATTGCATGCGCATGCATTCACAGTCAACGCAGATGGCAGCGGCGCCGAGCAATTCTTCGCGTCCGTCTCTGCCGAAGCTGAAGCCGGTTACATCGCGGATTCGCGCTACCGCTACATCGCCGCACTTGCAGGCGATGTGCTGGCAGGCTTCATTGCCATCCGTGATCGCAGCCACATCTTCCATCTGTTCGTAGCGCCCGAGTTCCAGCGTCAAGGTTTGGCTGCCCGCCTATGGCAAGCAGCATTAGCAGCTGCTCCAGATCTCGAATTTTTTACAGTGAATTCTTCCCCATTCGCATTGCCTGTGTACGAACGCTTCGGCTTTGTCAAAACCGGCCCGCGAGTTGAAATGCATGGCATATGCTTTGTGCCTATGCGTCTAGCTCTCACCTAGCGCGTATCGAATTGGATGTTCACAAACGAGAAAGCGTGGACACGTCAAACGCTCCATCAAAATATTTTCGCAAACACTCGTTGAAGATCTGATTGTCGATCCCGGCCTGGGCAAACAAGGTCATCGATGACTGAAATTTCAGATAGTCCGGAAAACCGAAAATCTCTTCTATCGAGCGCCCGTCCACAGCAGCAACCAGCTGGCAGCACTCTCGCAGCCGCGGCCCAAGCAGCGGATGCTGCAGATACGCCCGGGCTTCCGCCAGCGAGGAAATGGCGTACTTGCGCGCCATGGCGCTGTGGCCGAGTCCCTCAATCTGAGGGAAAATGAACCACATCCAATGACTGCGCTTGCGGCCCTTGCTCAGTTCTTCGCGTACGATATCGAAGGCCGATTGCTGAGCGGCCACGAAGCGTTGCAGATTGTATTGATCGTTCACGTCTCCCCCCATATCGAAAAGGAAAACCCATGATTTCGCATGTCTTTGTCGGCGTCACCGACTTTCAGCACGCATTCGGTTTTTATTCCGCTGTCATGGAAAAACTGGGTCTCCAACTCAAATTCTGCGATGCCGGCAAACCGTGGGCGGCATGGATGGCAAGCGGCAAGGCACGCCCTCTGTTCATCATCGGCGCACCCTACAATGGTGAAACTGCTGCCGCCGGCAACGGCCAGATGATCGCTCTGCTCGCCCCTGCCAGGACTGCCGTCGACAATGCCTATGCTACCGCTTTAAGCAACGGCGGGTTGTGCGAAGGGCCGCCTGGCTTGCGCCTGGAATATCATCCCGATTATTACGGCGCCTATTTCCGCGACGCCGACGGCAACAAGATCTGCGTTTGTTGTCACGATGCGGCGGCTTAGAGCCCGGCTCGGCGAAACTGCAAAAAAACAAGGATAGACGCTGGCGTCAGAAGGTCGAGCACTGAAATAAGCCCGGATGGCCAAAACAAGTCGTCGTCATCGGATAACGTTCGGTATTGTCTTTTGTGTCCAGGCGCAGCACGCAATTGCGCCACTGGTCTGAATCACTTTTATACCCGAGCTTCTGACAGGCAGGGCCATAAACCCGCATCATCTGGTCGACATCGCGCTGCGCCTGTGCGGCACGTTCGGCATCCGTCGCGCAACCGGCCAGCATGGCGATCGCAGCCAAAAACATGAGCGTACGCATAATAAGCTCCTTCCTTTCTGTTCCGTTCAGCGAACTTCGGTGAACCCCGGTTTTCTATTTGTTGCAAGCAAATACATAAGCAGTCAACGTCGCTCGCGCACCATTGCTGTACTCCCACAGTATAGGCAAGAGCTTGTTACTTCACTATTTCCCAGCATGCTTAGTTGCTACCAGATGTAACTAGCGAACGGCTGGTTCCGGCTGGCAAGTGCACTCCAGGATCAGCTTGAAAAATCTCACTGCTGCTTTTACATTGAAGAATGCAGATAAAGCTTATTCATTTCACCATTGTAAATAATAATAATTCTCATTTATAATAAGCCCTCGGTGGCACCTCAACATCACCCCGCGATCACAAAGCATCCCACCTTTCCAGCCAGCCGCCTGTTCCGCGTCGCCAGCCAATAAGTAGTTTTTATTGACCTTGGAGTACGCTTTTGTACAACTTATATTCGATCCGCTTTTCGCTGCCGGGATTTCCCGCGGCCGCGAACTTTGCCATTTCCGCCACCTTCGCCACTTTCGCCGCAGCCTCGATGCCAGTCTTTGCGCAGGCCAACGGCAGCCAGACGCAATTGGCCAGCAGCAGCTACACCGCTAACCGCACATTCGATGAAATATCGGTGACCGCCACCCGCAGCGAGACCGCAGTGGCGCAGACGCCAAGCAGCATCTCTGTCATCAATGCCGAGACTATCGAAGAGCAGCAGCCGAGAGACGTCAAGGATTTGCTGCGTTACGAGCCCGGCGTAACCGTGCGGCGCGGCCCCTACCGCCCGTCGTCAGCAGCTACCGCCGGCGGCCGCGGCGGCAACGAGGGCATCAATATCCGCGGGCTGGAAGGCAACCGCATCTTGCTGATGGAAGACGGCATCCGCCTGCCCGGCGCGTTTTCGTTCGGACCGCTGGAGGCGGGCCGCGGCGACTATGTGCAGATGGATATGTACAAGCGGGTGGAAATCCTGCGCGGGCCGGCGTCGGCCATGTATGGCAGCGATGGCCTGACCGGCGCAGTCAACTTCATCACCAAAGATCCCTCCGATTTCCTGAAAATTTTCAACAAGCCGACTTATTTCTCGATCAAGCCAACTTACGACTCCACCGACGGCAGCACCTCGACCACCGCCGTCGCTGCCTTTGGCGGCGAGCGTTTCGAGGGCTTGCTGATTGCCAACAAGCGCGATGGCCATGAGGTCGACACCAAGGGCACGCGGAATATCCTCGGCCCCAACCGCGACACCGCCAATCCGCAAAACGTGCATGGCAATGCACTGCTCGGCAAGCTGCTGTTCAAGGCCAGCACACAAGACACTTTCACCGCCGCCATCGACCATCAGGAACAGAAAACCGACTCCAACGTGCTGTCAGCCGTCACCGCCAGTACGCTGGCGCTGCGCGCTAACGACAAACTGGAACGCAATCGCTACAGCCTGGCCTACAACTTCAAGGACGGCAGTAATCCATACTTCCAGAACGCCCATGCGCAGATCTACTACCAGGACGCCAAAAATCACCAGTTCTCTTTTGAAGACCGGTTCCCGGCAGTCGGCCGCAGCCGCGACAACACTTACCAGGAGCACACCTATGGCGGCTCAGCGCAGGCGGAAAGCGGCTTTGCCACTGGCGGCATGCAACACAAGCTGATCTACGGCTTCGACCTCAGCACGGCGCGCATCAGCGGCCTGCGCAACGGCACCATTCCCGGTACCGGCGAATCGCCGTTCCCTAACAAGGCTTTCCCGAATACCGATTACTCGCTGTTCGGCGCTTTCATCCAGGATGAAATCCGCTTGTCGCAACACGGCGCGCTCAGCATCATGCCTGGCTTACGCTTCGACGGCTATCGCCTGACGCCAGACCAGAACGATCCGTCCTTCACCGGCAAGGCCACCAAATCCAGCGGCAATGCGGTATCGCCACGGCTGGCCTTAATGTACGAAATCAGCCCGGCGCTGCTGCCCTACATCCAGTACGCACGCGGCTTCCGCACACCGACGCCGGACCAGGTCAACAATAGTTTCGGCAATCCGATCTACGGCTACGCCACTATCGGCAATCCGGATCTGAAACCGGAAACCAGCAACACCTTTGAGCTCGGCTTGCGCGGCAAATTGAGCGGCAGTAAAGACACCTTGCGCTATAGCATGGCGGCATTCACCGGTCGCTACAGCAACTTCATTTCGCAAGAAATAGTGAGCGGCAGCGGGCGGCCGTTTGTCGATCCATTCATTTATCAATACGTCAATCGCGCCCGCGCCCGCATCAGCGGCGCCGAAGCGAGAATCGACTGGCAACTGGCCAACGGCCTTGGTTTCAAGGCCGGCATGGCTTATACCAAAGGGCATACCGAAGGTGCGGATGGCAGCAGCAAGCCGCTCGACACCGTCAATCCCTTCATGGCGGTATTCGGCGTGCGCTACGAACCCAGCGAACGCTGGTACGGCCAGACGGATTTCATCTACCAAAGCGCCAAACGCCGCAGCGACATGAGCAAGCAGACCGATTTCGCGCCGCCGGCCGCCTTCGTCATGGATCTGCGCGGCGGCTACAACATCAGCAAGAACGTCGCGCTGTTTGCCGGCATCCGCAACCTGTTCAATCGCCAGTACTGGAACTGGTCGGACGTGCGCGGCCTGGCTGACAGCTCGACAGTCAAGGATGCATATAGCGCCCCTGGCCGCAGCTTTAACGTCGGTTTGAAGTTTCAATATTAATTCCAGTATTAATCCGTGCATCAATCTCATTTCCCGGACCAGGAGAAAATCATGCCTATCACCAGTTACAACAAACAGCGCAGCCAGCAACAATTGCGCTTGGAATTCCTGAACGCCAAACACGAGAAAAAGCTGCGCAATCGCGACGCCGCCGCCGCGGTCGGCGTCTCTGAAGGTGAGGCTCTCGCCGCCTGCGTCGGCGCCGAATCAATTCGCTTGCAGCCGAACTTTGTCGAACTGTTTGAAGAAGTCCCGCTGCTCGGCCCAGTCATGGCGCTGACCCGCAACGACAGCGCGGTGCACGAAAAAGACGGCGTGTATCAAAAAATGAGTCACAACGAACAGGTCGGCCTGGCGTTGGGTGAAGCCATCGATTTGCGGATTTTCTACAAACAATGGCGCTTCGCTTGCGCCGTGATTGAAGAGATCACGCGCGGCACTGAAAAGACGCTGCAAAAAAGCCTGCAGTTCTACGACCTGCACGGCGCGGCGGTACACAAGGTGTTCTTGCGCGAACATAGCAATCACGACGCCTTCGACGCGCTGGTGGCGCGCTGGCGCGATCCGGATCAGCAGCCCGGCATGACGGTTGAGCCGGCGCCGCCAGCGGCCATAGCCACGCCTGATTCCGAGATCGACGGCGACGGCTTCCGCGCTGCCTGGAAAGGCATGAGCGACACCCATCAGTTCTTCGGCCTGCTGCGCGATTTCGGCCTCAGCCGGACCCAGGCGCTGCGACTGGCGCCGCCGCAGTTTGTGCGCCAGGTCGACAACAGCGCTACCCGCACCATACTGGAACAGGCCGCCGCCAGCGCTTTGCCGATCATGGTTTTCGTTGGCAACCGCGGCATGATCCAGATTCACTCCGGCGCGGTGAGCAATGTCAAGGTGATGGGTCCCTGGCTGAACATACTCGATCCGGGCTTCAACCTGCACTTGCGGCAAGACCTGATTGCTTCCAGCTGGGTGGTGAGCAAGCCGACCAGCGACGGCGCAGTCACTTCGCTCGAACTGTTCGACCACGAAGGCAACACTATCGCGATGCTGTTCGGCGTCCGCAACCCGGGCCAGCCCGAGCTGGCCGCATGGCGCGCAGCGGTCCTGGATCTGCCGCTGGCGGCCAGTCTGGCGGAGGCGCAAGCGTGAAATCGCACATCGATACGCACATCAGTAAACAACGGCGCTTACTGTTGGGCGGCAGCGCGGCCGGGTTGCTATTGAGCGCCCTGCCCGCTCTGGCGACAGCGCAAACCGTATCGGTAAAACAGCCGCGCCGGGTGGTGGTGGCCGGCGGCGCGATCACCGAGGTGGTGTATGCGCTGGACGCCGGCGCAGTCCTGATCGGCGCCGACACCACCAGCACCTATCCGGCGGCAGCGCTGGCGCTGCCGAAGATGGGCTACCAGCGCGCCCTGTCAGCCGAAGGTGTGCTGTCACTGCATCCCGATCTGCTGCTGGCCTCGGCCGACGCCGGCCCGCCGGCTACGCTGCAGCAGATTGCCGCCGCCGGGGTGCGCGTGATCCGTCTGGGCGAACGGCATGATGTGAATACCGTGCGTGAAAAAATCAGCGGTGTCGCCTCCGCACTTGCGTTGGCTGCACGTGGCAAGTTGCTGCTGCAACGCTTCGATAGCGACTGGCAAACTGCAGTGGCGGCGGTTCAACAACAGCGGCCAGCCAAACCGCCGCGCGTCCTGTTCATCCTCAGCAATAGCGGCACGCAAGCCATGGTCGCCGGCCAGGAAACCGCGGCCGACGCCATGATCCGTTATGCCGGCGCAATCAACGCTACCTCAGACGGCAAAAGTTTCAAAGGCTACAAGCCCCTGACCGCCGAAAGCGCAGTTGCCAGCGCCCCAGACATCCTGCTGATTGCCAGCGAAAGCCTGGCGGCGATCGGCGGCGTCGACCGCTTGCTGGCCAGCCCCGGCCTGTCGCTGACACCGGCAGCCAAAAACCGCCGCGTGGTAGCTAACATGGACTCGCTGTTGCTGCTGGGTTTCGGGCCGCGCCTGCCGCAAGCGCTGACGCAGCTATCGACCCAGCTATACGCCTGATCATTGAGCACTACAGCGATGTCATCTTCCTCATTTTCCTTTCCTGCCGCCCTCCCCGGCGCTGCGCCAGGCGCCGCTACGCATACGCCCGAGCTGCCACGCAAAGGCCGGCAACGCACGGTGCTGGCCGGCCTGTTGCTGCTGTTGATCGTCACTACACTGTTATGTGCCGCGCTGGGCGCTTATCAAATCGACCCTTGGCGCATTCCGCCGCTGCTATGGCCAGGCACTCAGCTCGACATGGCAGATACGCAAACGCGGGCGGTATTGCTCGATATCCGTTTGCCGCGCGTGCTGCTGGCGATCCTGGTCGGCTGCGGCTTCGGCGCCGCCGGCAGCGCCATGCAAGCCTTGTTCCGTAATCCGCTGGCCGATCCCGGTTTGATCGGCGTCTCCAGCGGCGCCGCTCTCGGTGCTGCACTGACCATCGTGCTCGGCGCCACGCTGTGGCCAAATGCACTACGCGTCGTCGGTATTTATGCGCCTATGCTAGCCGCTTTCATCGGCGCCCTGGCGGTGGCCATGCTGGTGTATCGCATCGGCGCCGCCCGCGGCCGCCTGGCGCTGCCCTTGCTACTGCTGGCCGGGATCGCCATCAACGCCATCGTCGGCGCCGCCATCGGTCTGTTGATCTACATCGCCAGCGACGACCAGTTGCGCACCCTCACCTTCTGGAACCTGGGCAGCCTGGCCGGCGCGCAATGGTCCTTGCTGGCAGCGGCAACTCCGGTGGTGGTGCTGAGCATCGCCGCCCTGGCACGCCACTCGGCGGCGCTGAACGCCATGCTACTGGGCGAAGCGGAAGCCATGCATCTGGGCGTACCGGTGCAAGCCATCAAGCGCCAGGTGCTGATCGCCAGTGCGCTGTGCGTCGGCGCGCTGGTGGCCTGCACCGGCACGATCGGTTTCATCGGCCTGGTGGCGCCGCATTGCATCCGCCTGGCATGCGGCCCGGATCAACGTGTGGTGTTGCCCGGCGCGCTGCTGTTCGGCGCTGTGCTGACCCTGGCCGCAGACCTGATCGCGCGCACCGTTGCCGCTCCGGCAGAAATGCCGCTGGGGATCCTCACCGCATTGTTGGGCGGGCCGTTCTTCTTGGTGCTGTTATGGCGTCGGCGCGGGCAGTTGGGCCTTTGACAATCAACCTACCCGGAAAAAATCATGTTAACGACCTTCGATCTTACCCTGCGACGCGGCAGCAAAACCGTCCTGCGTAATCTCAGCCTGCGTATCCGTCCCGGCGAAATCGTCGCCCTGCTGGGCCGTAACGGTGCGGGTAAAAGCACTCTGCTGAAAGCCATGTCCGGCGAGTTTCACGGCAATCTGCAAAATAACGAAGCGCAGCTGACCGGGCATATCTCGCTTAACGAGACGCCGCTGGCGCAGCTGACGCCGCAGCAACTCGCTACTACCCGCGCAGTGCTGCCGCAAAGCGTGCAGTTTTCCTTTCCGTTCACGGCCATGGAGATCGCCTTGCTGGGCCGCTATCCGCACGGCGGCGGCCGTACTCTTAACGACCGCCTGATCGCGATGGAAGCACTGGCGCTGGCCGGCGCCGCCACCTTGGCTGAACGCGACGTTACGACGCTCTCCGGCGGCGAACTGGCACGCGTGCAATTCGCCCGGGTTCTGGCGCAATTGCGGCCGCCACATGTCAACGGCGGGTCACTGCCTGGCGCACGTTATCTGCTGCTCGACGAACCAACCGCAGCGCTGGATCTGGCACACCAGCATCACTTGCTCAGTACCCTGCGCCAGTTGTCCAAAGAATGGAATATCGGCGTGCTGGCGATCATGCACGATCCCAATCTCGCGGCGCGCTATGCCGATCAACTGGCCTGGCTGGCGGACGGTACTTTGCTGGTGCAGGACACCCCCACGCGGAGCATGACGCCGCATGTGGTCAGGACTTGCCTTGGGATAGATGTCGAGGTGATCCGGCAAGCCGGCAAACCGCCGTTCGCGATACCCAGCATGGTTTGACGACAGACTGCAGACTTCCCGGTCTTGTTTATTTTTTTTATTTTCCAACGCATATACGACGCATATACGCTAGTAAGTGTCGTTCCACGCAGTCCCCCGTCAGCCCGATTGCAACAGAATCCCGGGAGGATATTCTTCATCGGGGGAAACAATATGGACGGAACGGCAACGCCATTCGACACAAAATTTGATGCAGCGCGCGGTTCACAGGCGGCAGCGCGGCTTGAGCGTCTGCCGGTAAGCGGCTATCACAGGATGATTTTTTTCATCATCGCGCTGGCATTTTTCTTTGATTCGATAGACCTGGGCATGATGACCTTTGTGCTGGGTTCGATCAAAACCGAATTCGGCCTGTCTACCCAGGCCGCTGGCGCACTGGCCAGCATGAGTTTCGTCGGCATGGTTCTGGGAGCGGCGATGTCGGGCCTGCTGGCCGACCGCTTCGGCCGCAAATCGGTATTCCAGGTCAGCATGATTATCTGGGGCATATCCAGCTACTTGTGCTCGACCGCGCCGGACGTCACCACGCTCGGCGTGTATCGCTTCCTGCTGGGCGTGGGCATGGGAATGGAATTCCCGGTGGCGCAAACCCTGATGTCGGAATTCATTCCAGCAAAAGCGCGCGGCAGGTATGTGGCGCTGATGGATGGTTTTTGGCCCCTGGGCTTTATCTGCGCCGGGCTGGTTTCTTACTTTGTGCTGTCCTCTTACAACTGGCGCACGGTGTTTGCAGTACTGGCGGTACCGGCGTTGTTCTTGCTGGTAGTACGCCGCTTCATTCCGGAATCGCCGCGCTGGCTGGAACATGCCGGACGCCAGCAGGAAGCGGAAGCGGTATTGCATAAATTCGAAAGCAAGGTGATGCGCAGCCTTAAGCTAAACAGCCTGCCCGAGCCGCTCTGGTCCTCATCCTCATTGCTGACGCCGCTGGCGCCGCGCAGCAACTCCTTCATGGCCCTGTGGTCGCCGCAGCACCGCAGCCGGACCATCATGATCTGGGGTTTGTGGTTCTTTGCTCTGTTGGGATTCTATGGCCTGACCACCTGGCTCGGCACCTTGTTGCAGCAGGCCGGTTTTGCGGTAACCAAATCGGTGCTGTACACGGTTCTGATTTCCCTGGGCGGCATTCCAGGCTTTTTGACTGCTGCCTGGCTGGTCGAAAAATGGGGACGCAAGCCAACTTGCATAGCCGCACTCCTGGGTGGCGCGCTGATGGCTTACCTGTATGGAAAAAGCGCGATGAGCGGCCATGAAAACGCCTTGATCGCGAGCGGCCTGTGCATGCAGTTCTTCCTGTTCGGCATGTGGGCCGTGCTCTACACCTACACGCCGGAACTGTATGCGACCGGCGTCCGCGCCACCGGCTCCGGTTTCGCTTCCGCTGTCGGCCGTATCGGCTCCTTGCTGGGGCCCTATATTGTCGGCGTGGTATTGCCGAGCTGGGGCCAGGGCGGCGTGTTTACGGTCGGCGCCTTATGTTTCGTGATGGCCGCTGCGCTGGTATTTTTCCTGGGGATTGAAACACGCGGCATGGCTTTGGAGGAACTGTCCGCAGACTAGGATCCGGCCGAGCCCGCGCTCAAGCTTCGTCGTCGGGCGCCAGTTCCGGTTCCGGCTCTTTGCCCAGCAAGCGCTGCGCAGCCTCGCTCGGCAAAGCTTCTACCGATTTCAACTTGCGCGCCATCTGGCGGCTGCGCACTTCCGCCTGATCGATATTCTTGGCGGCCCGCTCAAGCGTCAGCTTGGTGGCCGCCAACACATCGCCGAACTTACCGAATTCGGTCTTCACCGCCCCCAGCACTTGCCATACTTCCGACGAACGCTTCTCCAGCGCCAGCGTGCGGAATCCCATTTGCAGGCTGTTCAGCAAGGCCGACAAGGTCGAGGGGCCGGCGATGCTGATGCGATGCACGCGTTGCAATTCATCGGCTAGGCCGGGACGGCGCATGACTTCAGCATACAAACCTTCGGTCGGCAAGAACAGGATGGCGAAATCGGTGGTCAGCGGCGGCGACAGATATTTCTCGGCAATCGTCTTGGCTTCGCCGCGCACCGCACGCTCCAGCTCGCGCGAAGCCAGCGCCACGCCTTCAACATCGGCACGATCTGCAGCATCGGCCAGGCGTTCGTATTGTTCTTTCGGGAACTTGGCGTCGATCGGCATCCATACCGGGGTGCCGCCGTCATCGTTGCCGGGCAGCTTGATGGCGAACTCGACCCGCTCGCCGCTGCCAGGAACGGTTTCCACATTCTTGGCATATTGCTCCGGCGTCAACACTTGCTCCAGCAGCATCTCAAGCTGCACTTCGCCCCAGGTGCCGCGCGTCTTGACGTTGGTCAGCACCCGTTTCAGATCGCCAACGCCGATCGCCAGCTGCTGCATCTCGCCCAAGCCCTGATGGACTTTTTCCAGGCGGTCGGACACGATCTTGAACGATTCGCCCAGACGCTGCTCCAGCGTCGCGTGCAATTTTTCGTCCACGGTCTTGCGCATTTCTTCCAGGCGCAAGCCATTGTCGTTTTGCAGATCCTTGATCTTCGCTTCCAGCGTGGCGCGCACCTCGGCCATCCGTTGCGCATTCGATTCGGTGAGCGCCGCCAGGCTCTGGTTCAGGGTGTCGCCGAAACGCTTTAGCGATTGCGCCTGTTCTTCGCGATTGGTCTGCGCCTGCTGGTTCATCGCCAGCCGCATGCTGTCGAGTTGCTGGGCGTTGGTTTGGTTGAGCTTGACCAGTTGCTGGGCGAAGGCGTCGATCTGGTTGTTTTGCAAAGTGGCGACGCTGGTCATCTGCGCCGCCAAAGTTTGCTGCAACTGGCCGAAATTGCTGCCCAGCTCCTGCCGCATGCCTTGTGCGCTGGTCTGCACCTCGCTGCGCAGTTCGCGCTGCTGGCGCTCGCCGATATCCTGTTGATGGCGTTGCAAATCGTTTTGCAATTGCTGCAGCTGCTGCGCCGGATCTGCGCCGCGTGCGCTGCGCACGATGGCGACAATCTGCAGCACGATGATGAGCGCAGCAACGAGAAGTAAAACAAGCAATTCTGATGAAGCCATGTGTTTTGTTTATCTTTTAAAAACTAGTGATTATTGTGGGGCATCGGCTTTATTACGCATCCAGTCTGCGGTCTGGAAGAAAGAAGTCAGCAAACGTTCCTGCAGCCCCTCGTCCATGCCGACATCCTGCATCGCCAGCGCCATGCAGCGCAGCCACTGGTCGCGCTCGGGCGTTGCAATCGCATACGGCAGATGGCGGGCGCGCAGGCGCGGATGGCCAAAGCGTTCTATATACAAATCGGGGCCGCCGCTCCAGCCGGTTAAAAACCAGTAGAACTTGTCGCGTGAACCTTCGAGCGTAGTCGGATGCAAGGCCCGGAGCACGGCAAATTGCGGCTCCAGGTCCATCAGATCGTAAAAGCGGTCAACCAGTTGGCGCAACTTGTCGGCGCCGCCGATCAGTTCGTAGAGGGTGGCTTGTGCCTGTTCTCCGGCCGTATCGGCAGAGGTAGTGTGTTCTGTAGTCATGGGGAAGAATGATAGCGTAAGCCGGCATTATCCCCGAAATGGCGCAAGAGAGCGCGGCGTCAGGCCTCGCGTAGGGTCTGCAACGGTGGCTGGTTCAGCACATGGCGCAAGCCGACCCAGCCGCCGACAAACGTGCAGATCGCGCCAATCGCCATCCCGGCCAGCCATACCAGCGGGCTGAAGGTCCAGGTAAAACTGAAAACATAATGCGCCAGCGCCCAGCCGGTTGCCGCAGCGCCAGTGGCCGCCAGGAAACCGGCGAGGCTGCCAATCAAACCGAACTCTATCCATTGCGATTGCGACAACTGCTTACGGGTGGCGCCCAGCGCCCGCAGCAGGCCGGCTTCGCGGGTGCGCTCATCTTGCGAGCCGACCAGGGCCGCATATAGCACCAGTGCGCCGGATAACAGGGTGAACAGGAAAAGGAATTCGACCGCCGCCACCACCTGATCGATCACGCCCTGGATCTGCTTGATGACGCTGCCGATATCGACCACCGTCAAATTAGGAAAATCGCGTGTCAATGCATTGCCGAAATTGGCGCGGGCGTCCGGCAGATTGAAAGCGGTGATCCAGGTTTGCGGCATGTTGGCCATCAACTTGGGATTGAGGATCACGAAGAAATTCACGCGCATCGAGCCCCACTCGAGCTTGCGCAAGCTGGTGATCGGCGCACTCACCAATTGGCCGGCGATGTCGAATTGCAGCTGGTCGCCAAGCTTCAGGTTCAAGGTCTTGGCCAGGCCCTCCTCGACCGAGGCGGCGGCCTGGCTATCGTCAAGCCAGCGGCCGGCAGTCAGCGTATTCTGCGGCGGCAGCTGGTGCATGGTGGACAGGTTGAACTCGCGGTCGACCAACCGCTTGGCTCGGTCGTCGGGATAGGTGTCGGCGGTGATCGGCTTACCGTTGACCTGGGTCAGGCGGCCGCGAATCATGGGAAATAATTGTGGCTGGGCGATCCCGATTGCCTGCAAACGATGCGCGATCTCGGCCCGCTGATCGTCCTGGATATTGATCACGAAGCGATTAGGTGCGTCAGCCGGCGTCGCCTGGCGCCAGGCGCCGACCAGATCGCCACGGATCACCGTCAGCAACAGCAAGGCCATCAAACCCAGCGACAAGGCGACAATCTGCACAATGGTTGCCACCGGCCGCCGCTGCAGCGCGGTCAGCGCAAAGCGCCAGCTCGGATGGCGCGACAAACTCCGCACATGACGCGAGCCTTTCAGCGCCAGCCAGCCCAGCAAGGCGAACAGACCGAAGCCGCCCAAAAAGCCGAGCGCCGTCAGCAAACCCAGTTTCACATCGCCCGCCTGCCATAACAGCAAGCCGACAAATGTCAGCGTACCGAGCAGGTAGGTCAGCAGCACCAACGCTTGCGGCGCATCCTGTTCGCGCCGGATCACGCGGTTATGCGGCACGTTGCGCAGTTGCAGGATAGGCGGCAAGGCAAAGCCGATCAGCAATAGCAGGCCGGTAATCAAGCCTTGCAGGGCTGGCATCACACTGGCGCTGGGTAAATCGCTGGCGACAAATTTACCCAGCAGATCGAGCAACATGAAATGGGCGCCGAAACCCAGCCCTACGCCAATCAAGCTGCCAGCCAGACCGACCAGCAGGAATTCCAGTAAATACAATTGCGTCACCTGATTCTGCGTCAAACCCAGGCAGCGCAACATGGCGCAAGCATCCAGGTGACGCAGCATGAAACGGCGCGCCGCCATCGCCACCGCAACCGCCGCCAGCAGCGCCGACAACAGGCCCACCAGCGACAGGAATTGCTGGCCGCGATCCAGCGTCGCACGCATTTCAGGGCGACCGTTTTCCAGACCTTCGATGCGCACGCCTCTGAGATTTTCGCGGCTGATATCGCTCTCTACCCATTTCTGGAAATCCTGCACTTGCTGCGGCGCGCCGGCCAGCAGCAAACGATAGGTAACCCGTGAGCCGTCCTGGATCAGGTTGGTGGAGGCCAGATCGGCCATGGACAACATCACGCGTGGCGCAAAGTTGATGAAACCGCTGCCGCGATCGGGTTCGACCACCAGCACTTTGGCGATCTTGAAAGTGCGGTCGCCGAGCTTGAGCGGATCGCCCACCGCCAGGTTCAACGCGGTCAGCATATTGGGGTCCAACCATACCGTTCCTGCTACGGGGATTTGCCGGGTGCTTTCGTCAGTTCCGCCCAGCCGGTCGGCGACTACCAGGCTGCCGCGCAAGGGATAGCCGGCGCTGACAGCTTTCAGGGAAGCCAGCTGCGATCTGGCGCCGTCGCCATCGCCGGCGATGGCCATGCTGGGGAACACTACCGTATCGGCCAGAGTCAGCTGGCGGCGTTCGGCCTCGCTGCGCCACGCCGGGGTGATGCGCTGGTCGGCGGAAATCAGCAAATCGGCGCCCAGCAACTGATGTGCATCGCGGTTCAGGCCGGCGCGCATCCGGTCCACGAAAAAGCCGACTGCCGACAAGGAGGCAACGGCTACGATCAAAGCGATCAGCAAGAAACGTAATTCGCCTGCGCGCCAATCGCGCCGGGTCATGCGTAGGGACTGCAAAAATATCATGTGGCGAGCCTATGAAATACCCAGCGTAGGCCGCGCCATAGTTTAGGCAGCAGCCAGATCGCGAACAGGAAAAACAGGAATAAAAACGCAAACAATAACCAGGGATGGAAAAACGCCGCCCACAAAGCACCCAGCACGGTTGCATCTTCGGAGAACGAGGCAGTCCAGTTGCTCAACGGTTCCGGCGTGGTGTTGATCATGGCCCGGCTGCCGGCCTTGGTGGCGTGCGCGCCCAAAGCGAAAGTGCCGCCTATCAGCGCCGCCACCGTAGTCCAGGCTGGATCCATGTGGCCCATGGCGGCAACCGCCAGGATCGCGCCGGCGGGAATCCGGATAAAGGTATGGAGCGCGTCCCAGACCGAATCGAGCCCGGGAATCTTATCCACCAGAAACTCGATGGCCGCCAGCAAGCCGGTAACGCCGATCACCCATGGTGATTCAAGTACTTGCAACGCCTGCGGCAGATCGATCCAGCCGGCGCGGCCGAACCAGCCGGCGATGAACAGCGCCATGTACAGGCGGATGCCGCTGGCCCACGATAAGCCACCGGCAAGCGCGGCGCTAGATAGTGTATCGATCATGATGTCCCCTCTCGGCGGATGCGGTCTGTTTTTCAGATTTCAGCACACTGTTGCTAGCGTAACGTAAACCTGCATCAGCCGCGCAAGATTAGTCGTCCCGCCGCCAAAATCGGCAGCGGAATCCAACAGTCCAAGGAGAAGGAAAAAGGGCGCCGCCGAAAAACGGCGGCGTGGTGTGGATTTACTTCGGGATTACTTGGATTCGACCAGCGGCGCAACCCGCACATCGCCGCATTGGGCGCGATGCCGCAGGGCATGGTCCATCAGCACCAAAGCCAGCATCGCCTCGGCAATCGGCGTCGCCCGGATGCCGACGCAAGGATCGTGGCGGCCGAAAGTTTCCACCGTGGCTGGATTGCCCTGCTTGTCGATCGACTGGCGCGGCGTGCGGATGCTGGAAGTCGGCTTGATGGCAATCGATACGGTGATGTCCTGGCCGCTCGAAATGCCGCCCAGGATGCCGCCGGCGTTGTTGGTCAGGAAACCGTGGCGGGTGATTTCATCGCCATGCTGCGAGCCCTTTTGCGCCACCGAGGCAAAACCGGCGCCGATTTCCACGCCTTTGACGGCGTTGATACCCATCATGGCGTAGCCGATCTCGGCGTCCAGCTTGTCGTACAAAGGCTCGCCCAGGCCGACCGGCACCTTGGAGGCGACGATATCGATGCGCGCGCCGCAGGAATCGCCATCCTTGCGCAAGGCGTCCATATACGCCTCAAGCTCGGCGATCTGGCTGCTGTTGGCGGCAAAAAACGGATTGTTTGGCACGTGCTCCCAGGATTCGAAAGCGATAGGGATTTCCCCCAACTGGCTCATGCAGCCCTTGAACGTGGTGCCGTATTGTTGCAGCAGCCACTTCTTGGCGATGGCGGCAGCGCCGACGATGGGCGCGGTCAGCCGCGCCGAAGAACGGCCGCCGCCGCGTGGATCGCGGATGCCGTATTTTTGCCAGTAGGTAAAATCAGCGTGGCCGGGGCGGAAGGTATCGACGATATTGCCGTAATCCTTGCTGCGCTGGTCCTGGTTGCGGATCAGCAGCGCAATCGGGGTGCCGGTGGTCTTGCCTTCATAGACGCCGGACAGGATTTCCACCGTGTCCGGCTCCTGCCGTTGGGTCACATGGCGCGAAGTGCCGGGCTTGCGGCGATCCAGGTCGGGCTGGATATCGGCTTCGGACAACTCCAGGCCCGGCGGGCAGCCATCCACTACGCAGCCGATGGCCGGACCGTGGGATTCGCCGAAATTGGTGACGCTAAACAGACTGCCGAAGGTATTGCCGGGCATGATGATGATCCAGGTAAAGAGGCTGAAAAGTGTGATTTTACCAGCGCCACAGCCTTGATAGTAAGTCGACCAGTAAGTCGGGCGCTGCAATCATTGCTTTTTTGCCATTCCGGGATTCAACCCGGCCCGCGACCGGACTCAAACCGGACTCAAGGCAGTTTTGCCAGTTGCACCGTCAGCAAGTCGAAAAAGCCCTGGGTATCACCTTCCGTGATCCAGCGTGCATTCTCCGGACGTTTAGCCGCATGATAATAATCTGCCATGGTTTGGCCGAAAGTCAGCCCTTCCCGGGTATCGACCTCGACGTTGACCATGCGCCCCTTGAACAGCTCCGGCCGCAGCAGATAGCCGATGGTGGTGGCGTCATGCACCGGGCCGCCGGGCAGGCCGTATTGCTTGATGTCATGCTCGACATAGGCGTCGAGGATGTCGGCGGCGATCTTGCCGGCCTGGTTGCCGATCTTGCGCAAGCGCTCTATGCGCTCGGGACTGGTCAGCATCTTGTGCGTCACGTCCAGCGGAATCACGGTGATCGGCAAGCCGCTCTTGAACACGACGTCGCTGGCGTGCGGATCGGCGAACACATTGAATTCCGCCGCCGGCGTGATATTGCCGCCGTTGAAATGCGCGCCGCCCATCATCACGATTTCCTTGACGCCCTGCCTGATCCCGGGATTTTCGATCAGCGCCATAGCCAGGTTGGTTTGCGGCCCCAGCGTCACGATCGTCATGCTTTGCGGTTTTGCCGCCAACAAGGTGTCGATCAGGTATTGCACCGCATCGCCTTTGGCCAGCGCCTGCTTCGGCTCGAATATCTTGACGCCGGTAACGCCTTCAGCGCCATGCACTTCAGCGGCATAAATCGGCGTCCTCAGCATTGGCCGGTCGCAGCCGGCATACACCGGCACATCGGGACGATTGGCCCATTCCCGCACCATGCGCGCGTTGCGCGAGGTGTAGCGCAGCTGGACATTGCCGGCTACCGTGGTCAGCGCTCGCACGTCCAGTTGGTCGCGCGCGGACAGTGCCAGCAGCAAGGCGATCACATCGTCAGCACCGGGATCGGTATCGATAATCAAAGGTGTCGGCAAGGCTGACGCCGCCAGCGCCGAACTCATCGGCATAGCGCTTAACAACAGGCCGCCGGTCAACAGCCGGCTTCCTTGGGTCAGGAAATTACGGCGCGCCATGCTGCCCTCCTCCAGTAGGTTTTTCGTCATTCTTGGTTCTTTCATCAAGCGCCTGTGATTGATTCGTTCAGGCACAGGCGGTGATCGCAGGCGGTCTGCTTTATTGCCAGGCACCGCGCAAAGTCTGTACTTGCTGCTGTAAATATTCCGGCGTCGCCTGAGCCGGCGCTACGGCATCGCCCACCGCCAATTGCAAGGCCGATAGCGGACCGCGTTTAAACGAGCGCTGGAAGGGATTGCCGGCGCTGCGGGTCCACATGCTGCCCCACAAGCCGCTCAAGGCCATCGGGATCACCGGCACCGGCGTCCGTTCGACGATTTTCCTGATGCCGCCGCGGAATTCGTTCATTTCGCCGGTGCTGGTCAATTTACCCTCCGGGAAAATACAGACCAGGTCGCCATCCTCCAAGGCAGCGGCGATTTGCGCAAAGGCGCGCTCCATCAACTCCGGGTTTTCCTTGGCCGGCGCAATCGGAATCGCCTTGGCGGTTTTGAACAACCAGGCCAATACCGGGATTTTGAAAATCCGGTGGTCCATCACAAACCGGATAGGCCGCGGACTGACTGCCATGATCACGATCGCATCGACATAACTGACGTGATTGCAAACCAGCACCGCAGCGCCCTCGTCAGGAATCCGGTCGCGGTTGACGGTATGCACCCGATGGATGGTGTGAATCAGTATCCAGGCCACGAAACGCACCAGGTATTCCGGCACCACCGTGAAAATATACAGCGCAACCAGCGCGTTCAGAATCGCCGTGACCAGGAAAATCTGCGGAATGGTGAAACCGGATTGCAACAGGACCATCGCCACCAGCGCCGCCACCACCATGAACAGCGCATTCATGATATTCATGCCGGCAATCGTGCGCGACAGATGGCGGCGGTCGCAGCGGGTCTGGATCACGGCGAACAAGGGCACGATATATAAACCGCCGAACAGGCCGATCATCACGCAGTCGAACAGGATGCGCCAGCTGCCGTGCTGCTGTACAAAACCGGCCATGTCGACCGCTGCGGTATTGGTATAAGCCAGGCTGGCCAGAAACAGATCGAGGCCGAATATCGAGAGGCCGATCGCGCCAAACGGCACCAGCCCGATTTCCACCTTGTGGCCCGACAAGCGTTCGCACAACAGAGAACCAGCACCGACGCCAAGCGAGAATACCGTCAGCAGCAGCACAAAAACACTATGGTCGCCATGCAGATAATTTTTTGCGTACAGGGGAAACTGCGCCAGCACGATAGCGCCATAAAACCAGAACCAGGAGTTGGCCAGCATGGCCAGAAACACCGGCCGGTTCTTGCGCGAGAAACCCAGGTTGCGTACGGTTTCGGTGATCGGATTCCAGTTGATTTTCAATCCGGGCTCAGCTGCCGGCGTCAGCGGAATGCCACGGCTGAACAGCCAGCCGATAACCGCTATCGCCAGCGTGCCGCCGGCCACCAGCTCGGTGCCCCACGGCTTGTGCACCACCAGCACCGCCCCCAGCACTTCGCCCAGCAGGATGCCGACGAAGGTTCCCATTTCGATAATGCCGTTGCCGCCGACCAGTTCGTCCTGGCGCAACTGCTGCGGCAGATAGGCGTATTTGACCGGCCCGAAGATGGTCGAATGGACGCCCATGCCGACTATGGCCAGGATCAGCAGCCACAGCGTGTGCGTCATCCAGCCAGCGGCGGCGACCGCCATGATGATGATTTCCAGAACCTTGACATAGCGCGCCAGGCGCGATTTCTCGAACTTGTCGGCGAGTTGGCCGGCGGTCGCCGAAAACACCACGAACGGCAAGATGAACAAGCCTGGAATCAGGTTATTCAGCAGACTGACGTTCATGCTGGTCCAGCTCAAGGCTTCGTAGGTCAGGATCGTCAGCAGCGCCGTCTTGAATACATTGTCGTTGAAGGCGCCAAAAAACTGGGTCCAGAAGAAAGGCGCGAAACGTCGCTGGCGCAACAGAGAAAATTGACTGGATTTGGACATGAGTAAGCGAATGGGAAAGTTGCGCGCTATGACAGCAACGACAGAATTACAATTTTAATATTTATAGTTTTAATATTCTTTAAAACTAATACTTATACAAAAAAACCGTTTGCGGCATCTTATGCCACAAACGGTTTTTCACAAAACAGAAACAGTCCTACTCTTCGCTGGTTGACGGCCAGTCGCGGATATAGGCTTTCAGCATCTTGTTTTCAAAACCCTGGGCGTCCAGGACCGCCTTGGCGACGTCATAAAACGACATCACGCCGAGCAAGGTGCGGGCATCCATGATCGGCACATAACGTGCATGGCGCTCCAGCATGATGCGGCGTACTTCGTTGACTTCGGTATCCGGGGTGACGGTAATCGGGCTGTCGTCCATGTGCTTGCGTACCGTGTTGCTGCCGACCGCACCGCCGTTCTGGTGAATCGCATTCATCACTTCGCGGAAAGTCAGCATCCCCACCAGCGTACCAAACTCCATCACCACCAGCGAACCGATATCTTTTTCCGCCATCGTATTGACCGCTTCGATCAACGGCGTTTCCGGCGTCACGGTGTAAAGAATATTGCCTTTGACTTTGAGGATCTCAGAAACTTTCATGGGGCCATCCTGCCTTTGCTTGGGTTATGCTTGCTGGTATCCAGAATGTAGCCTAAGCGGCGCTAAAAATCTACCGCGCAGCGCAGCATGGGTAGAGTGCATTCTCATATTTCAAGAATTAAAGGAGACAGCCAACACCATGAGCACCCCTCACTATCCCGGTTTCGACACCCTGTCGCTGCACGCCGGCAGCGCCCCCGATCCGGCCACCGGCGCCCGCGCCACGCCGATTTACCTGACTTCGGCCTTTGTCTTCAAGGATTCCGACCACGCCGCCTCGCTGTTCAATATGGAACGCGCCGGCCACGTCTATTCACGCATTTCGAATCCCACCAACGCCGTGCTGGAAGAACGTATCGCGGCGCTGGAAGGCGGCGTCGCCGGGATTGCGGTCGCCAGCGGCCAGGCCGCCATGCATCTGGGGCTGGCCACCATCGCCGGCGCCGGTTCCCACATTGTGGCGTCGCGCGCCTTGTACGGCGGTTCGCACAATCTGCTGTCCTACACCATGAAACGCTTCGGCATCGAGACCACCTTTGTCGATCCAAGCGACCTGGACGCCTGGCGCGCAGCGATCCGGCCGAATACCAAAGCGCTGTTCGGTGAAACCCTGGGCAATCCGGGACTGGATGTGCTGGACATCCCGCGCATCGCCGCCCTGGCGCATGAAAACTATCTGCCGCTGATGGTCGACGCCACGTTTACCACGCCCTACTTGCTAAAACCCTTCGAACATGGCGCCGACCTGGTGTTTCACTCCGCCACCAAATTCCTGTGCGGCCACGGCACTGCGGTCGGCGGCTTGCTGGTGGATGGCGGCACTTTCGATTGGCAGCAAGCCTACGACAAAACCGGCCGTTTCAGCGAGTTGTGCGAACCGTACGACGGCTTCCACGGCATGGTGTTTTCCGAGGAATCGACGGTGGCGCCGTTTGCCTTGCGCGCGCGGCGCGAAGGATTGCGCGATTTCGGCGCGGTGATGAGTCCGCACAATGCTTTCGCCATCCTGCAAGGGATAGAGACGCTGGCGCTGCGCATGGAAAAACATGTCGCCAACACCCGCAAGGTGGTCGAGTTCCTGGCGGCGCACGCTGCGGTTGAAGCGGTCGCCTATCCCGAGTTGCCTTCGCATCCCGGCTATGCGCTGAGCAAGACGCTGCTGCCCAAAGGCTGCGGCGCCGTATTTTCTTTCAACCTCAAGGGTGACCGCGCCGCCGGCCGCCGCATGGTGGAATCGCTCAAGATATTTTCTCACCTGGCCAATGTCGGCGACGCCAAATCGCTGGTCATCCACCCCGCCTCGACCACCCATTTCCGCGTCCCCAGCGAACAGTTGGCGGCCTCCGGCATCACCGAGGGCACCTTACGCCTATCGATCGGGCTGGAGAACGTCGAAGATCTGATCGAAGACCTGGCCTACGGCCTCAAGATGTCGCAACGCGCAGAGCGGAAGGAGAAATAGGATGTTATTGAAAACCCAGGTGCGCGGCGTCGAATGTGACACTTATTGCTATACCGGCGGCAAAACCTTCAATGCCGAATTGCCGACCGCGGTATTTATACACGGCGGCCAAAACGATCACTCAGTCTGGATCTTGCAAACCCGCTATTTTGCGCATCACGGTTTCGGTGTGCTGGCGGTGGATTTGCCGGGACACGGGCGCAGCCAGGGTCCGGCCCTGGCCACCATTGAAGAATTATCTGACTGGCTGTCTTGCTTGCTCGACGCCGCCGGCGTCAGCAAGGCCATCCTGATTGGCCACAGCATGGGCTCGCTGATCGCACTGGAGAGCGCCGGCCGGACCGCGAGTTCGGCTGGTTCTGCGGGTTCGACGCGTATCGCCGGCATTGCCCTGGTCGGCACCGCCTATCCGATGAAAGTCGCCGATGCGCTGCTCGACGCCGCCAATAATGCCCAGCAAAGCGCGATCGACATGGTGAATATCTGGTCGCACTCAACCATTTCGCCCAAACCCTCGGCGCCCGGCCCTGGATTTTACGTGCAAGGCGCGAGCCAGCGTCTGATGCAGCGCATTGCGCGGCAGTCGGACGACAAACCAACCGTGTTCTATACCGATTTTTCCGCCTGCAACAGCTACGCAAACGGCGAACAGGCGTCGCAAGCAGTGACTTGCCCCACCTTGTTCCTGCTCGGCCAACGCGACATCATGACACCCGCCAAGGCGGCAGCCGGCCTGATCGCCGCCATCAAACATGCCAAGGTAGTGCAAATCGAAGCCAGCGGCCACGCATTGATGGCGGAGCAACCGGATGCGGTGCTCGATCATCTGTTTGCATTTGCCGCCAAGGCAATCCGCGCGGCGTCATAAGTTGCACCTGCCGCCAGCGAGGACTAAGCTGAAAGAACAGCAACAGCGAGGAGACGTCATGCCTACCGTGCTTGAAAAGAAATACCAGTCGTTTGCCGAGTTCTATCCGGATTATCTGAGCCAGCACAGCAACCGCACTTGCCGCCAGTTGCATTTCGTCGGCTCGACGCTGGCTTTGCTGGCGCTGGTCGCGCTGGTATTGACCGGCTCCCTGTACTGGCTGCCGGTAGCGCTGGTGTGCGGCTACGGCTTTGCCTGGGTCGGCCATTACGTATTCGAGAAAAATCGCCCCGCCACATTTAAACAACCGCTCTATTCGTTCATCGGCGACTGGGTCATGTACTGGCAGATGTTGACCGGCCAGGTTTCTTTTTAATTAAGCAAATGGAAACGGTTCACAGCAATGTGAACCGTTTCTCCCTTAGAATAGCGTTTGCTTTATATTTAGACATCACGACAAGCGGTAATCGGATGCTGAGGCGCTAAGCCGCCAGCTAGAAAACGGGAGATTCATGCAAACCACTGATATTGCGCCAGCGCAACAGGATTCAAAGCAGCCGACAGGCCGGAAATCGACTGCCGCCGCGGTAAAAAACCCATTGTTTTTAATGAACTATTCGCGGCCGGCTTACAAGGATACTGTGAAAATCAGCTATTTCTGGAACTCAAGATTGCCGAGTGGTAGAACTATCAAAGTGCGGATGTTCTAATCCCTGCTCAAAATACGCCGCCAGCGTCTGCTCCAGCCCCTGTTCAATGGCCGCTTCAACCTGCCACGCCAGCGCCGACTCGGTGACCTTGTGCGCCACCAGATTGCAGACGAACAAACGGTAGATGTCGGCCAGTTTCAACACTTCAGGATTGACCAGCAAAATCCAGCCATCGATGCTGACCAGCTTTTTACGCCCCCACTGAGTCCTGGTCGGCATCTCGGTCTGTACGCAACCGACCCAGCCGATTTCCAGCATCTGTTGCAACAAGTTTTCCGATTCGTCGAAACCGAGCCTGGTCGCGCGGCGTATCTGGGCCGCGTCCACCGCGGCTGAATTGCCCTCGGTGCGAGCCTGATACAACACGCCTAATACTGCCATCGCGTCGACAAAAGCGCTGCCCGGGGTCGGCACATGCCACCAACGCTCGTACTTCACCACTGGCAACGCCGCCACCAGCAAGGCGCCAAACAGCGTGATCATCCACAGCATGTAGATCCACAACAAGAAAATCGGCAAGGCCGCCAGGGCGCCGTAGATCATCGTATAGGTCGGGAACTTGATCACATAGGCGGCGAACACCCGCTTGGCGATTTCGAAAGCGATACCCGCCAGCAAGCCGCCCCAGACGGCGTCGCGCCAGTCCACCCGTTGGTTCGGCACCGCCACGTATAGCAGAGTGAAGGCGCCGGTAGTCAACGATATCGATACCAAGGTATAGAACCAGGCGCCAACCCAGCTTATGACCAAGCCATTGGCAGCGGCAGACAGATTGGAAGTGACCGTGATCGAAATGCCGATCAGCAACGGCCCCAGCGTCATGATCGCCCAATACACAAACACCCGCTGGATCCATGGCCGCTGGGTCTTGACGCGCCAGATGCGGTTAAACACATGGTCGACGGTCGACATCGTCAACACCGCAGTGGCAATCAGCGCCACCCCGCCAACCGCCGACAAACGCGCCGATTTGGCGGCAAACTGACTGAGATAATTGAGGATGGTGTCGGCCACCCCCCGGGGCATCAGGGAATGCACGAAATATGCTTCAAGCGAAGTGCGGAAGGTGCTGAACAGCGGGAAAACAGTAAAGATCGCCAGCGCGATGGTCAGCATCGGCACCAGCGCCAGGATGGTGGTGAAGGTCAGGCTGCCAGCCACCTGCGGCAGGCGTTCTTCATCCAGGCGGCGCGCGGCGAAACGAAACAGATCACGCAATTCCGACCAGGACAAGCCGCGTAATCCGGAAAATTTTATTGACTTCATGCTTTACCTAATTTTGCCAGCTGGCGCTACTGCTGAAGTTAGCGATTCAACCCGCATTTTGCTCCATGAGCCCGCGCCAAAGCGCCCTATAATACCAAAATGAACTCATCCAAAATCACCAAAAAAATTGCCGGTAACATGCCGCTTCTGGTTTTGTACTATTCGCGCCATGGCTCGACCCGTAAACTGGCCGAATTGATCGGCCAGGGGATCGACTCGGTCAGCGGTTGCGAAGCACGTTTGCGCACGGTGCCGGCAGTATCCACCGTAGTCGAAGCCAGCGCCCCGGATATCCCGGCGGAAGGCGCGCCCTATGTCGAACTGGCCGATCTGCACGAATGCGCCGGCCTGGCGCTGGGCTCGCCCACCCGCTTCGGCAATATGGCCGCCGCCATGAAATATTTCTGGGACGGCACCAGCACCGAATGGCTGGCCGGCACCCTGGCCGGCAAACCGGCTTGCGTATTCACCTCCACCGGCAGCCTGCACGGTGGCCAGGAATCGACCCTGATGTCGATGATGACACCCTTATTGCACCACGGCATGCTGGTAATGGGCCTACCCTACACGCTGCCAGAATTAATGACAACCGCCAGCGGCGGCACCCCGTACGGCGCCAGCCACTGGTCCGGCATGAACGGCACGCATCCGATTTCCACCGACAGCCGCACCCTGGCGATTGCCCAAGGCCGGCGTCTGGCAGAAACCGCCTTGAAGTTGAATGCCAAACTCAGCACAGCGGGGACATGATGACCACCAAACTGAAACCAGGCAGCACGTCGACCCACCCGCTGCCACACGCCGCACGCCAGCCACGCTTCTTCTATTTCGGCGCCGTCGGCAGCCTGCTAGCCCTGATCGCACTCGGCCTGGCCTGGGAACTGGCACTGGCGCCGCTACGCCCCGGCGGTTCCTGGATGGTATTAAAAGTACTGCCGCTATTATTCCCGCTACGCGGCGTCCTCAAGCGCGACGTCTACACCATGCAATGGGCCTCGATGCTGATCCTGATCTACTTCGCCGAAGGCATAGTCCGCGCCACCAGCGACAGCAACCTGCTGTCAGCCAGACTCGGCTGGCTGGAAGTCGCCCTCAGCACCATCTTTTTCCTATGCACCATCCTTTACCTGCGGCCTTACAAGAAGGCGGCCAAGGAAGTAGCCAAGCAGGCGATCAAGAAGGCGTCGCAATAGTAGGAATTGGTAGTTGAAGTTGCTGTTGCGGTTGCAGTTGACGTGAATTCCGCATTGGGACGTTGCCAAATGTAGCGGGTGTCAGTCGGGAATTGTGGGGAGACATGTCTGAGCGCAGCGAGTTGGTCTCCCCACCCGACTGGCAGCCGCTACATTTGGGGACCTGACCGAAGGGAAGGCAACGGCTTTGCGGTCGCCTTTCTTTGCTTACTTTCTTTGGCGAAGCAAAGAAAGTGAGTAGCCGCCGGGCTACCCCGGCATGTATCTACGGAGTAGTAGACGTTTTAAGTAGCTACGACGGATCGTTCATTGAATGCCACGGCACGTACTCCGTGGCCCGTTAAATGGGGTCAGAGTAATTTTCGCAAAGAACGCGAAAAAAAACTCTGACCCCATTTAACTACCTTTGTTGAAACCGGGACATGAAAAACACTGAATTTCTGGATGCTTGCCGCGGCGCTATTGGCGCTGCCCACGTTCTCACCGACGCAGCCGACACGGCCGCATATCTGACTGACCAACGCCAACGCTACACCGGCCAGGCAATGGCCGTAATCAAACCCGCCGACACCACCGAAGTCGCAGCCATCGTCAAACTCTGCGCCAAATTCCAGATCCCCATCGTCCCCCAAGGCGGCAACACCGGCCTGGTACTAGGCAGCGTCCCAGACCAAAGCGGCCAGGCAATCGTACTCTCCCTCAAACGCCTGAACCGCATCCGCGCCATCGACCCACTCAACCACACCATCACCGTAGAAGCCGGCTGCATCCTGCAACACATCCAGGAAGCCACCGCAGCAGCACAACGCCTGCTACCCCTGTCACTGGCAGCCGAAGGCAGTTGCACCATAGGCGGCAACCTGTCGACCAACGCCGGCGGCACCGCCGTCCTTCGCTACGGCAACACCCGCGAACTCTGCCTGGGTCTGGAAGTAGTCACAGCCCAAGGCGAAATCCTGCACGGACTGCGCGGACTACGCAAAGACAACACCGGCTACGACCTGCGCGACCTGTTCATCGGCGCCGAAGGCACGCTAGGCATCATCACCGCCGCCGTGCTGAAAATATTCCCACAACCAAAAGCCCAGCTGACCGCACTGGCCGCAGTACAAACGCCAGCCGCTGCGCTAGACCTGCTAAGCCTGGCGCAAGAGCGCTGCGGCGCCACCCTGACCGGCTTCGAACTGATGTCAGACCTGTGCCTGCAACTGGTCGCCAAACATTTCCCGCAACTGCAGTTCCCGTTTGACCAGCGCCATCCGCACTATGTATTGCTGGAACTGTCCGACCACGAATCCGCAGAGCACGCCAACAGCTTGCTGGAAGCCGTGATCGGCGCCGCACTCGAACAAGACATCTGCCAGGACGCCGTACTCGCCACTTCCACCGCACAATCGCGCGCCCTGTGGCAACTGCGCGAAAGCATCTCCTCGGCGCAAGCCAAGGAAGGCAAGAACATCAAGCACGACATCTCGCTGCCGATTTCCCGTATCGCCGAATTCATCAGCGTCACCGACACCCTGCTGCAACAACATTTCCCCGGCTGCCGCAATGTCACCTTCGGCCACCTGGGAGACGGCAACCTGCACTACAACGTCTCGCCGCCCACCGGTTCTTGCGCCGAGCAATTCATAGAAAAGCAGGCCGACATCAATCGCCTGGTGCACGACAGCGTCGACCGCATGCACGGCTCGATCTCGGCCGAACACGGGCTGGGCGCGCTCAAGCGCGAGGAAATCCTGCGCTACAAATCACCGGTGGAAATTGCGCTGATGAAAACCATCAAACAGGCGCTCGATCCTTTGAACCTGATGAATCCAGGCAAAGTGATTTAAGCCGCCGGATAAGGTCCAGGTTCTATTCGATCAGCGAACAATACCAAGCACCTGCCACACGGCAAAGCCGAGCAGGAACAGCCCCGCGACCCGATTAATCATGCGCATGATGCGCTGATCGATCTTGTGGCGCACGAACGCAACTCCTAGCGCCAGCAGCAGCCACCAAAGTGCCGAACCGGACAATATGCCCAACAGCATGACAGCGGCAGCGCCGGGCGCGCTAGCCGCCGCGCCGCCGATGGAAGCGAATACCGCGACGAAAGAAAGAATGGTCATCGGATTGGTCAATGTCAACCCGAACACTGTCACGAAGGCGCGGCCGGGCGGCAAAATCACCGCTGCCGCCGGCGCATTGCCGGCCGGGCTGGAACGCAGCATTTGCAGCCCCATCCAGCTGAGAAACAAGGCGCCGCAAATGGCTAGCGGCGTCGCCAGCATCACAAACATTCGGCTAACCGCGACTAGTCCGAAAGCGCCGATGGCGCCATACACGCCGTCGGCCGCCGCCGCCCCGAGACCGCTCACAAACCCGATACGCGCTCCGTGCGCCAGTGTGCGCTGGATGCATAACATGCCGATCGGCCCAACCGGCGCGGCAATCGACAGACCGATCAGAATTGCTTTTAAAAATAACATCTTGTCCATTTTTATCCCGCGCATTTATCCGCGCATCTATGCATCTTCTATGCCATTGGTGATTGCTTCAACCTGAGAGGTATTATGCCGAGACGTGGCAAACGCTTGAATGGGAAAAATCAGGTAAAACTGCTAAATTCCATTTACTATTTTTGAAATTTCCTGTTTCACCTAATCCTGATGAATATAGATGCCAAAGCCTGCAAGATTCTTGCCGCGATCCAGCGCGACGGCCGTATTTCCTTGAAAGCCCTGGCTGACGAATGCGGCTTGTCGCTGCCGGCCACCTCGGAACGCCTCAAACGGCTCGAAGAATCCGGGGTCGTCACCGGCTACCGCGCTGAATTGAATGCGCAGGCGGTAGGTTACGGTGTCATGGCTATCATCGGCATGACCACGGTGCAAACCTACAAAGCCAAACTCATTACGCTGCTGCAATCCATGCCGGAAGTTCTTGAATGCTTGCACGTCACCGGCCAGGATTCGTTTCTGCTGCGGGTACGAACCACCGACATCAGCCACCTCGAACGCCTGGTTGCCAGCATTAACCATCTCGGTGAAACGCGCACCTCCATCGTCATGTCCGAACCGATTCCATTGCGGCCGATTTCACTGCCGGCGCAGGAATAAGCCGGCTTCCCAAGCCACCAATATTGCCGCCTTACAATCTGTTACACCGGCCTTGTAAGCGCATGCCGCCAACCAAGCGTTAATCCGCCAGGTGTTAATCCGATTAATCAGCGGTGTAAGCAAACCAATTGCATAAGGCGGAACATGTCAACCAGACCTCGTTTACTATCGATCGCGTTGCTGCTCACTTGCGTGGCTGCGCTCGACGCCAATGCGCAAACCGAGCAAGCACCGCTGAACGATGCCGAAAAAGCGCTGCATGTCCTCAACCGGCTAGCCTATGGCCCGCGTCCCGGCGACGTCGATGCGGTCAGGCACATTGGCGTCAAGCGCTATATAGAACAGCAATTGAATCCCGACAGCCTGCCAATGCCGCCCGAGCTGACAGACAAGCTATCCGCCTTATCGACTTATCAACTGACATCGACCCAGCTCTACCAGCAATACGGCCCGCCCTCCTTCCCCCCTAATACCGCCACCCCCGAAGAAAAGAACATGGCGCGCCAACGCGCCAACAAGGACATCACGCCGCAGGTGCATGCTGCGCGGCTATGGCTAGCCACCGAAAGCCCGCGCCAATTGCAGGAAGTAATGACCGAATTCTGGTTCAACCATTTCAACGTCTTCGAAGGCAAGGAATGGGTGCGCTACTGGGACGGCGAATATGAAAAGGACGTGCTGCGGCCCAACGCGCTCGGCAACTTCCGCCAGTTGCTGGGCGCGGTCGCCCATCATCCGGCGATGCTGTACTACCTCGATAACTGGCTCAGCAGCGGCGTCAACACACCGGAAGCCAAGGGCCGCTTCAAAGGGCTCAACGAAAACTACGGCCGTGAATTGCTGGAGCTGCATACCATGGGCGTCGACAGCGGCTACACCCAGGCCGATGTGATTTCCCTGGCGCGCATCCTGAGCGGCTGGACCATCGATGAAAAAGGTATGAAAGACGGCGCTCAGCAGCCATTCATTTTCAACCCGCGCCGCCACGATGCCGGCGACAAGCTATTCCTCGGCCAGACCATCAAGGGCAGCGGCTACCAGGAAGGCGAACAAGCGCTTGATATCCTGGCGCGCCATCCGGCCACCGCACACTTCATTGCCGCCAAACTGGTCCAGTATTTCGTTTCCGACCAACCCCAACCGGCCCTGAGCGAGAAACTGGCGCGCCGCTTCATGAGCAGCAATGGCGATATCAAGGCGGTCCTGCATACGCTGTTCGACAGTCCTGAATTCTGGGCTCGCAGCAATTACCAGACCAAGTTCAAGACGCCGTATCAATACGTCGTCTCCTCGCTGCGCGCGACTGCGACGCCGGTGCTCAATGTCAAACCGATCGACGGCGTCCTGAATCAGCTCGGGCAACCGCTATATGGCTGGCTGACACCGGAAGGTTATAAATTTTCCGAAGAAGCCTGGCTCAATCCGGACGCCCTGCTGCGCCGCATCAATTTCGTCAACGGCCTGAGCAACGGCAAATCGCCGATAGCGCGCGCTGAAACGCCGCCGCCGGCGCCAGGATCAGCGCCAGCCACTCCCTTACCTAATAGCGCCGCCACCGTCGCAGTCGATCCGCAACAATTGATACAAACCCTGACCCCGACGCTGGCGCCGCACAGCCTCAGCACCGTCAGCGCCGCACCCGCCAATCTGCAGGTCGGCCTGATACTCGGCGGCCCGGATTTCATGAAGAGATAGTTTAGGAGCCATGCCATGAACCGTCGTGATTTCATCCGCCATCTGGGCCTGAGCACCACTGGCGCGATCCTGATTCCGGTCGGCTTGTCCGGCTGCGTGGTAGCTCCTGCCAGCAAGCCGCAGGCAAAAGCCAAAGCTGCTCCGATCGCCGCGGCCGTCGTCAGCGACAGCCCGTTATCGTATGGCAGCCCGCTGCAGCGGGCCCATGCCGCAGGCGACGGCACACCGCGCATGATCGTGGTGTTTCTGCGCGGCGCGGTGGATGGCTTGAACGTGGTGGTGCCGCATGGCGATCACAATTATTACAAGGCGCGGCCGGGAATTGCCGTATCCCGCCCCGGCACCCAGAACGGCGCGATCGACCTGACCGGCTACTTCGGCCTGCATCCGGCGTTGCAAGCATTGCAACCGTATTGGGATGGCGGCCAGCTGGCCTTTATCCACGCCTCCGGATCGCCCGACATGTCGCGCTCGCATTTCGAAGCGCAGGACTACATGGAAACCGGCACCCCGGGTCAGCACAACACACGTGACGGCTGGATGAACCGGATGCTAAGCGTCATGGCGCCATCCTCATCGCCGATGCAAGCCCTGACCCTGGGCGAATCGGTGCCGCGCATCCTGACCGGCAGAGCGGTGGTCGCCAACATGCCGACCGGCCGCGACGCCACCCGGCCGACCCTGATCGACCGCCCCGAAGTCAACCAGACTTACGCTGCGCTGTATGCACAAGATGCGGCCCTCGGCAAAAGCTATCGCGACGGCATTTCGGCGCGCAAGGAATTGATGGCCGACGCCAGCAGCAGCGAGCAAAAGGCGGCCAACAACGGCGCGCCTCTGCCGAACGGCTTATCGATCGATACCTCTCGCCTGGGCCGTCTGATGCGCAGCAACCCTGACATCCGGCTCGGCTTCATCGCGGTCGGCGGCTGGGATACCCATACCAACCAGGGCAACGGCAACGGCCAGCTGGCCAACCGCCTGCGACCGCTGGCCGACGGCCTGACCACCCTGGCGCGCGAACTGGGGCCGGCCTTTAACGATACGGTGATTGTGGTCATGTCGGAATTCGGCCGCACCTTCCGCGAAAACGGCAACGGCGGCACTGACCACGGCCACGGCAACGCCATGTGGCTGTTAGGCGGCAATGTGCGCGGCCGCAGCATCTACGGCCAATGGCCGGGCATCGATGACAATGCCCTCAACGAAGGGCGCGACCTGGCGATCACTACCGATTTCCGCGCGGTGTTGGCGACACTGGCCGAAAAACATATGCGGATCGGCGATCCGGCCATGCAGAAACTGTTTCCGCAATATGGCGCGGGCAATGCGCACGCCTTGAATTTTCTGGTGTAGTTTGGTGTAGTTGTAACTGCAGGCGTCAGCGCACCAGCCCCTTGATCTCCGCCAGCTGGCGCCGCGAAATCGGCAGCCGGTGATCGATATCGCGCAAGATGACTTGCCAGATTTCCTGCGGTTTTTCGCCATCGCCGTCGCTAGCCGGCACTTGCATCACGCGTTCGACGCCGCTGATGGCGTGGCGCGCCACCAGCGCATTGCGATGCACCCGCACAAAGTACGCCGCCAGCTCTTCCTCAATCGAGACCAGCGAATCCTCGATCAGGTATTCCTTGGTCTTGGTGCGCAGCGTGACGTATTTCAGTTCCGCCTTCAGATACAGCACTTCGTTCATCGGCACCAGCGACATGCGACCACGCTCCTGCACCGCGAAATGCTGGCGCGGCAAGCCTGTCGCCGCAGCTGGCGCCGCTGCGGCTGGCGACGCCGCTTGCGCAAGTTGCCGCACGCGGCTGGCGCGGGCGATGGCTTGCGCCAGCCGCGTGGCGCGCACCGGCTTGACCAGGTAATCGAAAGCCTGGACGTCGAATGCGTTCAAAGCATAGTCGTCATAGGCGGTCACGAAAATGATCAGCGGCGGCTCGGTCGAACCTACACCTGCATTGTTCAACAGTTGCTCAGCCAGTTGCAAACCGCTCATGCCAGGCATTTGCACATCCAGCAAAACCAGGTCCGGCGCGGTAGCCGCGATACCTTCCAGCGCCGCCTGCGCATGGCCGGCTTCGCCCACCAGGTAATGCGGGCACTCGGCCACGATATCGGACAGCAGCGTGCTCAGTCTGGCGCGTGCCGGCGCTTCATCATCGACGATATAGATACGGGGGATCATGGAAATAAGTTGTTGTTGTTAGTTTTTTATCTGCTGCTCTTTATCTGCTGCTCTGCGGCTTGGCCAGGGCCGCTTTGACATACGGAAAAACGGCGCGCACTTCAAACTGGCCGAGCCTGGTGGTGGTGGTCAGTTGGGCTTCGACATCGTACAGCAGCGCCAGCCGCTCGCGAATATTCTCCAGCGCCATCTGGTTCCCTTCCGGCAGCGCGGCCACGCCCTTGCCACTATACGGATTGTAAGGATTGGTGATGACGATTTCAATCCGCTCCAGCGAATGGCTGAGCTGAATCCGGATCAAAGCCGGCTCGGTGCTGGGTTCGACGCCATAGTGCACGGCGTTTTCTATCAGCGGCTGCAGCAGCAGGGTTGGAATCTGCGCCCGGAAAATCACCTCGTCGCTAATCCCGGCGCGCTCCCATTGCACTTTCAAACGCTCGCCCAGACGTATTTTTTCTATCGACAGATATTGCCGGCACAAACGGATTTCCTTTTCCAGCGTGGTCATGGCGCGGCCATCGCGCATCAGGACCCGGATCAGGTCCGCCAGATCCTCCAGCGCCGCCTCGGCCCGGCGCGGCTCGGTGCGGATCAGCGACAGCACGGCGTTCAGGCTGTTAAACAGGAAGTGCGGCCGGATCCGCGCCTGCAAGGCTTGCAGCCTGGCTTCCACCAGCACCGGCGAAAAAGCCCTGGCGCGCAATTCGAAATAGTGTTGCAGCGCGCTGCCGAACAGCGCCGCCACCAAGGCCGCAAGCGAGGCGCCGCCAACTGCGCTCAGATGAGAAAAGCCGTTGAGAAACCAGTCGAAGCCGGACAACAACTGGATGACCGCAATCGTCACCAGCGCAGGCACCAACGCACAAAGCACACGCTGAACAAAAAACGACAGCAGGCGGGCATACCGATGCAGGCCGCACAAGATTGCCAGAGACAGGAAACAAGCAGGTTCGATCAGCATGGCCGACTCGACAAAACCGTTGACGGCCGCCATCAAACTGTCGCTGCGTAGAAAAATCGCCGCCAACACTGCCAGATTCACCGCAATCAGGGTCCGGAACACCACGCCCAGGTTGCAGCCGTCGGGAATCACAACCGCACTGGGCTGCTGCACCAGGGCGCTGTCGGTGATCTGATCGGATGGAGTGGGAGTTGGCATCAGTTGGCGTAATTACAATTAAGAGTGGTAACAGTGGATCAGGGTGGGTTTCAAGAGGCGGTGATTTATAATCGCATAATTCATTGCTCTCCCCAAAGCCCAATTATGACAGCACAACTCTCCAAAAAAGGCGAAGCCTGGTCGGCTCGTTTTTCCGAACCGGTCTCCGATCTGGTCAAACGCTACACCGCTTCGGTATTTTTCGACAAACGCCTGGCCGCCGTCGATATCCAAGGCTCGCTGGCGCATGCCGAGATGCTGGCGTATCAAAAAATCATCAGCGCCGACGACTATGCAGCGATCCAGAAAGGCATGAGCCAGATCCAAAGCGAAATCGCCGGCGGCAAGTTCGAATGGCTGCTGGATCTGGAAGACGTTCACCTGAATATTGAAAAGCGCCTGACCGAGCTGGTCGGCGACGCCGGCAAACGGCTGCATACCGGCCGTTCCCGCAACGACCAGGTCGCCACCGATATCCGCCTCTACCTGCGCGGCGCCATCGACGACATCAGCGGCTTGCTACGCGAGCTGCGCCTGGCCCTGCTGGATCTGGCCGAACAGCACGCCGACACCATCCTGCCCGGCTTCACCCACATGCAGGTGGCGCAGCCGATCACCTTCGGCCATCACGTACTCGCCTATGTCGAAATGTTCGGCCGCGACGCCGAACGCATGCAGGATTGCCGCAAGCGCGTCAACCGCCTGCCGCTGGGCGCCGCCGCCCTGGCCGGCACCACTTTCCCGATTGACCGTGAACGGGTCGCCGCCACTCTCGGCTTCGACGACGTCTGCCGCAACTCGCTGGATGCGGTTTCGGACCGTGACTTCGCAATTGAATTCTGCGCCGCCGCCGCCCTGGTGATGACCCACATCTCGCGCATGTCGGAAGAACTGGTGATCTGGATGAGTCCGCGCATCGGCTTCATCGACATTGCCGACCGCTTCTGCACCGGCTCCTCGATCATGCCGCAAAAGAAAAATCCGGACGTGCCGGAACTGGCGCGTGGCAAGACCGGCCGCGTCAACGGCCACCTGATTGCCCTGCTGACCCTGATGAAAGGCCAGCCGCTGGCCTACAACAAGGATAACCAGGAAGACAAGGAGCCCTTGTTCGATACTGTCGACACCTTGACCGATACGCTGCGCATCTTCGCCGACATGGCGCGCGGCATCACGGTCAAGCCGGAAGCGATGCGCGCCGCCGCCCTGCAAGGCTACGCCACCGCCACCGACCTGGCCGATTACCTGGTCAAGAAGGGTCTGCCTTTCCGTGACGCCCACGAAGCCGTGGCGCGTGCGGTGCGCAGCTGCGTCGACCAGGCTTGCGACCTGAGCGATTTGTCGCTGGACCAGCTACGCGCATTCTCGTCCCTGATCGACGACGATATATTCCAGGTGCTGACACTCGAAGGTTCAGTGGCGGCGCGCGATCATATCGGCGGTACTGCACCGCGCCAGGTGCGGCTGGCGATCCAGCATTTGCGGCAGCAACTGGGCTGAATAGAACGCTGAATCAAACGTCAATTCAAGCGCCAAAATGGCTGGAAGCGCAATGCTTCCAGCCATCAGCACGCGCCAGCGCTGTTTTGCATCAAAGATACTCCATCTCAATCGGCAAACTCGACAACGGTTTGACTTCCTCCAGGCAGATCATGGAACGCACGCCAGCCACGCCCGGCACCTGCATCAATCTGTCGGTCAAGAAATGCGACAAGCTTTTCAGGTCGTGTGAAACCACTTTGAGCATATAGTCGAAGTCGCCGGAAATCGTGAAGCACTCGATGATCTCCGGAAAGGCTTTGATTACTTTCTCGACTTCGCGCACCTGCTTGAACTGATCGCGATCCAGCGACAGTGCGACGAAAGCCACAACGCCCAAGCCAACTGCCGACGGCGCCACCAGCGCCGCATAACGACGAATCACTCCTTGTTCTTCCAGCGCCCTGACTCTGCGCAAGCATTGTGGCGCCGAAAGATGAATGCTTTCACCGAGCTCGACATTGCTGGTGCGGCCGTCTTCTTGCAGCAATTCGAGAATTTTTTTATCGATCTTGTCCATGATGTTTTCCATTTTGATGCAATAAAGCTGCGTATTTCCCACATAATCTACACAATAACGAACGCAAATTTCTAGTATTTATATGTAAAATTTCCTGCATCGAAATCAACCAAGGCTACCCCAAGCACTATCGATCATGGTCAAATACATCGGAATCCACGAACTGCAAACCTTTCTCGCCAGCAATCCTGTCGAGCGCGTCATCGAGTCTCTAGCGGCTTATATCGAGGAGGATTATCTGCGCTGGTCGCAGTTTGAAAAAACTGCGCGGCTGGCCAGCCATTCTGCGGTCGGCGTGATCGAACTGATGCCGATTACCGACGGCAACTTATATTCCTTCAAATACGTCAACGGACATCCGCAAAACACCAACGATGGCTTGATGACCGTTACCGCCTTCGGCGTACTGGCCGACGTCAACACCGGTTATCCACATCTGCTTAGCGAATTGACACTGACCACGGCGCTGCGCACCGCAGCAACCTCGTTGCTGGCAGCGCGTCATATGGCGCGCAAAGACAGCCGCTCCATGGCGCTGATCGGCAACGGCGCGCAAAGCGAATTCCAGGCAATCGCGTTCCACCGCTTGCTCGGCATCAAGGAATTGCGCGTATTCGATGTAGATCCTTCTGCCACGCAAAAGCTGTGCCACAATCTTGCCGCCTATGCTGATAGCGGCTTGCGGATTGTCCGCGCGAATAGCATTGCCGAGGCAGTGCGCGGCGCCGATATCGTCACAACCGTGACGGCCGACAAGCGTAATGCGGTGATCCTGACGCCGGAGATGATCGAGCCCGGCATGCATTTGAACGCGGTGGGCGGCGATTGTCCGGGCAAGACGGAGTTGCACCAGGATGTCTTGAAGATGGCGCGCGTGATTGTCGAATTCGAGCCGCAATCGCGCATCGAGGGTGAATTGCAACAGATGCCGGCGGATTTCCCAGTGACGGAATTCTGGCAAGTTCTGTCCGGAGTCGCTAGCGGCCGTGACTCTGCCGAGGAAGTCACCGTGTTCGATTCTGTCGGTTTTGCGCTGGAAGATTTTTCCGCATTGCGGTATCTTGACCAACAATTGGGCGATGACTACGTACAAACGATCGATCTGATCCCGCAACTGGCCGATCCGAAAAACTTGTATGGTGCGGCAATCGCAGGGATTCCGGTGCAACCAAGCCGGTCGCCGGCCGCCGTCGTGCTCGCCTGATTAGATGACAAGTATCAAGCAACAAATATTAATAAAAACAATTAAGCATGGGATTTTGATGAAGACAATCAGATTGATTGGGGCGCCAAGCGACATCGGCGCCAGCCGGCGCGGCGCCTCGATGGGGCCGGAAGCCATGAGAGTGGCGAACCTGCAGCAGGCGCTGCAACAGCATGGCTTGCAGGTCAACGACGCCGGCAACCTGGACGGCCCGGCCAATCCGCAACTGCCGCCGGTCGACGGCTTTCGCCATCTGGCCGAAGTAAGCGCCTGGAATCGCAGCATCCATGAGGCGGTACTGGGATCCTTGCGCGACAACCAGTTGCCGGTCTTGCTGGGCGGCGACCACGCGCTGGCAATCGGCTCGATCGCCGCAGTGGCCCAGCATTGCAGGGAGACAGGCAAGAAGCTGATCGTGTTGTGGCTGGATGCGCACGGCGACGCCAATACCAGCGCCTCGACCCCGACCGGCAACATCCACGGCATGCCGGTAGCCTGCCTGCTGGGGCGCGGCCCGCAACAACTGGTCAGCATCGGCGGCCAAGTGCCGGCGCTGCAGCCGGATGTGATACGGCAAATCGGCATACGCAGCGTCGACCGTGAAGAAAAGCAACATATGCACGAACTGGGATTGAAGGTTTTCGACATGCGCTATATCGATGAGTACGGCATGCGCGCTACGATGGAGCAGGCGCTGGCGCAGATCGACGAACATACGCATCTGCACGTAAGCTTCGACATCGATTTCCTCGACCCATCGTTTGCGCCTGGCGTCGGCACTGCAGTGCCCGGCGGGCCGACCTATCGCGAAACCCAGTTGTGCATGGAAATGATCGCCGATACCGGACGCCTGGCGTCGCTCGACATCATGGAATTGAATCCGGCCTGCGATGTGCGCAACCAGACCGCTGAGCTGGTGGTTGAACTGGTCGAAAGCCTGTTCGGCAAATCGACCCTGATCCGCGCCTGAATCGGTTGGCACGAGTTGGCACGATACTGGCTTATCCGAAGACAAGAATGCACCATCCGATTTACACAGTCGATATTCACATCTAATTAAAACATTTAGTACATTTCATCAACCCGGGAGAAGCACCATGTCGTTCAAGAAATTTGCCTTGCTTGCCAGCAGCGTTCTGGCCTTTGCATTGCCAGCCGTCGCAGTCCACGCCGCCGATCAGACTTATGTCGTCGGCGCCGGCGGCACCTACCGCCCGTTCGAATTCGAGACAGCGAAGAAGGAACTGGTCGGCTTCGACATCGACATCATCAAGGCGGTCAGCAAGGCTTCCGGCTTCAACATCAAGCTGGTCAGCACGCCTTGGGAAGGGATTTTCGCCACCGTCAACCAAGGCGACCGCGACATCTTGATTTCCGGCATCACGATTACCGACAAGCGCAAGGAGATGGTCGATTTTTCCTTGCCCTATTTCCCTGCCGATCAAGTGATCATCGTCGGCGACGGACCGAAGGTGACCGGCCTGGCGGACTTGAAGAAACTGCAGGTCGGCGTAGTTAATTCCAGCACCGGCGACATCGTCGTCTCGGAGGAGATCGGCAAGAATAACGTGGCAATTCACCGCTTCGACAATACACCGCTGATGCTGGAAGAACTGTACCGCGGCGGCGTCGATGCGGCGGTCGGCGATGTCGGCGTGATCAAGTTCTACATCAAGAGCCATCCGGAGAAGAAATTCAAGGTGGTCGGCGACAACAAGTTTACGCGCCAGTATTTCGGCATGGCGGTGCAAAAGGGTAACAAGGTCCTGCTCGACAAGATCAACGCCGGCCTCAAGAAAATCGTTGCCGACGGCACTTACGCCAAGATCTACAAGGAATGGTTTGACGACAATGTGCCAACCCTGCCGTTGCAATAATCCGCGCAAGATCTGATTCCTCTACACGGATTACATTATGTTTTCTTCATTCCACTGGCAAATCATTGAAGAGTACCTGCCGTTGTTCATCGAAGGTACCTGGATGACGCTGAAGGCCGCGGTCATTTGCGTGATCGCCGGCACCTTGCTGGGTCTGGTGCTGGGCGTTGGCCGCCTGGCCGAAGCCCGGCATGGGTTCTATAAATATTTCCTGCGTTACGCAGTGCAGTTGCCGGTGCGTTTCTATGTCAGCTTCTTTCGTGGCACGCCGCTGTTCGTGCAAATCCTGCTGATCCACTTCGCTTTGATGCCCTTATTGATCAATCCGAGCGGCGGCTTGATCGTCAGCGGCGACCTGGCGCGCGAGATCCGTTCGCAATACGGCGCTTTCCTGTCGGCGGTGCTGGCGATTTCGCTCAACTCCGGCGCCTACGTATCGGAGATCTTCCGGGCCGGCATCCAGTCTATCGATCGCGGCCAAAGCGAAGCGTCGCGTTCGCTGGGGATGAACTATCTGCAGACCTTGCGCAAGGTGGTGCTGCCGCAGGCGTTCCGGCGCATGCTGCCGCCGCTGGGCAACAACGCGATCGCCATCGTCAAGGATTCGTCGCTGGCCTCGGCGATCGGCCTGGCTGAACTGGCTTACGCCGCACGCACGGTCTCCGGCGCCTATGCGCGCTACTGGGAACCGTATTTGACGATTTCGCTGATTTACTGGGGCATCACCTTGCTTCTGTCGGCGTTCGTCGAGCATCTTGAGAAAAGATATGGCAAAGGTGATGCACGGTGATACACGTTAAACAACTGCAAAAAAACTACGGCAACGCCCACATCCTGCGCGGCATCGATTGCGATATCGCCGAAAGCGAAGTGGTGTGCGTGATCGGCCCCTCGGGCTCGGGCAAGAGTACCTTCCTGCGTTGCCTGAACGGCCTGGAAGAGGCTTCCGGCGGCGAAATCCTGGTCGACGGCGTCAAGGTCAACGATCCCACCATCGACTTGAACGCGATGCGGGCCGGCGTCGGCATGGTATTCCAGCGCTTCAACCTGTTTCCGCACATGTCGGTGCTGGAAAATCTGATCATGGCGCCGATGCAGGTCAAGAAGATGTCGCGCAAGGATGCAACGCTGGTGGCGGAAAAGCTGTTGCTGAAGGTTGGCCTGCTGGAAAAGATCGATGCGTTTCCGAACCAGCTGTCCGGCGGCCAGCAACAGCGGGTGGCTATTGCGCGGGCGCTGGCGATGGAACCCAAGGTCATGCTGTTCGACGAGCCGACTTCGGCGCTCGATCCGGAATTGGTGGGCGAAGTATTGACCGTGATGAAGGCGCTGGCCGGCGAGGGAATGACGATGGTGGTAGTCACGCACGAGATGGGTTTCGCGCGCGATGTGTCCGACCGCGTATTCTTCATCGATCAGGGCGTCATCATGGAACAAGGGCCACCGCAGCAGGTACTGGGCGAGCCGCGCAATGAACGCACGCGCGACTTTCTGCGGAAGGTACTGCTGTAGTTCCTGTAGATGGATGTTCGCCGTCGCTGCGCATGCGGACAGCAGCGACGGAATTTTTCGCTTATTTTCACTTATGTCCAACCCACGATTCAATCCTCGTTTCAATACTCCCCGGTTCAATACTCAATCATGACAGCACAACTCTCTAAAAAAGGCGAAGCCTGGTCGGCTCGTTTTTCTGAACCGGTCTCCGATCTGGTCAAACGCTACACTGCCTCGGTATTTTTCGACAAGCGCCTGGCCGCGGTCGACATCCAAGGCTCGCTGGCGCATGCCGAGATGCTGGCGTATCAAAAAATCATCAGCGCCGACGACTATGCAGCGATCCAGAAAGGCATGAGCCAGATCCAAAGCGAAATCGCCGCCGGCAAGTTCGAATGGCTGCTGGATCTGGAAGACGTTCACCTGAATATTGAAAAGCGCCTGACCGAACTGGTCGGCGACGCCGGCAAACGGCTGCATACCGGCCGTTCCCGCAACGACCAGGTCGCCACCGATATCCGCCTCTACCTGCGCGGCGCCATCGACGACATCAGCGGCCTGCTGCGCGAACTGCGCCTGGCCCTGCTGGATCTGGCCGAACAGCACGCCGACACCATCCTGCCCGGCTTCACCCACATGCAAGTCGCGCAGCCGATCACCTTCGGCCATCACGTACTCGCCTATGTCGAAATGTTCGGCCGCGACGCCGAACGCATGCAGGATTGCCGCAAGCGCGTCAACCGCCTGCCGCTGGGCGCCGCCGCCCTGGCCGGCACCACTTTCCCGATTGACCGTGAACGGGTCGCCGCCACTCTCGGCTTCGACGACGTCTGCCGCAACTCGCTGGATGCGGTTTCGGACCGTGACTTCGCAATTGAATTCTGCGCCGCCGCCGCCCTGGTGATGACCCACATCTCGCGCATGTCGGAAGAACTGGTGATCTGGATGAGTCCGCGCATCGGCTTCATCGACATTGCCGACCGCTTCTGCACCGGCTCCTCGATCATGCCGCAAAAGAAAAATCCGGACGTGCCGGAACTGGCGCGTGGCAAGACCGGCCGCGTCAACGGCCACCTGATTGCCCTGCTGACCCTGATGAAAGGCCAGCCGCTGGCCTACAACAAGGATAACCAGGAAGACAAGGAGCCCTTGTTCGATACTGTCGACACCTTGACCGATACGCTGCGCATCTTCGCCGACATGGCGCGCGGCATCACGGTCAAGCCGGAAGCGATGCGCGCCGCCGCCCTGCAAGGCTACGCCACCGCCACCGACCTGGCCGATTACCTGGTCAAGAAGGGTCTGCCTTTCCGTGACGCCCACGAAGCCGTGGCGCGTGCGGTGCGCAGCTGCGTCGACCAGGCTTGCGACCTGAGCGATTTGTCGCTGGACCAGCTACGCGCATTCTCGTCCCTGATCGACGACGATATATTCCAGGTGCTGACACTCGAAGGTTCAGTGGCGGCGCGCGATCATATCGGCGGTACTGCACCGCGCCAGGTGCGGCTGGCGATCCAGCATTTGCGGCAGCAACTGGGCTGAATCGAACGCTGATTCAGGTTTCAATATGGTGGAAAGCGCAAAGCTTTCCACCATGCCGAATCGGCATAAGGTCGACAGCGCAAAGCCCGAACGCCGGGTATAATTGCGAAAAACCGCGCAATAACTCGCTATACCCGACCAAAAGTCGTAATCCTCCCGCGTAAAACATCCGCTTTACCTGGCTTGTGAGCTACTTGAGCGCCAGGAATTTCAGACCGAAAATCCCTTATACTTTGTTCACTTTTGGTGCACCCACCCAGCGTGCACCAAAATAATAACGCTCGCTGATTTCTTACTTCATAATGCTTTGGCTGCAGTCGCCCCAGTACGCCGCTGCATGGTAGGAAATCGCTCAAAAAAACGGTCTCTTGGAGGATATAGAAATGGGAATCAAAGCAGTCTTTAAAACACTTCCGTTACTAATGCTTGCTGCCGGTCTGGGCAGCGCCGCGCACGCTGCCGACGTTAAGCTCGGCCTGGCTGCGGCATTGACTGGGCCTGCCGCCAAATACGGCGTCGCCATCAAGAACGGCTTTTCGCTGGCCGCCGATGAAGTCAACGCTGCCGGCGGCGTCAACGGCAACAAGCTGCAACTGATCATCGAAGACGAACAAGGCAAGAAAGAAGAAGCCATCAACGTCTTCAAGAAACTGATCTTCAAGGACAAGGCTTTGCTGGTGTTCGGCCCTACCCTGTCGAACTCGGCGTTCGCCGCCGACCCGATCGCCAATGCCGCCAAAGTGGTGGCCTTCGGCACCAGCAACACCGCCGACGGCATCACCGCGATGGGGCCGTTCACCTTCCGTAACTCCGTGATGGAAGCCGACGTCTTGCCTGTCACCACGCGCGCTGCGGTCAAGCATTTCGGCCTCAAGAAAGTCGCCATCATCTACGGTAACGACGACGCTTTCACCAAGAGCGGCTACGACGTCTTCAAGGCGACCCTGGCGAACCAGAAAATTCCTGTCACCACCACTGAAGCGTATGCCAAGGGCGACGTCGACTTCAAGGCGCAGCTGACCAAGATCAAGGCCAGCAATCCGGATGCGATCGTCTGCTCCTGCCTGACCGAAGAAGCGGCCAACATCATTTTGCAAACCCGCGCACTGGGCATGAAGCAACCGTTCATCGGCGGCAACGGCTTGAATTCGCCGAAGCTGTTTGATATCGCCAAGGGCGCCGGCGACGACACCATCATGGGCAGCCCATGGTCGTCGGAAAACCTGACGCCGGCCAACAAGGCGTTCATTGCCGCCTACAAGGCCAAGTTCGGCAGCGATCCGGATCAGTTCGCAGCGCAAGCCTACGACGCCCTGCATGTGGTGGTCGCCGCCTTGAAGAATATCAAGCTGAGCGGTGCCCTCGACAAGGATCGGATTGCCCTGCAACAGGCCTTGCCTGCGGTGACGATTGAAGGTGCGACTGGCAAGTTTGCATTCCGCAAAGCGCCGCCGGTGACTGGTAAGGAAGTTGGTTACGATGCGCAGCAGGATGCGATTGTGAATATTGCCAAGGGTGGCAAATTCGTATTGTTGAAGTAACGTAGTCTGTAGTCAATTGGGGACAGAGTTTAAGAGTCGCCGCAGCGCGACGAATTACTCTGTCCCCTATTGACGGCGTCCGGAGAAAGAATGGCGGCCGTTGCGCCAGAAAATTTTGTACTCCGTAGTCCGTTAATTGGGGTCAGAGTAATTTACGACGATATAACTGTCGTAAAAAAACTCTGACCCCAATTAACTGCATTTGCGCTGATTTTTAGAAAAAAACCTCCATGCTTGAACAACAACTCATCAACGCCCTTTCCTTGGGCAGCGTGTATGCGCTGTTTGCCCTGGGCTTCACGCTGGTCTTCGGCGTGCTGGGCGTGATCAATTTATCCCACGGCGCGATCTTCATGCTTGGCAGCTACGCCGCGCTGCTGCTGGTTGAACATCTGGCGTTGCCGCTTTGGCTGGCAATGCTGGCCGCGATGCTGGTGTCGGGCCTGATCGGCTTGCTGGTCGATTACCTGGTGCTGAAGCCGCTGCGGGCGCGCAATGCGCCGCATCTGGCGCCGATGATCGCCACGATCGGCGTCGCCACCATCCTCACCAGCCTGGCGCAAGGTTTGTTCGGCGCTGAAAACAAACGCTTCCCGGTCGGCACCATTCCGGAAGACAGCTACAACTGGGGCCATCTGCATGTCACCGCGGTGCAAATCGGCATCGTCCTGATTTCCTTCATCCTGATGCTGGTGCTGCTGGCGGTGATGCGCCGCACCCAGCTTGGGCGCGCCTTGCGCGCAATTGCCGAATCGCCGAAAGCGGCTTACCTGCTCGGCATCAATGTCGAAGGCCTGTTCTACCTGACCTCGTTCGCTGCGGCCGCCCTGGGCGGCGCCGCCGGCGTGCTGGTCGGCCTGTCGTTCAACGCGATTACACCGTTCATGGGACAACCGATGCTGCACAAAGGCATCGCCGTCATCATCCTGGGCGGCATGGGCGACATCCGCGGCGCCATGATCGCCGGCCTGTTCCTGGGTTTTGCCGAAGTGCTGACGGTGGCTTATATTTCCAGCGATTTCCGCGACGCGGTGGGCTTCGGTTTGCTGTTCCTGATTTTATTGGTCAAGCCTTCCGGCATGTTCGGCAAAGTGCTGGAAAGGAAGGCTTGAGATGATTGAATTGATTACAAATATGGGCTTCATGGATTGGTGGGACGGTTTCTGGTCGACCTATAACACCGTGATTTTCAGCCTCGGCGTCAACGCCATGCTGGCGCTGTCGATTTATATCACCCTGTCCTGCGGCCTGCTGTCGCTGGCCAACGCGGCCTTCATGGGCATCGGCGCTTACACCGCAGCGCTGATCAGCATGCAGACTGGCCTGCCGTTCCCGGCCGCACTGGCGCTAGGCGGCGCACTGCCGGCGCTGGTAGCGCTGGTCATCGGCATCCCGACCTTGCGTTTGTCCGGTGTGTACCTGGCGATGGCAACCCTGGGTTTTGGCGAAGTGGTGCGGGTGATTGTGCTGAACATGGATATCACCGGCGGCCCGCTCGGCTTGAACGGCATTCCGCTGAAGACCGAATGGTGGCACATCGTCTTGCTGCTGGCGCTTACGCTATACATCCTGGCGCGCATCCGCCGCTCGAAAATCGGCCGCGCTTTCGAAGCCATCAAGGAAGATGAAGTGGCGGCGCGCCTGATGGGTATCAATGTGGCGGGCTACAAACTGCTGGCGTTTGTCATCGGCGCCGCCATCGCGGGCGTGGCCGGCGGCCTCAACGCTCACTACACTTTCACTATCGGCCCGGGCAACTATGCCTTCGAAAACGCCGTGGAAATCCTGACCATGGCCGTGTTCGGCGGCACCAGCACCCTGATCGGCCCGACCCTGGGCGGCATGATACTGACGCTGTTGCCGGAAGCGCTGCGCGATTTCAACAGCTATCGTGCGGTGGTCAACGGCCTGATCCTGGTGCTGGTGATCCTGTATCTGCCCAAAGGCATCTGGGATCCGCGCCGGCTTCGGGCATTTTTCCAGCGCAAGCCGCAAACTGGAGGAAATAACTAATGTTGCAACTCAAGAATATCAGTAAGAATTTCGGCGGCCTGCAGGTTTTGCAAGACGTCAACTTCAACGTTCCGCAAGGCGGCATCTTCGGTTTGATCGGCCCTAACGGCGCCGGCAAGACTACCGTGTTCAACCTGATCACCGGCCTGCTGCGCGCATCCGGCGGTGCTATCGAATTCGATGGCCAGGATATCGGCAAGGTGGCGCCGCACAAGATTACCGAACGCGGCATCGCCCGCACTTTCCAGAATATCCGCGTGTTCAAGGAAATGAGCTTGCTGGAAAACGTCGTGGTCGGCATGCATGACCATATGCACTACGGTTTCGGCAGCTTGCTGCTCAATCTCGGCGGCTTCCGCAAGATCGAAGCCCAGGCCCGTGAACGCGCGCTGGAATTGCTGTCATGGGTGCGCCTCGATCATAAGGCGCAGATGCTGGCCGACAGCCTGTCCTACGGCGAGCAGCGCAAGCTGGAATTCGCCCGCGCGCTGGCAACCAAACCCAAGCTGTTGCTGCTCGACGAGCCGGTTGCCGGCATGAACCCGGCCGAAAAAACCGAGCTGATGACGGAGATCCTGAACATCAAGCAACGCGGTTTCAGCATCTTCATGATCGAACACGATATGCGTTTCGTGATGGGCCTGTGCGACCGCATCGCGGTGCTCAACTTCGGCCGCATCATCGCCGAAGGCAGCCCCGATCAGATCAAGAATAACCCGGAAGTGATCGAAGCTTATCTGGGTAAGGAAGACGCAGAATGAATACCCAAGTCAAGATGAGCCAGACACCGATTCTGCAAGTGCAGGACCTGGCGGTTTCATACGGCCATATCGAAGCGGTCAAAGGCATAGACCTGGTACTCAATGAGGGCGAAATCACGGCGCTGGTGGGCGCCAACGGCGCCGGCAAAAGCACCGCTCTGCTGGCCATCTCCGGCCTGCTCAAGCCAACTCGCGGCCAAGTGCTGTTCGAGCGCCAGGACCTGACCCGGCTGGCGCCGCACAAGATTGTTCAGAGCGGCGTAGTGCAAGTCGCCGAAGGCCGCGCCACGCTGACCACCCTCAGCATCGCCGAGAACCTGGCGCTGGGCGCCTACACCCGCAAAGACAAAGCACAAATCGCCCAGGATCTGGACTGGGTCTACTCCTTGTTCCCGGTGCTGCAACGGCGCAAGGACGGCCTGGCCGGCAACCTGTCCGGCGGCGAACAGCAGATGCTGGCGATCGGCCGCGCCCTGATGGCCAAACCACGCGTGCTGTTGCTGGATGAACCGTCGATGGGCCTGGCGCCGCTGCTGGTGCAGGAAATTTTCCGCATCGTCCAGGAAATCAACCGCACCGGCCTGACCATTCTGCTGGTCGAACAAAACGTCCGCCAGGCCTTGCGCATCGCCCGCCGCGGCTATGTGCTGGAAACCGGCAAGATCGTGCTGGCTGATAGCGGTAGCAATCTGTTGAATAATCCCAAGGTGCTGGAAGCGTATCTGGGTGGTTGACGGCGTCGCTCTGACAATAGATCGTTAATATTGGAAAAGGCGGATACTGCACCATGCACTATCCGCCCTTCCATGCAGGATTTAGAACGAGTAAGCCGTACCTATTGAAATCCCGAGTTGGAATTTTCTGTCGTGAAAGTCAGAAGAGACCCGCCGCTGCTCCGCTGCAAGATCCTGGCCAAGCGCCGCATTGCCAGCTCCGCTCGAAGCCGAGAGCGAGGCCTTCCCTCCATTCATGAACTGCGCTCCGACATCGCTGATGAAGCGCCATCCCGGCTTGCTTGCAGCAGCCGATTCCCATCCTACGCCGAGATAAGGGCTGAATTTGCTGAAAGTAGATTTACCGCGCAATTGGCCGACTTCACTGGCGGAATAAGTATTGCCGTTCAAGTGATAATTTCCGCCGGAGTCGGAAGCAGCCGTCAGGTTCTGCGCCTGTTTGTTACTGTACACCAGCCCGCCGGACATACGAAATCCACTGCCGGCGACAGGAAACCAGTCCACCATCGCATTCAGCGATGTGCTGCTGTCCGGCTTGATGTCGTAATGGTTGCCGCCGATATTGCGGTCGTTCGATCCGGAAAATCCTCTGCCGATACCGAGCCGTACCGAGAAATTGTCGTTGAGTACCTTACCGACACCTGCCTCTACCCCCGTCCCCACCTTGCCATATACAAACAGGTCGTCGGCACGAGCGACACTGCTATTGAAAATTAAGAGCGGGAGCAAGGCCATATACATAATGCGTTGTTTCATTGAGGGTTCCTTGAATAAGAGAGAGATCCGACGGGTCCGGCCAATACGCCGGACGAGGTCGCATTCTGGAACAAAGCGCGCAGTCGCACATGTGCCGGAAGATAGAGAACCCGAACATGACTTTCGGCACTGTCTCGCACTTGAGAAAGTGCCGTAAGATGCCCCTTTCTGTGAAACTGCCAGTACAAGGAGTACAAGGCATCGGCTTTCGATCATCAAACCAGGCAATTTGAATCCCCAGGCAAGCAATGACTCTACCTACTCTCAAAATATTCAGAACCGTCGGCATGCTGGCGTGCGCGATCATGCTCGGATTGGGGCTGGCAAGCATCATGGATCTTGGGCTGCAGCAGGTTCAAGGCGACGCGTCGTCGAAAAACGCCTTGGCCATGCTAGCCATGAAATTGGCCGGCCTTTTCAGCGCCGCCGCTGCCGACCGGCCCTCGATCGGATACACGATATTTCTAAGCCTTTTCATCCTGTGCATATGCCTGTTCGCTATCGCCTTTTGGCTACGCACCAGCCCCACCGCCAAACGCCCGACTTCAATGGCTGCGGGCCTGCTGGCGGTGCAACTCTTGATCGGCGTATTGGTGGAGCCATGGACCGAACCCGGCCTGGTCTACGTTTTTGCGATGGAACTTGCGTTCGTCTTGCCCCATCGCGCTGCGCTTGCATGGTTGTGTGCGCAGATAGTACTGATCGATGTATCCGCCATGCCGTTTTTGCTTGGCGTCGTGGCCGGCAAGCAGGCCTGCAACGTTGCAGGAGCAGTGCCGCCACCGCTGGCGGTCGTCATGGGCCTGTCCTGGATCAGAGGAATGATCTTCCAGGTTCTGGCTTTTTGCATCGGCTACTTTGCCAACGCCGAGATGCGCAGCCGGATTGCTCTGGCCGGCGCCTATGCGGATCTGGTTGCCACCCAACTGCTGCTGGCGGACGCCATTCGCAGTTCGGAGCGGGAGCGGATTTCCCGCAATCTGCACGACGCCATAGGTCATCACCTGGCGGCGCTCAATCTACAACTCGATCTGGCCATGCGCCAGGCCGGCAGCCGTCTTATCGAATCGGTCCGGACCTCACGCCTGTTGGCGCAACGCTTGCTGGCAGAGGTGCGCGCCGTGGTGGGCGTCGAGCGGGAACATCAGGTGCTCGACTTGCGGCTAGCCCTGGAAACCTTATGCGCCGGTATCCCGACGCCGCGCATTGCCTTGTCGTTCGATAGCGAACTGGCGTTTAACTCCCCAACGCTTGCCCATACGATCTTCCGTAGCGTACAGGAATCGATCAGCAACGCGGTGCGGCACTCGGGGGCGAATATTCTCCAAATTGTTTTTTCCAGCTTGCCCGACGGCTTGGCGATATCCATCAGTGACGATGGCAAAGGCATGAACAAAAATAAGGCGGGCAATGGTCTGCACGGAATACGCGAACGCATCGAAGAACAAGGTGGAAAACTGGAAGCCGGAAATCGCATCGAAGGCGGCTTCAGCATCAAGATCTGGCTACCGCAATGCTGAAGCCATCGACTCTAGCCATATTCAGAACTGCCTCTCTGCTCGCCTGCCTCGCGATCGGTGTGCAGCAGTTTGTGCCGCTCTGGTTTGTCGGGGTGCCATCGCTGCCATTCCTGCACTACCCGTTGGTCAGCCTGGTCATGCAATTTTCAGGCACGGACGGCATGCTTGCCTCGGATCGGCTGGATGCGACATTCCGCTTACTTTTCGTTCTTTACCTGCTGTCACTAACTGGATTCACGGCGGCGTTCTGGATGCGCACCAAGCCGTCAATCAACCGTTCAGCGCTGAGCAATGCGGGTCTGCTAAGCGCACAGATTGTGCTGGGACTGCTGATCAACGATGAATTGCTCTTTATCGTCGCCGCCGAATATGCATTGATCCAGCCCCTGCGACCGGGCTTGCTCTGGCTGTGCGCGCAGATGATGGCGTATACGGCGTTAAATCTATCCCATTTGCTCCACATCGGCGACACGCTACTCATCTGCAACGTGAGCGGAACGGATGTTACGCCGCTATCGCCGCATCAGCGCGCGGTTCATATTGGTCTGGATATCGCGATGGGAGTGGCATTTCAGGCGATGGCTTTCTGCATCGGCTACCTGGCGGCAGCGGAGCACCGGCGCCGGATCAAACTCGCAGTCGCCCATGCGGAATTACTCGCCACCCAGCAGCTTCTGGGAGGGGCGGTCAGTGCATCCGAACGAATGCGGATCGCCCGCGATCTGCACGATGCAATCGGTCATCATCTGACTGCGATCAATTTGCATCTCGATCTCGCCACTCGCCAGGCCGGCGGCCAAGCGCCGGAACCGGTTCAAACCTCGCGCGAGCTGGCCCAACGCTTGCTGGCAGAGGTTCGCGCGCTGGTGAGCGTGGAACGGCAAGAGCAGCGGATCAATTTGCGGAAAGCTCTGAAAACCCTGTGCCACGGCGCTTCCCATCCTTGGGGCGCGCGCGTTGAGTTAACCATCGATGGCGAGCTGGAAGTGAGATCGCCGGCGCTTGCCCATGCGATTTTTCTCAGCGTGCAGGAAGTGATCGCCAATGCAATCCGACATGACGACAATGCAGTCCCCGATATTACGCTTGCCAGCACGAATGACGGCATGACAATCACCATCCTTGACGCTAATGCAGCAAAGAGCCAACTTGACAAGGACGGCAGTTTGCATGGAATACGCAAACGTATCGAAGCATTGGGTGGAACGCTGGACGCCGGCATTTGCATCGGCAACGGTTTCGGCACCCAAATTTGGCTACCGGCATTTGGAGGCGCACAATGATTCGTGTTGTACTGGTTGATGATCAGACCCTGGTTCGCAGTGGCATACGCGGCTTGCTGGAATTGACCGACGACATTCGGGTAGTGGCTGAAGCTGCAGATGGCGGCCAGGCGCTAGCCGTCATCGCGACGGCAAAACCCGATGTGATTTTGCTGGATATCCGTATGCCGGTACGCTCCGGCATCGAGGTGTTGCATGCATTGCAGGACAATGGCCCCATCCCCCCTGCCATTTTGCTGACGACTTTTGACGACGACCAAGCTCTGCTGGAAGGAATGCGCGCCGGCGCCAAAGGTTTTCTGCTCAAGGATATTTCCTTGGAGCGCCTGACCGACGCCATCCGCCGCGTCGCCGCCGGTTTCACCTTGTTCCGCCCGGCCATCACGGAGCGCGTACTACAAGGTATTCAAGAGACAGCCTCGTCCTTTCCTAATCTGGACCTGCCGGAGCGATTAACCGGCCGCGAGACTGAAATACTGGCTCTCATGGCTGGCGGCTTCAATAACCGGGAAATTGCCGATGCGCTGGGTCCGAGCGAAGGTACGATCAAAAACCATGTCTCCAGCATTCTCTCCAAGCTCGGTGTACGCGATCGCGTGCGGGCCGTGCTCAGGGGATTGGAACTTGGATATATCTAGAACGCATTGCATCAATCCGTAAATAAACCAATGAACCAATGAACGCCAAGAGAGATACTGACGGCCAATGACAGAAATTCTCGCAGGGGATAGAGGCGCTGCCCGTCGGATTACCTTGGCGTTTACCATCGCTTTGCATTTTCTCGGCATCTATCTTTGGGTAAGCATGATGAACCGTCCGACGATGTCTCAAGCGGAAAATCCAACGATACTCCTGCACCTGTTCACGCTGCCGCTGCAGCAACCTGCGGCCCGGCAAAGCGTAGCGCGGACCAGGTCGTTGCTGCCGCAATCGACACCGAAAAATAAGCAGCAAAATGCGCCACATGCACCCGCGGCCGACGTGCCTCCCCAAAGCAGCTCCGATATATCAAATCCTGCGGCGGCCAGCCATACCGAGGACAGCTATTCTTCAGACACCACGTCATCCAAGCCCATCAGCACAGAACAGATGATTCTCAATGCCAAGCGCGATGTCGGAAAAATTGACCGTGATTTACGCAAGGCCTTCCCCAAACTTCCTGAGACAGCACCCGATACAGCGCAATCGAGGATGGCGAAGGGAATTGCTGCTGCCGGCAAGGGGAAATGGGGGCGGATGGAAGAAAGAGTATTGCCAGGTGGCCGCAGAATAACAAATATCGTCACACCGCTTGGAACATATTGCGTTACCTACGAAGGTGCGGCGGCTGCCGACGGCGTTGATCAGATGCAGCGTGGAGTGCAGCAGAAGATAAGCAGTTGTGCGCATTTTTTCGATTGACGATTCCATTGCAAATGCAATGTCGATGAGGTTAGCCTGGCTCTGCTGTGCTTTGAATTAAACCTCTTTGAATTAGACCCCGTTGAATTGAGCCTCTTTGAATTAGGCCTATTTAGCGATCAATTTCAAGACCAATATTCATATTGGCTTTATTCGATTCCGGTTTACCTGCATATAGGTGAATCAGATATCTTGCCCGCACCTTCGGATAATCCGATCAAAATCATGGGCAGTACTTCAGAAAGAAATAAATCATGTTGGGCATTGCTCTACTGTTCATCGGCGCAGTGCTGGTCGTCAATGGCGTCGGCCTGACCGGCCGCATCGAGGCGCGTGAAAATGCTGTCTTCAATTTTCTGGTTGGCACGCTTGCGCTATTCATCAGTTTGCTAGGCCTGGTCCGCAGCGTGGACAACGCCGGCTACCTGAGCGTGGCGGCGGGCTTGCTGTTTGCGTTCACTTATCTGTATCTGGCGGTGGTGCAATGGAAAGGCATGAACGGCAAAGGACTGGGCTGGTATTGCTTGTTCGTTGCCATCAACACCCTGCCGATGGCCTGGTTGGCGATCAGCCAGGATATGCGCTCAACCATGATGTGGCTGACCTGGGGCGCACTTTGGTTCTTGTTTTTTCTGGCAATGGCGCTTCAAAAAACCATCCGCTCACTGGGTGTCATCACCGCGATTATCGGGATTGTTTCTTGCTGGATTCCGGGTTTCTTAATGTTGGCCGGCCGCTGGTAAAAGCCGCAATCACTGCAGACCGGTGTCAGCACTACATAGAACCGCCGCCCATGCCACCCATGCCTTTACCGCGCCCCTTGCCTGCCGGCTTGTCCTTGTTCGCCGCCGGACTGCGCTCGCAAAATGTTTGGTCGACGCGTTGCAACCGATCCGCCAGGAACAGCCGCAGCGCTTGCCGTTGCTGATCATCCAGCGCATCGCTCATGCTCAGCCAAAGCTCGCGCAACTGGCGGTTATCCTGCAGCGCCAATCCCGATTCCGTATCCAGCGCTGCCGACAACTGCCGCAAATCGATGGCTGGATCATTCAAGCCTTTCATCATGCCGGCTTGCAGATCGCGCTGGCGTTTTTCGCGCTCGGCGAGGATAGCGCGGGTCTTGGTTTCCAGCTGACGCCATAAGGTTTGCTGATTTGGGTTCAGATGCAATTCATCCTTCACCCCGCCTGCCGCCGCCAGCACATCCTCGCTACGAAAATCCATTACCGGCGCCGCCAGCACCGACGACGCCAACCCCAGGCTGAACAAGGCGGCGAGTGAACCCAGCTTCAAAGCGGACAATAGCTGCTCAGAGCGCATAACAACCTCCAGAAAACAAAGCAGCTATTAAATCCGAGTTACGGCTCCAGAGAAGCAGATGAATCATTTGGTAACAGCCGCCCGCGTACCGATACACAATGTTGCCGGCTGCAATTTGCGGATTTCGCAGGCACCCTTCTCACGCATTGCTATATTATTAGCAACTTACATTGCTATCGTCCCTCCGGACTCTCATGATAAAAATCTCTGGCCTTACCTTCGATTACCCCGGTCATCGGGCTTTGCATCAAGTCAGCCTGCAGGTCGAGGCCGGCAGCGTGACGGCGCTGGTCGGCTCCAACGGCGCCGGCAAAACCACGCTGATGCGCTGCATCGCCGGCCTCGAAACGCCGCTCTCCGGTTCGATCAGCGTAGCCGGTCTGGATGTGCTGGAACAGCCGCGTGAAGTGCACCGGATCATGGGTTACCTGTCCGATTTTTATGGCTTGTATCAGGCGCTGACAGTGGCCCAATGCTTTGAATACGCCGCCGCAGCCCAAGGCTTGCCGGCGCCCTCCATCCCGCAAGCGATACAAACCACCGCCCGCCAGCTCGGGCTGACCGACCGCCTGCAACAGACTTGCGACAAGCTCTCGCGCGGCTTGCGCCAGCGCGTCGCGATCGGCCAAGCCATCATTCACGCACCGCAGATCCTGCTGCTGGACGAACCGGCCTCCGGCCTCGATCCAGAGGCACGCGCCAGCCTGGCCGGCCTGTTCCGCCAGTTGCAAGCGCAAGGCATGACGCTGCTGGTGTCGTCGCATATCCTGGCGGAGCTGGATGAATATTCAAGCCACATGCTGGCCCTGCGCGACGGCAGAGTGCTGGAGTATCGCGCACTGGATCACGGCAGCACAGCACTCGCTCCGCGCAAGTCGCTAAGGATCACCCTGGCCCAAGCCACTCCCGGCTGGCACGCGCAACTGGCGGCCGAACCGGCGCTGCAGATCAACGCCGGCGACGAGCGCAGCGCCGATGTCATCTTCAGCGGCGACGAACAGGCCCAGGCAGCATTGCTGGCGCGCCTCATTGGCGGCGGCCTGGCGATCAGCAGTTTCACCGATCAAAAGGAAAACCTGCAGCAGTCCTATCTGCGCTCGGTCGCCAGCTATGAAAACGGAGAACGCGGAGAAAATAACCAAAACACCCCATCCAACGGCAGGAGCGCATCGTGATCAATCCCGAATTCAAACGTAACCTGTGGCTGCAATTCTCCCTGCATCGCTTGATCGCCATGCCCGCCATATTGGGATTGATTTTCTTCGCGCTCAGCATCGCCAACAATAATTTTCTCGGCGTTGTCGCGCTCGACAGCGTGGCCCTGATCCTGTTCGCCGGCATCGTCTGCCTGTGGGGCACCCGCAACGCCAGCAGCGCCGTGATCGAAGAGATCCGCGACAAGACCTGGGACCAGCAGCGCATGAGCGCGCTCGATCCCTGGACCATGACCTGGGGCAAGCTGTTCGGCGCCACCGCCTTCAACTGGTATGGCGGCGTGCTTTGCCTGGCGGCGTTCGTGATTGCCGCGCTGGCGCGCGAGCGCAGCATGATCCTGGTCGACAGCCTGACCTTGGCGGCGCTGGCGATCCTGATGCATGCGGCGACGATGGCCTTGAACCTGCATCTGATGCGTAGCGACCTGCGCGCCGCGCAGCGCGGCGGCGTCACCTGGGCGGTGGTGCTGCTCGCCTTTGTGTTGACACCATCCTTCCGCTCCCAAATCGATAGTTCCATCGTGTGGTGGGGGCAGATGTTTTATTACAGGTCGTTCCTGGCGGCCAGCATGATTTTCTTCGCCGCCATCGCTATATTTGCCGCCTGGCGCAGCATGCGCAGCGCCTTGCAAATCGCGACCATACCGTGGGCCTGGCCGCTGGCTTGCTGCGTGCTGGCAGCTTATGGCGCCGGCTTTAGCGACGGCGCCGGCTTGCTCTGGATAGCCCTGATGCTAGCGCTCGCCATGACCTATGCGGCCCTGTTCTCGGAAAAGAACGATATCGCATTCTGGCAACGCATCGTGGCCCGGGCAAAAGCCGGCAACTGGCATGGCCTGCTGCGCAATTTGCCGATCTGGCCGACCACGCTGGCATTGAGCTTTTGTTTCGCGCTGCTGCTGCAATTCGGCGGCGACCAAGCGTTGCCGTTTGGCTTGCCGTTCAGATTATCAGCGACAGTCGCCGGTATTTCTTTCCTGGCCATGACGCTGGCTCTGATGCTATTGCGCGACTGCTGCGTCTACCTGTTCTTTGCCTTTTCCTTCAAGAGCAAGCGGGTCGGCGCCACCACCGTCCTGTACCTGGCAATCATCAACGGCCTGCTGCCGTTTCTGTGCAATGTGATGGGCTTGAACGTGCTCTCCCTGCTTTTCATGCCACTGCATATTGGCAGCGGCTGGGTCATGCTGAGCATAGCAGCGCTGCATGCGGTGCTGGCTTTGGCGCTGCTGGGCTGGCGCTGGCGTCAGCAGGCCCTGCGCGCTTAACAAACGCAGCTAACTGGGGTCAGAGTGAACTTTCTGCGCGCTTTTTGCAGAAACTTCACTCTGACCCCAGATGACTCTTGCCGGGGCGACATCAAGAATTAAGAAGCCCTCAATTGGCAGCGTGCGCCGAAGCCCGCAAATCCTCGATGATCTTATCGAGCTTGATCGCATCGGCGGCAAAACCGCGTATCCCTTCCGCCAGTTTTTCGGTAGCCATGGCGTCCTCATTGAGGGCGTAACGAAAACCCGCTTCGTCGTAACTGACTGCCTGCAAGTCAGCACGGGCGGCAGCCTCTTTGTCCAACACACGCGGCAAGGCGGCGTCGCTGGCTTGCAGCTGCGCCAGCAACTCCGGGCTGATGGTGAGCAGATCGCAACCGGCCAGCGCGGCGATCTGGCCGACGTTGCGGAAGCTGGCGCCCATCACTTCGGTTTCAATCCCAAAACGCTTGTAATAGCTGTAGATTTGCGCCACCGATTTCACACCGGGATCGTTCGACAGCGTATTGGCCGCTTCATCCCAGGCGCTGCCGGCGGATTTCTTGTACCAGTCGTAGATGCGGCCGACGAACGGCGAGATCAGGCGTACCTTGGCCGCGCCGCAGGCAACCGCCTGGCAAAATGAAAACAGCAAGGTCAGATTGCAACGAATGCCTTCGCGCTCCAGGATGGCGGCAGCCTGGATCCCTTCCCAGGTCGAGGCGATCTTGATCAACACCCGTTCACGGCCGATGCCGGCAGCTTCATACAAAGCCATGATGCGGCGCGCCCGCGCCACCGTGGCGGCGCTATCGAAGCTGAGCCTGGCGTCGACTTCGGTCGAGACCCGGCCCGGCACCACTTGCAAAATCTCCAGGCCGAAACGCACCAGCACCTGGTCGACGATCTGATCCAGCGCACTGTCGGCATGGGCGGCGACGGTCTCGGCCAGCAGCGGCGCGTAGTCGGCCTGCTGCACCGCTTTCAATATCAGCGAGGGATTGGTGGTGGCGTCGCGCGGCTTGAATTGCGCCAGTTGCTTGAAGTTTCCAGTGTCGGCTACCACCGTCGTGTATTGCTTGATCTGATCCAGCTGATTCATGTCTATGCCTTTGTGTTAATCGAGGATGAAATAAGAATTCAATAAGCGACTAAAGTTCAATCATGCAAAGCTTGCGCCGCGGTGAATAAGCCGCGGAATTTCCGGTAGCGCGCTTGCAGCGCCTCCTGCTGTGCGGCAACGGGAACGAAGCGCTCCTTTATCGGCATGCCAGCTGCCAGCAATTCGTGGTAATCGCGGCCGCCCCCATACGCCAGGAAACCCAGCTTGGCGGCGCCGATGCAGGCGCTGAGTTCGCTGCCTGACAAGGTGCAAACTTCCCGGTCGAGGATATTCGCCAGCAATTGCGCCCAGTAATTGCTGCGGGCGCCGCCGCCGACCAGGGAACAAGTGGCTACTTCCGCGCCTGCCGATTGCACCGCGGACATCGCATCGAGCAGGCCGAAGCCGACCCCTTCCAGCACCGCGTAACCAAGCATCGCCGGCGTCGTATCATAGGCAAGATTCATGAAGCCGCCACGCAGCAGCGGATCGTTATGCGGCGTGCGTTCGCCGGCCAGATAGGGCAAGAACAAGGGCGTCGCGGCAGGCGCCGGCTGAGTCAGCGGCAATTCTTCTTGCACCAGTTGCAGCAAGGCTTGCTCATTGGCCTGGCCCAGCAAATGAGTGGCCCAGCGCAGGCAGCTGGCGCCGGCCAGCATCGCGCCCATGGTGTACCAGCGCTGCGGCAGCGCGTGGCAGAAGCTGTGCACCGCACTGGCCGGCATGCCGGCCACGCGGTCGGTAATGGCGACCATGGCGGCGCTGGTGCCCAGCGTAACGAAGGCCTGGCCGGCCTCAATCGCGCCGATGCCGACTGCCGATACCGGATTATCGCCGCCACCGCCAGCCACCACCACCGGCTGCTGCCAGCCCAGCAGCGACGCCGCGGATGCGCTCAAAGCGGCCGACGCTGCCGAGCCTTCCACCAAACGCGGCATTTGATTCAATTGCAGCCCGCAGGCGTGCAGCATGGGTTCGAACCAATCGCGCTGGCGCACATCCAGCCACAGCGTGCCGGCGGCGTCGGAGACATCGCTGATACGCTCGCCGGTCAGCCGCAAACGCAGGTAATCCTTGGGCGACAAGACACAGGAAATCCGGCTGAATACTTGCGGCTCATGCTCGCGCAGCCACAGCAGCTTGGGTGCAGTCAGGCCAGCCATCGGCAAGCTGCCGGTGACATCGGCAAATGCGGGATATTGGCGGCCCAGCGAGTGCGCCTGCGCCAAAGCGCGCGAATCGTCCCAGAGTATCGCCGGGCGCAGCAGCTGGTCGCCTTGATCCAGCAGCACCGCGCCATGCATCTGCCCCGATAAACCGATGCAACGTACACGGTCATATGCGTCCGGCTGCTGCTGCCGCAACTGCTGCAAAGCCGTCAGGCAAGCCTGCCACCAGTCTTCCGGATTTTGCTCGGACCAGCCGGCTTGCGGCCGCGAGATGCTCAGGTGGACCCCGGCATGCGTCAGCACCGCGCCGCTCACATCGAGCAATACCGCTTTCAGTTCCGAAGTGCCGAGATCGATCCCGAGTGAGATGGGACTAACCATAGAAATCCATTCTTAGCTTATTCAAATTGCGGGCCATATCAAAAGCTACCTGGGGTCGGAGCTAACTGGGGTCAGAGTGAACTTTCTGCACGCCTTTTGCAGAAACTTCACTCTGACCCCACTTAGCGGGCCACGGAGTACTGCCTTATCGTTAAAAAAGAACGAAACCACCTAGTGCACTCTGCCTTTCTCCGAATCCGTCATGTGGGGTCAAAGACAGCCGCAGGAATTGCGGACGCGCAGCGTCGGCGCCATCCGCACGGTCTGCTTTTTGCCCTCCGGCGTTTCAATCCGCTTCATCAACAGTTTGACTGCGCGCATGCCCAGTTCCTTGACTGGTTGCGCCATCACGGTCAGGCGCGGGATGAAGAAATCGGCCCAGTCGAAATCGTCGAAACCGACCAGGGCAATCTGTTCCGGCACATCTATCTTGGCGTCGCGCAGAGCGTGCATGGCGCCGATGGTCATCAGGTTATTGGCGGCCATGATGGCGGTCGGCGGCGCTGCCAGCGTCAGCAGCTGGCGGGTTGCCAGCCTGGCCGGTTCGCTGCTGGATTCGCCGCTGACCAGCAGTTCCGGATCAAACGGCAGACCGGCGGTGTCCAGCGCGGCGCGATAACCTTCGATCCGCTCATCGGTAGTGGGCAGGCCGGCGCTGCCGGAAATCAGTGCGATGCGTTTATGCCCGTGCTGGATCAGATGACTGACCAGTTCCTGCGACGATTTTTTGTTTTCCACGCCGACCTGGTCGAAGCCTTGCGCCACCAGCCGGTCTACCAGCACCGCCGGGATCTCGTTGGCGCGCAGATATTCCAGCGCCAGATGCTGCGGATCGGCGGACGGCGCCAGCAAAATGCCGTCGACCCGCCGATGATGCAGCGCCTTGACCGCGCGCAGTTCCTGCTCCGGATCGTCGCGGGTATCGACATACAGCATCATGATGCCGTGCTTGGCGCATTCAGTTTCGATGGCGTGCACGGTTTCGCTGAAATAGTGATTGGAGAGCGCGGAAATCGCCACGCCGATGGTGTTCGAGGTCGAGCGCGCCAGCGAGCGCGCCAAGGTGTTGGGTATGTAGCCGAGCTCCTGGATTGCCGCCTCCACCGCACGCACGGTAGCCGGCCGCACCTTGCGCGTGCCGTTCAAGACATGCGAGACCGTCGAAGTCGATACCTTCGCGATTCTTGCGACATCATCCATGGTTGCCAATTGTATTCACTCCCCTTTTTTTGCTGCATTTTCTTGCTGCTTTTTCCTGCAGTCTATGGGCGGCTGCAAATACCCCGCATTGAGCGGAACATCCGCAGCCACCGTATCAATGCTAACGCTTGCTGGACCAGCCTTTATACGTAGCGACATTATCGCGGGTAATCAGCGTCGGCTCCAGCAGCACGACCGGTTTGGCCGGGCGTTTGCCGTTGAGTATGTCATAGCCGATGGCAACCGCATCCTGCGCCTGCGCCCACGGGTCCTGGCTGGCGGAAGCCTGGATCGAGTTTGGCGCCTTCAATGCAGCTTCGATATCCGGTGCGCCGTCGACCGAAGTGATGACGATTCCGCTGCGTTTCAATTGCTTGGCGGCGAGATCGCTGCCGATCGCTTGCGGATCGTTGATGGTGAACAAGCCATCGATTTTCGGGAAGCGCGTCAGATAGCCTTGCATGGCGTTCAGGCCGCCTTCGCGCGAACCCTTGCCATCCTGGTCATCGGATAAGACCTTGATGCCGGGCGCTGCTGCAAAGACAGTCTTGCAACCTTTGACGCGGTCGGTCACCGCGCTTACTTGCGGGCCGTTTTGGATAATCACGTTACCCTTGCCGCCCAGTTTGTCGACCAGGTATTTACAAGCCAGCTTGCCCGCCAGCTCGTTATCGGTCTGTACCGTAGCGTCCACGCCCTTGGCGCCGACATCCACCGCCACCACCACGATCCCCGCCTTCTGCGCTTTCTTGATGGCAGGTTCGATCGCGACTGGATCGGTGGCGTTCAGCAAGATCAGGTCGACCCCGGCTGAAATGAAATTATCGATCTGGGTAAACTGCTTGCTCAGATCATAGTCGGCCGACACTGCGGTGACTTTAGCGTTCGGATTGATTTGCAGGGCTTTGGCTTTAGCGCCGTTGGCAAGCGTCACAAAATAAGGATTACCGAGCGAGCCGACGGTGATGCCGACCGCTTTCAATTCACGCGCCTGGGCCGCAGTCGATAGCGTCAGAGCCAAGGTCAGCGGAAGCAATGCCGCGAGAGCGATTTTTTTCATGATGTACCTATCTCCTGTTACTGGTCATATAAAAATCCCGGTGCAACGACCAGCTTGTCACACCCGGCGGTCTGTAAGCCTTATGTACGCGCACCCGATTGCCGGTACCGGTCGAGCGCCACCGCGCCGATGATCACGATGCCCTTGATGATGTATTGCCAGATATCGGAAACCCCCAGCAGCACCAGGCCGTTGGTCAGCACCGCGATAATCAGCGCGCCGATCAAGGTGCCGGCTATGGAACCGACACCGCCGGTAAAGCTGGTGCCGCCCAAGATCACCGCTGCGATCGCATCCAGTTCATAGGACTGCCCCAGTTGCAGGCCGTTGGCGGCGGACAGGCGCGACGCCGTCATCACCGCACCCAGCCCGGCCAGCAAGCCGGATACCGCATACACAAACAGCAGCACCTTCCAGACCTTGATGCCCGACAGCCGCGCCGCCTCTTGATTGCCGCCGACTGCATAGATCTGCACGCCGATCACGGTACGGCGCAGGATGAACCAGGAAAGCGCCACCACCAGCAAGGCGATAATCACCAGCCAAGGCACGCCCAGCACCGCATCGTTGCCGATGAATGCGAACGGCAACTCCGGATTGAAGACCGTCTTGTCATCCGCCAGCAGACGCGCCAGGCCGCGCATTGCAGTCAAGGCGCCGAGCGTGACGATGAACGGCGGCAGGCGCATGAAGGCGATCAGGACGCCGTTGGTCAAGCCCAGCAACAGACCGAAACCGATACCGGCGGCTATCCCCAGCATGCCGAATTGCGGCGACAGCGAAGCCAGCATTGCCACCACTGCCGACGCCGCCAGAATCGCACCGACCGACAGATCAATGCCGGCGGTCAGGATCACGAAGGTCATGCCGGCCGCCAGTACGATATTCACCGAAGCTTGCTGGGTGATGATCGACAGATTCTGCACCGTGAAAAAGTTTTCGCTCATCAGAGCAAAACCCAAGACCAGCAACAACAGCACCGGCAGCATACCGACCGTGCGTAGCAGATTGCGCATTTGTTCGCGTTTGCCGACTGCAACGGCGGTGGTGCTACTAGTTCTTTGGCTGCTTTGGCTGCTCAATTCCATGATTTCTGTCTCCTTGCTGTTCTGATCCATGATGTCAATCCCGCCGTTCAGGCAGCTTGCGGCTCGATTTGCTGAGCGCCGGTCGCCAGTTCGATAATGTTTTCCTGGCTGATCTCGCGCCCGGAATGGCCGCCGAGTTCTGCCACCAGTTCGCCTTCGCGCATCACCAGCACCCGATCCGAGGTGCCGACGATTTCCGGCAGTTCGCTAGAGATCACCACCACCCCGATGCCGGCCTGGGCCAGTTCATTGATGATCCGATAAATTTCCGATTTGGCGCCGATGTCGACGCCGCGCGTCGGCTCATCCAGGATCAGCACATGCGGCTTGATTTCCAGCAAGCGCGCCAGCAATACCTTCTGTTGATTACCGCCCGACAGCGCACCGACATTGATGTTGGGCGAAGCCACCCGGATCGCCAGCGACTTGATCGCCGCGCTGGCGCGTTGCGCACCACGGCGGCGATCCAGCACGCCGCCGTAACTGGCATCCGGCACGCAGGCGCAGACATTGATGTTGTCGCGCACGCTCATGTCCAAAAACAAACCCTGGGCTTTGCGGTCTTCGGTCAGATACACCACGCCGGCGCGGATCGCATCGACCGGGCCGCGCAGCGCGGTGACTGCCTTGCCGGCCACTTCCAGCGTGCCGGAAATACGCGGATCGGCGCCAAAAATCAAACGCGCCAGTTCAGTGCGGCCGGCGCCGACCAGGCCGGCGATGCCCAGCACCTCGCCCGCATGCAAATCGAAGCTGCAGCCCCTGACCCGGCCGCCATCGGCCATATCGCGCACCCGCATCACGACATTGCCGGGATCATAGGGCGCATGTTCTTTCTTGTAGAAACCGGACAGATCGCGTCCGACCATCATTTTCACCAAGGCCTCGGCCGACAATTCCTCGCGCGCCAGCATGCCGACGTGCTTACCGTCGCGCAGCACCGAAACCCGGTCCGACAGTTCGTAGATTTCAGCCATGCGATGGCTGATATAGACAATCGCCAGGCCTTCCTGACGCAACTGCCGGATCAATGCAAACAAACGATCGGTCTCGCGCGAAGACAAAGGCGTAGTGGGCTCGTCCATCACCAGGATCCTGGCCTTTGCATGGATGGCCCTTGCAATCTCGACCAGCTGGCGCTCGGCGATCGAGAGCGTGCTGACCTTGGTCTGCGGCTTGAAATCGGCGCCGAGGCGGTTCAACACATCGACACATCCCGCCTCCATCGCCTTGCGGTCGACAGTCCAGCTGCGCCCGCGCAATTCACGGCCCAGATAGATGTTCTCCGCCACGCTCAGGTTGGGGCACAGGCTCAGCTCCTGATAAATGACGGCGACGCCGTGCTCCTTGGCCGCACCCGGGCCATAGCTGGCCAGGCGCCGGCCGTCGATGCGAATCTCGCCGCCGGCGTCAGCCTGGTGGGCGCCGGACAAGACTTTCATCAAGGTCGACTTGCCGGCGCCGTTCTCGCCCATCAAGGCATGCACTTCGCCGGCAAACACGGTCAGATCGACTTCTTTCAATACCCGCAAGCCGCTGAAGGTCTTGGAGATGCCACGCATCTCAAGGATTGGTGTTGCGCCTGGTTCAGGTTTCATGAACAGCCCCTAGTTTCGACTGATCGATCAGTTTTTTAAAACTCATCAATGCGATAAAACGGTTGGTATAAGCAGATAAAAATAATACGGAGCGGTCAAGAAGTAGCCGCCGCCGGCAAGCATCCTGCCGTGAGCGATCGTTCAATGCCAACTCTTGGGCGGAGTGTAGAGCGAGGGTCTGGCGCCTCGCATGGATGCGGGATTTTCATTTGTCTCCTTGCGTTTTTATCTTTTACCTAGACTGCGCAACCGTCAAAAGACAGAGCGCGGCCTGATTTGCGATCAATATTAGAGGAAAGCAAGCGCTTGCGCAAGCGCTTGCTTTTTTTGATATTAAGACAATACTGGCGATAAAAATAAAACAAGGACAAAAAAACACCTCCACGAAGGAGGTGTCGGATAAGCGTTAAAACCGCTTGCTACGGGGCTGTCAGCCGCCTTCGATCAATTTCCTGCCACAGTCATGCTTTCAATCAGCACCGAGCCGGTTTGTTTGGTGCCGCGAATCAGCGTATCGGCGCCGATGGCGACGATCTGCGCCAGCATGTCTTTCATATTGCCGGCAATCGTGATTTCCTCGACCGGGTACTGGATCACGCCCTTTTCCACCCAATAACCGGAGGCGCCGCGCGAATAATCGCCGGTGACATAGTTGACGCCCTGCCCCATCAACTCGGTCACCAGCAAGCCGGTATCGAGCTTCTTCAGCATCGCCTTGAAATCATCCGAGGTTTTGGTCAGCGAAGAAGTCATGCTCAGGTTATGCGAGCCGCCGGAATTGCCGGTGGTTTTCATGCCCAGCTTGCGCGCCGAATAGGTCGACAGGAAGTAACCCTGCACCACGCCATCCTTGACCACGTCGCGGCGCTGAGTCTTCACACCTTCTTCATCGAACGGCGCGGAGCCGACCGCGCCGATGACATGCGGGTCTTCCACAATCTGGATATGCGGCGCAAATACCGATTTGCCCAGGGTATCCAGCAGGAAGGTCGATTTGCGGTACAGCGCGCCACCCGACACCGCCTGCACGAAAGCCCCCAGCAAACCTGCCGCCAGCGGGGCTTCGAACAGCACCGGACATTTGCGAGTATCCAGCTGACGGGCGTTGAGCCGCGCCAGTGCACGCTCGGCAGCGTAACGACCGATCGCTTCCGGCTTGGCCAGCTGCTTGGGATCGCGCATCGACGAATACCAGTCGTCGCGCTGCATGTTGCCGCCCTTGCCGGCGATAGGCGCCACCGAAATGGTGTGGCGCGAGAATGGGTAACCACCCATGAAACCGCGCGAATTGGCGGCCACAAAGTGCGATTGCTGGGCATATACGCCGGCGCCTTCGCTGTTGGTGATGCGTTTGTCGACGGCAAATGCTGCCGCCTCGCAACGTTTTGCCAATTCGACAGCTTCCTCTGCCGAAATCAGCCACGGCGAGCACAGTTTCAAATCCAGCGGGTGCATTTCCAAAGTATCAACATCCGGCAAACCGGCGCAATCGTCTTCTGCGGTAAAGCGGGCGATGTTGTAGGCCGCTTCGACCGTATCTTGCAGCGCCTTGGCCGAAAAATCGGAAGTGCTGGCGTTGCCGCGCCGGGTATGGCCCTCCTCGCCCAGATAGACGGTGACGCCCATGCCCTTGTCCTTGTTTTGCTCGATCGTTTCGATGCTGCCCTTGCGCACCCCCACCGATAAACCACTGCCTTCGCTGATTTCGACAGCGGCGCCGGAAGCGCCTTTTTCCCGCGCATAACGCAACACATCCTGCGCCAGCTGTTGTAATTGCTCTTGACTATGGATAAATACGGAGTCGCTCATGGGTCGGTTTTCTTTGAATAAGGTATAAAACGGTTATCATAGCAGTCGTTTACAGTATGGAAGTACCCTTAACATCATGCCAAATCCCAATCGGGGCTCCTGCGGCTTTCAGTCCAGCGAGTTCGAACAAGAATACGATCGTCCCTCCAAGTCCCAACTCAAGCGTGAGATGACTGCGTTGCAGAAGCTCGGCGAAGAGTTGATTGCCGAATCGCGCGACCGCGTCAAGCGGGTGCCGATGCCGGAAGATGTGCGCGACGCCATCCTCGAATGCCAGCAGATCAAGGATCACGAAGGACGCCGCCGCCAGACCCAGTACGTAGGCAAGAAGATGCGTAGCCTGGAGCCGCACGAAATCGCCGAAATCCAGAAAACCCTGGATAGCTGGAGAGGCCTGTCGAAAGCCGACACCGCCGCCATGCACGCGCTGGAACGCCACCGCGACCGCCTGCTGAAGGACGACAGCGCGCTGACTGAACTGCTGGCGAAGCACCCGGAACTGGACGTGCAGCACATCCGCACCTTGATCCGCAATGGCCGCAAGGAACAAGCCGAGAACAAGCCGCCCAAGGCTTATCGCGAAATTTTCCAGCTGCTGAAACAATTGCAAAAGCCGTCGGCCGGAGCGGAAGATGGCGAAGCGGATGACGAAGACCAGCAAGATGAGCACAACTAGCCCTGGATCGCAGCAAGGCTTGAAGATCGGCCTGGTATCGATCTCGGATCGCGCCAGCAGCGGGGTTTATCAGGACCAGGGCATTCCCGCCCTGCAAGACTGGTTCAGCGCCGCCCTCAGCAGCTCGTGGCAAGTCGAAACCCGCCTGATTGCCGACGAGCGCGCGCTGATCGAACAAACCCTGATCGAGTTGGTAGACCAGCATCATTGTCACCTGGTGCTGACTACCGGCGGCACCGGCCCGGCCCGGCGCGACGTCACGCCGGAAGCGACGCTGGCGGTCGCCACCAAGGAAATGCCCGGCTTTGGCGAGCAGATGCGGCAAATCAGCCTGCAATTCGTGCCAACCGCCATCCTCTCGCGGCAAGTTGCGGTGATCCGCGAAACGGCGGACCACGCTGCGTTGATCCTGAATCTGCCGGGGCAGCCGAAAGCCATCAAGGAAACTCTGGAAGGCTTGAAAGATACCGACGGTAAACAAAAAGTGTCGGGCATCTTTGCTGCGGTGCCTTACTGCATCGATCTGATCGGCGGCCCGTATATCGAAACCAATGAAGCGGTTTGCAAGGCGTTCCGGCCAAAATCGGCGATCAAGCCGGCATAGACCAACTCTCTTCATACAACCTTTTTCAGCGGACAGCATCCATGTTGCCAGCGGCCGTCTCCAAACCTCGCTTCGCCCAAGCCTTACTCCTGCCGCTGATGACGTTGGCACTGACCCCGCTCTCACAGGCGCAAACCCAGACTCTGCGCCTGATCAACGAATATCCGGCAAGCTCGATCACCGCCGCAGCCGATTTGCAGTTTGCCGCCAGTGTCAAACAGCTGGCCGGCGACACCTTGGTCGTCGCCACCGAACAGGAAGCGCAGAACCCGTTCAAAGGCAGCGCCCAGGTCAGCGCGCTGAGCGAGGGCAAGGTCGAGATGGCGACGCTGTTTGCCGGCATCATCGGCGCCAGCGATCCGTTCTTCCTGCTGTCTTCGCTGCCGTTCACCGCGAATAATTTTGAAGACGCCAAGGCGCTCGCGAGCTGCGCCCAGCCGGCCGTCGAGCAGCATTTGCGCAAGCTTAATGCACACCTGCTGTATGTCACGCCCTGGCCACCGTCCGGCATCTGGTCGGCAACGCCCTTGACTGACCTGGCGGCGCTGCGGGCGCTGCGGATTCGCACCTACGACGAGAATAGCCGTGCGGTGTTTGAACAGGTCGGCGCGCAGAGCGTGAACCTGCCGTTTTCGGCGGTCCCGCCCAAGCTGGCTGCCGGCGAGCTGAATGCGGTGCTGTCCTCGGGCGACGGCGGCGCCGGCAACCGTTTGTGGGATCAGCTAGGCAATTTCAGTGCGGTCAGCTATTCGATCCCGCTCAGCTACACCATCGTCAACCAGGACGTCTGGCAGCAATTGAAACCGGAACAGCAGGCGATATTGAGCGAAGCCGCCCAACGTACCGCCGCCAGCTCCTGGAGCAAGGTCAAGGATCGCATCGCAACGAATTACGCTCGCATGCGCGAACATAAAATGACGCTGAACCTGGCGCCGGCGCAAGAGATACAAGACAGTCTGCGCAATGCTGCAAGCAAGCAGATCTCGGCCTGGCAGCAAAGGGCCAATGCCGCCGCTATAGTCGGCCAATGTCTCACAGGCGCGACACTATAAACCGGCAGCCGCCAACGATTAATACTCCACTTCACACTCGGAACATCTCATGTCAAGCACTCTGGAAACCCTGGAAATCTCTACCTCTGAAACGCCAACCGCAGCCGTGATCTGGATGCACGGCCTCGGCGCCGACGGCTCCGATTTTGTCCCCATCGTCAAAGAGCTGGACCTGAGCGGCTGCCCCGGCATCCGCTTCATCTTCCCGAGTGCGCCAAGCATGCCGGTGACCATCAACAACGGTTACGTGATGCCGGCCTGGTACGACATCCTGGCCACCGACCTGACCCGCCGTGAAGACGAAGCCGGCCTGCGCAAATCGCAAAGCGAAATCGAAGCCCTGATCGCGCAGCAGATCGCGCTCGGAATTGCGGCCGACAAAATCGTCATCGCCGGGTTTTCGCAAGGCTGCGCGATGGCACTGCAAACCGGCTTGCGCTATCCGCACAAGCTGGCCGGCCTGATGTGCCTGTCCGGCTACCTGCCGCTGAGCGACAAGACCGAAGCCGAACGCAACGCCGCCAATCAGCACACGCCGATTTTCCAGGCGCATGGCCGGGTTGATCCGGTGGTGCAGGTCGACCGCGCAGAAAAATCGCGCGATTTGCTGAAACAGCTTGGCTACCAGGTGGAATGGCATGAATACATGATGCCGCATTCGGTGTGCGCGGAAGAGGTGGCGGATATCGGGAACTGGCTGCGCCGCGTATTGGCGTAAGTATTGACATAAAACAAGCTGTTGTCCTACCCATAAAAAAACCCGCCATACCATGCGGGTTTTTTTATGCTCGGTAAAACTTATAGCAACTGCGGCGCATAGCCGGCTTCCCTGATAGCGTCAGCCAACTCGTCGGCAGTCGCCTTGCTCTCAACCGACACGGTCCGCCCTTCTATCTTGATATCCACCTTGGCGCTTGCATCGACGCCGTTGATGGCTTTGGTAATGCGGCCGGCGCAGTGGCCGCAAGTCATGTCCTGCACATTGAATTCGATCATTTTCTTGCTCCGGTTTTTTGCTTCGTTCGTCAGTTACTTGTGTCAACTATAAACCTTCCCATCGTAGCAAGGTCAAGCCCTAACTGACGAAACGCAAAAATCAAGCCATCGAAATCCGTTGCCGGCCGTCACCAGCGACTTACTTAGTTCAAGCCGTTCTTACCTTCGATTTCGCTGGCTTTCAAACCACCCAGACGCGCATGCAGGCGGCCGCGGGTCGCCACGGCAAACGCCACCACGATTTCATCGGCGTTCGGCGCATCGAAAAACTGGGTGGTCACGGTGTCGTAGTGCGACGGCACATATAGGGCATTTTTGTGCGCCAGCGGAATATCCAGCTCAGTGCCTGGTACGCCGCGCTTGCCGGACGATGGGATCCAGGCTTTGCCGCCGCCGATCGCCTCGCGGATCGGCATCACCATGGCTGGCGTCAGGAAGGCGTTGCCGTGCTCGTATTCACCACCGATGCCGACGATGCAAGCCTTGCCATAGCTTTCCACCTGATCCTGGCCCAGGGCGGCGACGATGCGGCGGCCGAACTCATGGCCCAGCGCCGGCGAATTGGCCAGGATCAGCTCCAGGTTGTCGCTGAAACGCCCGGCGTAGGGATTGTGGATGGCGGCGGCGATCACGATCTTGCGCAGCAGCTTGCCATCGGCCAGTACCCCGTTTTCATTGGCCAAGGTGTCGTCGATCTGGGTGTACCACTTGCGGATATGGTAATTCTGGAAATTTGCTGGTTTGGTCATGGTGTATTCCTGGCAAGTTGATGGAGTTGAAGAAATTCAGTCGACAGGAATCCTAACTTGCCAACACCCCTTGCCGTATAGCGCATCGCGTATATGCGGTAGAGCTTTTGGCAGCGCAAATAGCGAGCTGTTAAAATTGTGCTTGACCTTCCCATCATGGGAAGGTGGATCATGCAATTGTCCCCCACTCTCCAAACCAAGCCCATCATGAGCAGCAGCGTTAGCCAAGCGACCGAATTCCAGTTACCGATAGAAGGCATGAGTTGCGCATCGTGCGTATCCCATGTCGAAAAAGCATTGCAAAAAGTTGCAGGCGTGCGTGCGGTCAGCGTCAATCTGGCGACCGAACTGGCAACCGTGCAAACCGATGGCGCAAACACCATCGGCCCCTTGGTTGCTGCGGTGGAAAAAGCCGGCTATCAGGTCAGGCAGCAGGAAGTCACGCTGGATATCGAAGGCATGAGTTGCGCTTCCTGCGTCAGCCGGGTCGAGAAAGCCTTGCACAAGGTGGCTGGCGTGCAAGCCGTTGCCGTCAACCTGGCCAGCGAGAAAGCCACGTTGACGACTGCCGGCGTGGTGCCGGTCGAGCGTCTGATAAGCGCGGTCAAGGCGGCTGGTTATGAGGCATCCCTGCCCAAGTCCACGCAGGAAGCATCGGCAAGCCTGGTTAATACAAGCGCCCTGCCAAGCTGGTGGCCGGTTGCCGCCGCAGCCTTGTTTACGCTGCCCTTGATCCTGCCGATGCTGCTGATGCCCTTCGGCCGATTGACTAGTGGCTGGGCTCTCCCCGGCTGGTGGCAACTGGCGCTGGCGACGCCGGTGCAATTCTGGCTAGGCGGCCGTTTCTATCGGGCCGGCTGGCGCGCACTGAAAGCCGGCAGCGGCAATATGGATTTGCTGGTCGCCCTCGGCACCAGCGCTGCTTATGGCTTGTCGCTGTATCTGTTGCTGTCGGCTGCACACGGCGCGATGGCGCATCTGTATTTCGAAGCATCGGCGGCGGTGATTACCCTGGTGTTGCTCGGCAAATGGCTGGAAACCCGTGCCAAGCGCCAGACCGCCGACGCCATCCGGGCCTTGAATGCCTTGCGTCCGGAGCGCGCCACGGTGCGGCGCGACGGCGTCGATCGCGAGATTGCCATCGATGCCTTGCAACTCAACGATCTGGTGGTGGTGCGCGCCGGCGAACGCATCGCGGTGGATGGCCTGGTGCTGGAGGGTCACAGCCAGGTCGACGAATCCCTGCTGACCGGCGAGAGCCTGCCGGTAGAAAAACAAGCGCACGACCGGGTCACCGCCGGCGCCATCAACGGCGCTGGCTTGCTGTTGGTGACTACCACCGCGATCGGCGCCGAGACCACGCTGGCGCGCATCATCCGCATGGTGGAACATGCACAAGCCGCCAAGGCGCCGATCCAGCGCCTGGTGGACCAGGTCAGCGCGGTGTTCGTGCCGGTGGTGTTGCTGATTGCCGCCCTCACCTTGCTCGGCTGGGGCTTGAGCAGCGGCGACTGGCAGCAAGCCTTGCTCAACGCGGTGGCGGTGCTGGTGATCGCCTGCCCTTGCGCACTGGGCCTGGCGACGCCGACCGCGATCATGGCCGGCACCGGCGTCGCGGCCCGCTTCGGCATCTTGATCAAGGATGCTGAAGCGCTGGAAATCGCTCACCGCATCAATGTGGTGGCCTTCGATAAAACCGGCACCTTGACTGTCGGCCATCCAGCCCTGCTGGCCCTGCTGCCGGTTGCGCAAGACGCCGCCGCCAGCGACAACTTGCTGCGGCTTGCCGCAGCCGTGCAACGCAGCAGCGAACATCCGCTGGCGCGCGCCGTGATTGCCGCCGCCGAACAAAAAGGAATACAGGCAGGAATACCAGCGTCGCCCAACGCCAGCAAGGTGCAAGCCGTCGCCGGGCGCGGTATACAAGCCAGCGTCGGCGAGCGCCAGTGTTATCTGGGCAGCTCGCGCTGGATGCTGGAACTGGGCGTCGATCTGAGCGCCCTGGCAAGCCAGGCCAAGACGCTGGAAAACGAGGGCCGCACGGTTTCCTGGCTCGCCGCCGAACAAGATGGCAAACCAGCGCTGGCCGGTTTGCTAGCCTTTGGCGACCAGCTCAAGCCGAGCGCCAAGGCGGCGGTCCGGCAACTGCAACAGCGTGCGATCCGCGTCGCCATGCTAAGCGGCGACAACCGCGGCAGCGCCAATGCGGTCGGCCGGCAGCTGGGCATCACTGAAATCCACGCAGAAATCCTGCCGGCCGAAAAAGCCAGGGCCATCACCGATCTCAAATCCGGCGCCACCGTGGTCGCCATGGTTGGCGACGGCATCAACGACGCTCCGGCGCTGGCCGCCGCCGACGTCGGCATCGCCATGTCCACCGGCACCGACGTTGCCATGCAAGCCGCCGGCATCACGCTGATGCGCGGCGATCCGGGCCTGGTCGCGGATGCTATCGACATCTCGCGCCGCACCTACAACAAGATCCGCCAGAACCTGTTCTGGGCCTTTATCTACAACCTGATCGGGATTCCGCTGGCGGCGCTGGGTTACCTGAATCCGGTGCTGGCCGGCGCGGCGATGGCGTTCAGCAGCGTCAGCGTGGTCAGCAACGCCCTGCTGTTGCGCCGCTGGCGGCCGGCTTCGGACTTAGTTTCCAAGGAGATTGTAAATGCCGACTAACTCCATGAATATCGGCGACGCCGCGCTGGCTTCGGGCGTCTCGGCCAAGATGATCCGGCATTATGAAGAAATCGGACTGATCCCGAAAGCCAGCCGCAGCGACGGCGGCTACCGCACCTATGCCGAACGCGATATCCATCTGCTGCGCTTTATCCGCCAAGGCCGTCTGCTGGGATTTTCGATGAAGCAGATCGGCGAACTGATCGGCCTCTGGCTGGATCAGTCGCGCCCCAGCAGCAAGGTCAAGCAATTGGCGCTGACGCATATCAATGAACTGGACGACAAGATCAAGGAACTGCAAGCCATGAAAGCCACGCTGGAACAACTGGCTTGCCATTGCCACGGCGATGCACGGCCTGAATGCCCGATTCTTGAAGGTCTTGCCGGACAGTAGTTTTGATCGATAAGCGCACATCGGCGCCTCTCTCGATTTACCTCCTTATTTGCCTATTGAGAATTTCATAATTCATGACATCGCCACGGCAAGAGTCATCTGGGGTCGGAGTCGACTTTCGCAGTGTTTCATCGCGAAACTCGACTCTGACCCCACATGACGGATTCGGAGAAAGACAGAGCGCATTAGGTGGTTTTGTTCTTTTTAACGATGAGCCAGTACTCCGTGGCCCGCTAAGTGGGGTCAGAGTGAAGTTTCTGCAAAAGGCGCGCAGAAAGTTCACTCTGACCCCAGTTAGCTACCGAACCCAGTTAGCTGCGTTTGTTAAGCGCAATCGGGCGCGGGCATTGTCATGTTTTATGAAACTCTCAATAATTATTTACCACCTTCGTCAAGCTGCTTTACAACGCGGATTATCAAATATAGTATACCCCCCTATATTATTTAATCTATCGGGGCAGTCATGGGTCATACCATTAAAGACAAGCAAAAGCTCTTGAACCGGGTGCGCCGCATTCGCGGCCAGGTTGACGCCATAGAACGCGCCCTGGAAGAAGAAAAAGGTTGCATGGATGTGCTCCAGCAAATCACCAGTTGCCGCGGCGCCATGAACGGCTTGCTGGCAGTGGTGCTGGAAGACCACATACGCACCCACCTGGTCGATGCCGAGCACGGCGGCCATGAGCATGAGGGACATGGCGACGCCAGGGAACAACTGATCGACGTCGTCAAAAGCTATTTCAAATAAATGCTGTGAGCGGTCGCTTGTCTTCGCTTTTGCAGCTTGACGTTGCGCCGTCTCTCCCGAGTTCCGAGCAATCCCAAAATACTCTTAGGTCGATCCCGTGACTGAATTCTCCACTCTATTGCAGCAAGGCGCATCCAATGCCTGGCTCTTCATCCCTAGCGCGATCTTGCTGGGCGCCTTGCACGGCCTTGAACCGGGCCACTCCAAGACCATGATGGCGGCCTTCATCGTCGCCATCCGCGGCACCATGACGCAAGCCGTTTTGCTTGGCCTTTCCGCCACGCTCTCCCATACCGCCGTGGTGTGGGCGGTGGCGCTGATCGGCCTGTACTTCGGCAGGCAATGGAACGCCGAAGCCAGCGAACCGTACTTCCAGCTGGCGTCCGCCGTACTGATCATTGGCGTCGCAGCCTGGATGATGTGGCGCACCTGGCGCCAACACCAAGTTGCCGCAGGCTCCCATGAGCATGACCACAATCACCATCACGACGATACCAAGCACATCGACACCGGCCACGGCGTGGTGCGGCTCGAGGTATTCGAAGACGGCGTGCCGCCGCGCTTCCGGCTTTTCAACGAGAGCAAGCATGGCCACGCCTGGAGCGCCGATCAGGTCAGAGTCGAGACCGAGCGGCCGGACGGTAGCACGCAGTCATTCACTTTTGTGCAAGGCGCAGGTTTTGTTGAATCGGAGCAAGAGATTCCTGAACCCCATGAATTCGTCGCCCGCCTGCGCCTGGGGCATGCCGGCCATAGCCACGACTATGACGTCGAGTATGTCGAACACAACCACCATCACACCATCAAGGATTACGATGGCCTGGATATATCGGCGCCCGGTTATCAAGACCCGCACGAACTGGCGCACGCCAACGACATCCGCCACCGCTTCGCGAACCGGGAAGTGACTACCGGCCAGATCATCATGTTCGGGCTGACCGGCGGCCTGATTCCCTGCCCGGCCTCGATCACGGTACTGTTGCTATGCCTGCAACTGAAAAAAATTGCACTCGGTGCAACGCTGGTTCTGTGCTTCAGCATCGGCCTGGCGTTGACGATGGTATTGTCCGGCGCCTTGGCGGCGTTAAGCGTCAAGCACGTTTCCAAACGCTGGAGCGGGTTCGGCGAATTCGCGCGGAAGGCGCCATATTTCTCCGGCGCATTAATCCTGCTGGTCGGTTTGTATGTTGGCTATCAAGACTTGCACGCCCTGCTTTGAACTTGGCAGGCGTACTGCCAGCCAGGTAGCATGAGCCGGATTGTTGGCCTTTTATTTTTGAACTATACTGACGCCCATGTCCCGCCTCCTCAAGATCGTAATCATCTGGCTTTTGGTCTTTGCTCTGCCTATGCAAGGCTTTGCATCGTCCGCCATGCTTGATTGCGGGGCGGCGCACCAGCACCTGATGCAGGGTTCTTCCAGCCATGCAGAGGACGGCGCAAGCTTGGACCAGCAACAACAGATGCATCATCACGAGCAGGCTTCCTCAACCGAGGACCACGCTGCTTCCCACGCCTCTAGCGGGGATGCATCTACAGATGACTCGCATCACCACGGCGCAACAAAATGCAGTGCCTGTACCTCTTGCTGCCTGAGCAGCGCCATCAGCGCTCCAGTAATGCCTGATCCGGTAACCCCGCTGCCAGGCGGCCTGGAAACCAGCTTCCAGCCAGACCAGCAATTCACCGCGTATTTCCCCGAAGGCCTCGAACGGCCGCCTCACTCCCTCGCCATTTAAATTCCAGAACTGAATTGCAGGTCTCGGGCTATCGCTGCCTGTAGCCGCGCATCGTAAGTTCTGCCTTCGCTTGAGGCGCGCATTTGCGTGCGCGTCCTGCATTCCGTTCGATTCGAATCGAATTTTGCTTCATCGTCATCGAGGACATCATGATTTCCACCCTCTCAACGAGGCGCGCGATCCTTGCCGCCATCCTGCACCCGCTCGTGCTCGCAGCTTCAGTCTTGTTCCTGGGCGGCTGCGCCTCGCTGTCGCCAGACGGCGGCTTCTCGTCGGTGCAGTCATTGACCAAGGAACGCATCGGCCAAGACATCAAATGGGTCAAATCCGACGACGACGCCGCCAGCGTTGCTAAAACCATCGAACCACTCCTTGCCAAGCCGTTAAGCGTCGACGATGCCGTCAAGATTGCCTTACTCAACAATAAGGGCCTGCAAGCCAGTTATAGCGAACTGGGGATTGCCGAAGCCAACCTGGTGCAGGCGGGACGATTGCCCAACCCGTCGTTCTCGTTCGGCCGCCTGCGCAGGGGCGACGATATCGAGATTGACCGCACGCTGATGTTGCCGGTCATGAGTCTGTTGACCATGCCCATCGCCAGCAAAATCGAGCGCCGTCGTTTCGAGCAGGCGCAGTTCCGGGCCGCCGGCGATGCGCTGGCTGTTGCCGATGCAACGCGGCGCTCCTACTTCTCTGCGGTCGCGGCGCAGCAAACCGTCAAATACATGGAGCAAGTCAAAGTGTCGGCGGAAGCCGGCGCTGAGCTGGCGCGCAAAATGGCGGCGGCCGGCAACTGGAGCAAGCTGGAGCAGGCGCGTGAGCAATCGTTCTACGCCGACGCCACGGTGCAACTGGCGCGCGCGGCACAGACGCAGGTAGCAGAACGTGAAAAGCTGACCCGCCTGCTTGGCCTGTGGGGTACGCGCACCGCATTCCAATTACCGGAGCGGCTGCCGGATCTGCCGAAAGCACCGGAACAGATAGACGACGTCGAAGTGCAAGCCATGCAAAACCGGCTCGACATCATGATGGCCAAACGGGAATTGTCCGGGCTCGCGGCCTCCTTGGGCCTGACCAAGACCACGCGCTTCATCAACATCCTCGATGTCGGCCTGATGCACAACAACTACAACCAGAGCCCGTCACGCGAGAACGGCTATTCGATCCAGCTTGAAATTCCCTTGTTCGACTGGGGCGGCGCGCGGGTGGCGAAAGCCGAAGCCTTGTACATGCAGGCGGTGAATCGCTCCGCAGAACTGGCGATCAACGCCCGCTCCGAAGTGCGTGAAGCGTATGCCCGCTACCGCAGTTCCTATGACATCGCACGCCATTATCGCGATGAAATCGTACCACTCAAAAAGCGCATCTCCGACGAACAGATGCTGCGTTACAACGGCATGCTGATTGGCGTCTTTACCTTACTCGCGGATGCCCGCGCACAAGCCATGAGCGTGAATGGCGCGATCGAAGCGCTACGCGACTACTGGATTGCCGACTCGGCATTAAAAATGGCGCAGACCGGCCGTGGATCAGCGGCAGCGGACAGCAAAACCGGTGCTTCCAGCGCCCTTACTGCCGACTAATCAACCAACAATACGAGGATAGACATCATGGTCTCACGTAGAAATTTCATGAGCGGCGCAGGCGCTGTCGCGATTGGCGCAGGCTTGGTCAGCCGGGTCGCTGCAGCGTCGCTGCCGGAAGCAGCAACGATGGATGGCGCGGCCACCCAGCCGCCGCTTTCCCCGCCCAATGGCCGCCCCTATAACCCGGTCGTCACTCTCAACAGCTGGACGCTGCCCTGGCGCATGAAAAACGGCGTCAAGGAATTCCATCTGGTGGCCGAGCCGGTAGTGCGCGAAATAGCACCGGGCATGAAGGCCAATTTGTGGGGTTATAACGGCCAGTCGCCCGGCCCCACTATCGAGGTAGTCGAAGGCGACCGGGTGCGGATCTTTGTCACCAATAAACTGCCCGAACACACCAGCGTTCATTGGCACGGCCAACGGCTGCCGAACGGCATGGACGGTGTCACCGGCCTGACCCAGCCGGGCATCCAGCCGGGCAAGACCTTTGTCTACGAATTCATCGCAAAACGCCCCGGCACCTTCATGTATCACCCGCATGCGGATGAAATGACACAGATGGCGATGGGCATGATGGGCTTCTGGATCACCCATCCGAAAGACCCGGACCAGCACCGTGTCGATCGCGATTTCTGCTTCCTGCTGAACGCCTATGACATCGATCCCGGCAGCTACACCCCGAAAACCAGCACCATGCTCGATTTCAATCTGTGGACTTTCAACAGCCGCGCCTTCCCCGGCATCGATCCGATGGTGTGCCGGCAGAACGACCGGGTCCGGATCCGGGTCGGCAACCTGACCATGACCAATCATCCGATCCATCTGCATGGCCATGAATTTGTTGTGGCCGGCACCGACGGCGGCTGGATCCCGCCCGCCTCACGCTGGCCGGAAGTCACCACCGATATCGCCGTCGGCCAGATGCGCGCGATTGAATTCGAAGCCACCGAATTGGGAGACTGGGCGTTTCACTGCCATAAATCGCATCACACCATGAATGCGATGGGCCATGAGGTGCCGACCATGATCGGCGTCGATCAGCGCGACGTTCTCGACAAAATCAACAAGCTGGTGCCGGACTACATGGTGATGGGAGATAAAGGCGGCGCGATGGGCGAGATGGAAATGCCGCTGCCGGACAACACCTTGCCGATGATGACTGGCAGCGGTCCGTTTGGCGGGATTGAAATGGGCGGCATGTTTACCACCGTGAAGGTGCGCAAAGGTATCGCCAGCAACGATTACAAGGATCCCGGCTGGTACCAGCATCCGGCCGGCAGCCGGGCCTATGAATGGCGAGGCGGTGATGCCGCCATGCCGGTTGCCACGCAAGCTCCCGACGCCAGGCGCATGGCTGCCAAGCCAGGCGAAAAAATTCTGAAAGTGGTTAAGGGAGGCTCACATAGCGACCATTAATTAAATTGACCCCGGCCTTCTATCTGAAGCAATACGACACATATTTTTAACCGAAAGGATAATCCATGAAGTCCGTTTTAATCGCATCAACTCTGGCTCTATCGCTGTTATCTGCCAACGCCTTCGCCCACGGCGACGAAGACCATAGCGCCGTTGCCGAAAAATCAGAAGGACATGCAGCAGCCCTGGGAAAACCTGGCGTTGCCGCCAAAGTATCGAAAACCATGAACGTCGACATGAACGACAGCATGCGATTCACGCCAGCGGCCATCACCATCAAACGTGGCGAAACCGTCAGATTCATTGTCAAGAATTCCGGCCAGGTCAAGCATGAAATGGTGCTGGGTTCGATCAAGGAACTGAAGGAACACGCAGCATTGATGCTCAAATTCCCGGAAATGGAGCACTCGGATCCAAATCAGGTATCCGTTGAACCAGGCAAGAGCGGCGAGCTGATCTGGCAGTTCAGCAAAGCCGGCAGCTTTGATTTCGCCTGCTTGCAACCGGGGCATTTTGAAGCCGGCATGCGCGGCAACATCATCGTTAAATAATATTTTGCAGATATCCAGTAAAGGAACTCACATGAAAACCCCTTCTATTTTATTTACGGCGCTCGCTTTGACACTCGCCGCCTGCTTCAATCTGCCGTTGGCGGCGATGGCGGCTGAGGAAACGGTAAAAGCTGACGCCGTGGCAGAAACCAAGTCAGCTGACGCCGGCGCCATGTCGGCCGGCGAAGTTAAAAAAATCGATAAAGAAGCCGGCAAGATTACGATCAAACATGGCCCGTTGTCGAATCTGGAGATGCCGCCGATGACCATGGTTTTCCGGGTAAAAGACCCGGCAATGCTGGATCAGGTGAAGCCCGGCGACAAGATCAATTTTGTCGCCGAAAAAGCCAACGGCGCATTGACCGTTACGCAAATGCAGGCTGGCGGCTGAGTTTGAGCCCGTCGCGGCAGCGAGAGCCTGCTCTGGCAGGCTATGCTGCATCCAGTGCTTAAAACCATTGTTTGTGTTTCACGGCAATGCCAGAACAGGACATCTGGACATTTCCGATATGGTGTAATCGATAGCAGAAGACGCTGATGGCCGGCCTCGCTTGCTGCACTGTAACGGCTTGCCTGATCGGCTGCCACAGCTTGAAGAAGGGTCGTTTTTCCAACGTATGTAGGCAACCACCAGGTATGCGCCATCCTGTCCGCCACCGTATTCTCCAATGCCATCGCTGGGCCGGCTTAAGCCTTGGGCTGATCGTGGTCCTGATTGCGGTTAGCGGCGCCGGCATGGTTTTCCGGCCGCAACTCGATCCTGTCATCAACCGCGATCAGCTCAGGGTTAGCGCTTGCCATACACGCCTGCCGCTGGATGTCTTGATCGCCAAGGCCCATGCAGCTAACCCAGCAGGCGGCGCACTCACTTACATACGGCTTTATGCGGATGCGAATAGCGTTGCGCGCATCCGCTTTAGCGATGACAAATGGGTGAACCTAAATCCATGCTCCGGTGCAGTTCTTGGGCAAGGCCACCGTTATGGCGGTCTGTTCGGCACGCTGGCGCTGTTGCACAGCTTCCGTTTCGTAGCAAACGGCGAGCTGATTACCGGCACCGTTACCCTGGCGTTTATCATCCTGCTGATTCTGGGCGGCCTGCTGATCTGGTGGAGCGGTGCCCGGCGCAGCGGCCGCCAATCCGACTTTCGCCCCAGCTTTCGCGCCTATCCGCAGCAACTGCATAAAACCACGGCGCTGTACGCCAGCCTGATTCTTTTGACAAGCGCCCTCACCGGCTTGCCGCAAGCCTTTGACTGGTGCCGGAACAGCATTTACCTGCTCACGGGATCGCCCTTGCCTGCGCCTGTGTCGCAGTCGATAGCGGCGACCGGCGCCCCCCGTTTGCCCGCGGAAGTAATTTGGCAACGCGCGCTGTCCCTGGTGCCGCAAGCCACGCAAGCGCAATTGCACTACTCCGGCAAGCCTGGAGATGCGATTGACATCAGCTTGCTCGGGCCCGAAGCGCCGCATGCGCAGGCATTTTCCTATCTGACGCTGGATCCCTACAGCGGGCAAGTGTTGCGCTTTACTCCCTACGCCAAAAACAGCCTCGGAGAACGAATCTATCTTTGGGCCTTATCCGTGCATTACGGTTGGGTCGGCGGTCTGTTGGGTCAGTTGCTGCTGTTGATCGGCGCGCTAGCGGTGCCGGTGCTCGCCTTTACCGGCATAAGCAGTTATCTGCGCAAGAGATTCAAGCAGCCAGGCAACAAAAAAATGCTGCTGCGCGTGAGTAAAAAGACGGTCGAAGCAGAAGGCGTCTGCAGCTTTGAACTGGTCGATCCAAGCGGGAAAGCACTACCGCCATTCAGCCCCGGTGCGCACATCGATGTCTATCTGCGCGCTGGCCTGGTACGGCAATATTCACTGTGCAACAATCCGCGAGAGCGGCAGCGCTACCTGATCGGCGTGTTGCGCACGCCGGATTCGCGCGGCGGCTCGCAGGCCATGCACGAGGATATCGAGGAAGGTTCGCTATTGGAAATTGGCCTGCCAAGAAACCATTTTCCAATCGTAGCTGCGGCAAAACGATCGCTGCTGATAGCTGGCGGCATCGGCGTGACGCCTATCCTGTCCATGGCGGAACAGCTTGCCAATACCGATGCCGATTTCAGCATGCATTACTGCAGCCGTTCATTGCAGCGTACCGCCTTTTTCAAGCGCATCAATGCTGCGGCATATGCGCAACGCGTAACGTTTCATTTCAGCGATGGCGTCTTGTCTCAGCGCCTCAACTTGCAGACACTGCTCGCCGATCCGGACCCGGCGACGCATCTCTACGTCTGCGGGCCGGCCGGATTCATGGATGCGGTAATTGACACTGCGAAGAAAAATGGCTGGTGCGATGAGCGCTTGCACCGTGAATATTTTGCGGCTGGAGCGCTCAGTTCAGGCAGCGATGTCGAATTCCATGTCAAGCTGGCCAGCACCGGAAAAATCTATCACATCGCCAAAGACAAGACTGTGCTTGCGGCCTTATCCGAAGCCGGCATTCCGATACCGACCATGTGCCAGCAAGGTATCTGCGGTACTTGCCTGACCCGGGTGGTGAATGGCGAACCGGATCATCGCGACAGCTATCTGAATCAAGAAGACAGAATGAGGAACGATGTATTTCTGCCTTGCTGTTCGCGCGCGCATAGCGCCATGCTGGTACTGGATTTGTAGGCGCCGGTGCGCTTAACAAACCCAGCTAACTGGGGTCAGAGTCAAGTTTCGCGATGAAGCACTGCAGAAATTGACTAACCCCGTTGACTCCGACCCCAGATGACTCTTGCCGTGGCAATGTCATCATAGGTAATGGATGACAGCCTGCTATCTGGTGGTAAAGCTGGCGCTGACCTTGCTGGTCTTATCTTTCAAGACCACCATCGCAATCACCGTCGAACCAGACGGAATTTTGACTCCCTTGGCTTCAAATTTATTGGCGCCGGCAGGCTTGAGCAATGCTTCCGACTTGGTTCCCTTGCTGGTGATCGTCAACTTGCCGCTCAGGTCGGCGCTCGGCAGTTCGTCGTCGTCATCCAGCACATACAACTCGGCCCCGTCTTTGCCCACCACCAGTTCCAGCGACATGTCGCCGTCGATCTGAATCAAGCCGCCATGCTCTGGTTTTGTGTTGCCGTGGGCTTGGGCTGCATTGAACGTCATGGACATAGCGCCCAGCAGCAATAACATTGCAATCTTCTTCATCGAATCACCTTTGTATAAACTTGCATAAACCAAAAACCGGCGCCCTTGAACGGGGAGCGCCGAAAGCCCGGCTTGTTGATTATTCAGGGGCGTGCGGCAGCACGAAGGAAAGCGAGGCCAGGTGCTCCACCGTATTCGTCTTCTTTGGATCTTCCGGCGCTGAATTGAAAATGGCGACGATCACATTCAGCCCTTGATTCCGGACTTTGATCGTCACCGTGCCGTCGGCGGCGGTTTTGAGTTGCTCGCTGTCAGGATCGTTGATCCAGTCATGCAATACGCGCGCACCTGCTACCGGCTTGCCTTGATACATCACGCGCAATTTCATGGATTGCCCCAATAGCGCCGGCAGCGTTGCGTCGACCGGCAAGATCTGCAGCGTCTGCCCTGGCAGCAGCGGCAACAGCGCACTCAATTGACCGCGAATGAGTACCGCATATTTGTAATTCTGCTCACTGACGACGGCCTCAGGTACTTCGTCCTTGCCCTTCTTCAGCCACTTTCCTTCCGGCGTTTTGCTCCATGTGCCATTGTCGAGAACCGCTGCCACCAGCGCCGGCTGGTTCTCGGTGTCGACCAGGATCAGATGATCGGTTTTGATCAATGAAGTCGGCACCGGTTTGCCGCCGGCATCGAAGCCGGCAATGCTTTTCACCATGGAGTAGCGTTTGACCATGTCGAGATCGTCAGCGCCAATGCCATACAGCAGCGCCAGTTGATTGTTGCGTTGTGCAAACCAGATTCCATGCGCATGTGAGACCGCGCTTGCTAGCAAACTGGCAGCCAGGACCGTGGTCGTAAAGAGTTTAGTGATGTTGTTCATTGTTTTCCTTAAGGTTGGTTAAAAGGTCAGTTGAAACGACGCTCAGGACGGCACATAAAGTTTCTCGAAAAAACCGCTGACTTTCACTTTAATGGTGACCGGCTTATCGCTGTGATTGCGCCAGAACCAGCCGTGTATGCCGTCAAACGGCGCGACGAAAGATCCCTGATCGCCCGCCTGCTGCTTGTCTTTCCAATAGCGGGTGAATTCCTTGCCGGCATTGGGCCGCTCGCCGTGCATGTCGACGGTGACCTTGCCACCCTCGGCCGACCAGGTATAGACGAAATGTTCGCCCTGCCGCATCAAAGCCTTGATCTCGCCACCTTGATTCGGTTGCAATACCAGAGACATTTCACTTTCATTGAATGGCGCCTGGCTTTTGATCAGAGTTGCTTGCGGCGAATTTGCATTCGCTGCCGTGACCGTCGCCGGGCTAAGCGGCGCCTCCTGCGCACTGGCGGCGTTCAATTTCTTGATCTGCAGCAGCTTTCCGATTCCGGTAACGTCGATCCCATACTCGGCGGGTAACACGAAAGCAAGCAATATCGCCGCTGCGGCGACGATGGCGATGCCGGTGGCCTTGCGCAGTTGCGGCAAAGTCGGTAGTGGTGCACTGTTAGCAGGGGTCATGTCGGGATCCTTGGTAAATTCATGAAATAGCCAGTCAGTTGATAGCCCATCAAAATAAAGCCGGCAGTCATCAAAACCACGTTGGCGGAAAACGCCTGACGCTGGAAATTTTCGGTGCGGCGCCAGAATCCCATCGCAATCATGATGGCGCTCAGAGCCAGCAACTGCCCCATCTCGACGCCGACATTGAAAGCCACGATATTCGGGATCAAGCCATCTTGAGAAAGGGTCAGCTCTTGCAGCTTGGTAGCCAGGCCGAAGCCGTGGAAGAAACCGAAAATAAGCACGGCGGCCTTGGTATTCGGCTGAAAACCCAGCACCAGCTTGAACGCCCCAAGATTGTCGAGCGCCTTGTACACGACCGACAGGCCGATGATGGCGTCCACCATGTAGGGATTGACGTGGGTGCCCGTCAGTACGCCAGCCAGCAAAGTGACGCTATGGCCGATGGCAAACAAACTGACGTAGGCGCCGACATCCTTCATCCGATACAAGAAGAAAATGACGCCAAACAAAAACAGCAAATGGTCATAACCGGTGACCATGTGCTTTGCGCCGAGATAGATAAACGGCAGCAGATGAACGCCGGTGTTTTGCTCGATAAAGGTTTTGTCTTCATCCGCAACCCCATGCGCAAAAGCATGGGATGCGGCGAACGCCAGCAACAACAATACGGCGGGGATAACTACGGATTTGGCAACGTCGAGCCAATTCACCCTGCTACTTGATAACTCTTGCATGCAGATTCTCCGGTGTGCATGATCGGTCTATCGAACTGAGCGACCGCTCCGTCGCACTGCTGACGTCAGCGGCCGGCTTCAGTGCTATACATCAGAATTTGTATTGCGCCTTAAGCGTGATCGTGCGCTCCGTTCCAGGAGCAACCCAGAGCTGGCTGTAAGAGCTGGCGTAGTAGGTCTTGTTGAACAGATTGTCGATGTTCAAGGAGATACGCAGCTTCTTGGTCGGCTTGTAAGAAGCGATCATTTTGTAAGTGGTGTAGGCAGGTAATTTGAAATTGCTGCTTACCGCTACGTCACCGCTTCGTTCACCGACATAATTCGCCCCGCCGCCGAAAGACGCGACGCCATCACCCAGCTTGAATTCTTGAACCAGGAGCAGGTTGGCGCTGTTTTTAGGTACATCCGGCAGGGCGCTGCCGACCTTGAACAGATTGTCTTTGGTGATCTTGGTATCGGTGTAGGCGTAGGCTGCCGTCAGGCGCAGATTGCGGACGATTTCTCCCGATACGTCGAGTTCAACGCCACGGCTTTCGACCTCGCCGGCAGCCACCGAATAATTCGGATCCACGGGATCAACCGTCAACACATTCTGTTTCTGGATCTTATACACCGCCAAGGTGCTGCTGAGTTTGCCGTTGGCTGCATCGTATTTCGTCCCAACTTCATAAGAGCGGCTGCTTTCCGGTGCAAAAGGCAGACCGCCCGAGGTGGTGCCGCTGCTTGGCCGGAATCCCTTGGATACGCTGGCATAAAACGACAGCGTCTTCAGCGGTTGATAGACGATACCGAAGCGCGGACTGGTGGCGTTGCCGGATTGTTCGGTATAGCGCAGGAAACGCCGGTCATCGAAAGTTTGCGTGTAATTATCGTAACGCACGCCAATCAAGGCCTTCCATTGTTTGGTAATGTCAATCTGGTCTTGCGCATACAAGCCGTGTGCGCGCTGTTTTTCCTTGGTGCTGATGTTGAGCGTCATGGCCGCCGGTACGGATGACCCATATACAGGATTGTAAATATCAATCGCGTAAGGCGAAGCAGCGCTCGGATTGGCGCGCATCAAAACGCGATCGTCGTCGAATCGATAAGCGTCGATGCCGAACAGCAGATTATTCAGTACAGGGCCGGTGGCAACTTTACCGAGTACTTCGACACGGCCGGAGGTATCGATCGCCGAGAAATCGCGCAGGCGGTGCTGGCGCCACAGGGTGCGGCCATCAGCAAGCAATTTGCTGGCCTCGGTCGATAAGCCCTTGAGTGAACTTTCACGATACGACAAGCCGCTCTGCAGCGACCAGTCATCGTTGAACTGATGCTGCAGGAATAATTGATGACCCAGCGATTTGATGGTGATCGGACCGTCGCTCGGCTCGCCGAGAAAGCGCGAGTTAGGAATCAGGCCGAGCTGCCCTTTGACTGCCAGCACGCCGCGGTCAAACGGCGTTCTCTGCTGGACCGCTTCCATTTCATAAGAAAGCGTCGTATCCGGCGAAATCATCCAGATGAAGGACGGCGATATCACATAACTCTCTGAATGCTCCGTATCGCGAAAGCTGTTGCCGTTCTGATAGGCGGCGTTAAGACGGTAGGCGACCGTTTCGCTGAGGGGGCCAGTCAGATCAACCGCGGTTCTATAAGTGCTGTAGTTACCGACCGATTGCTCAATGGTTTGCGACGGTTGAAACAAGGGCTTCTTAGTCGTGATATTGACGGTACCGCCTGGGTCGCCGCGGCCATACAACGCAGAAGCCGGGCCTTTCAATATTTCGACGGTATTGGTATTGGCCGAATCGCGCTGGCCGTTGTAGCCGCGGCTGGAATTGAAACCGTTCACCAGGAAGTCAGAACCGAAATTCGGATCGCCGGTAAAACCGCGCATGGCGTAGCTGTCCCACAGGCCGCCCAGATTGCTTTGGCGCGCGATGCCGCTGGCCAGATCCAGCGCGTCGGAAAATTTGATGACGCCGACATCCTGCAACAGATCGGCAGTCAAGACCCGTACGCTTTGCGGCAAATCCTGCAGCAGCGTGTCGGTCTTGGTGGCGCCGGTGGCGGAGAGGCTGCGGTACGGCTGTTTTTGGCCGACCACCACCACTTCCGGAGTACCTTCAGTATCAGCGGCGGAGGCAGCGAGCGGGTAAGTGGCGGCCAGAAAAAGTGCAAAGTGAAAGCACGGCGGAAAGCGTGACGAGGTGTACATGAAAACTCCCTGTTGGAATAGATATCGTGTGGAAGTCCGATTCCCTGCGTGACCGCGGCGCGCAAAAACATCGTCTTCTGGTATTGATTACAGCATGTCGAAATTGCGCACTTATCTTGTTTTCGGCAGGTCACAGAACAGAAATATCTGTTTTATCCGACCGAATCAGCACGCCGTGCCGGAATGGGCGCGCATGCGTTAAAACCGTGCGGTTTGATTGGGATTTCCCCAAGAGAGTGCGGCTTACTGGTCGATTTCACCATTTTGAAATCGCTGCCACCCTACTCCCCCACGAGAAATTTCCTGGCGGGTCGCGTTAATGCAAGCTCAGTGCAACGCCGGTGCAACGTCGGTACAACTTCAGCGCGCTGTTATCGCAAGAATTTTCTCTAGCATTTTTTTGCCGGCGCGATAGAAAATGCTATATCGCTGCATTTTTTTAAAGGGAAGAACCTGCTTTCCGCTCAAAGTAAGCAGAATAATTTATATGCGGGATTTAGAATAATCGAGCATCTCTTTATAGCTGCATTCCCCTCTAACCACAGCAGGCCCACATCATGACGAATCCGACGGTCAATCCGAAAGTCCCGCTGGCATACGGCAGCGGCACGCACACAGCACATGCCACTGCAAACTCAATTGCTGCGTCATTTGCTACATCGATCGCTGCATCACGTTCGCGGATAGCCGTGATCGATGTTCTGCGCGGCCTGGTCATGCTGATCATGTTGTTCGATCACGTGCGCGAGACCATCTATCTGCACATGCAGGTCAGCGATCCGATGGATGTCGCGAGCACCGAACCCGCCCTCTTCTTCTCGCGCCTGGCAGCGCACTTTTGCGCACCGATGTTTGTATTTCTTACCGGACTGTCGGCCTGGCTGTATGCCAATCCATCCTCCGGCGCGCCGCGTTCCGCTACCGGTTTCCTGGTCAAGCGCGGCTTGCTGCTGGTGGTTCTTGAATGGACTCTGGTGACGTTTGCCTGGTCCGGCCAATTCCCGCCATCGACCATTTACCTGCAGGTGATCTGGGTCATCGGGCTGGCCATGATTGTGCTGGCCTTGCTGCACCGGCAACCGCGCTGGCTGCTGGCCGCTATCGGATTGAGCATAGTGTTCGGCCACAATCTGTTGACCTCGATCAGCTTCGAGCCCGGCAGCGTCAGCTATTTTCTCTGGACGCTATTCCTGCATCGTGGTTATCTGGTGGCCGATGGCTGGGTCAAGATCAAGGTCACCTATCCCCTCTTGCCGTGGATTGGCGTGATCCTGCTGGGTTATGTTGCCGGTCCCTTGTATGCGCAAACTGTCGCCGCAGCCCGCCGCAAGCGGCTGCTGCTAAGCGTTGGCATCAGCTGCCTGCTGTTGCTGGGCCTGCTGCGCGGTTTCAATATTTATGGAGAAACGCTGCCTTGGGCGCATGGCGAGGATTTTGTGCATACGCTCATGTCTTGGCTGAATTTCACCAAATATCCGCCGTCGCTGTCTTTCCTGCTGCTGACTCTGGGCGTCGGCTTAGTGCTGCTGGCCTGGTTTGAGGCCATCGATAACTGGTTCACTCGGGTATGCGCAACTTTTGGCGGCGCGCCGATGTTTTACTATCTGCTTCACCTGTATGTGCTATTGATCCTGCAACATCTGCTGGTCGCCATTTTCGGCGCCAATCATGGAGTGCGATTTGGCGTGGATCACTTCTGGATAGTTTGGCCGACGGCTTTCGCGCTGATGCCTTTGCTGTATTTTCCATGCCGTGCATTTGCACGATTCAAACGGGTATCGACACAGAAATGGGTGCGTTACTTCTAAGATCGCCCACCTCGATAGCGCCGTTCCCGCTGAAACGGGAACGGCCTTTCCTTGCAGCCGGGAATGAAGCAATTCAGATCAAGGGATAAAGTACTGCTGAAAAGTATTTCCGGATTGTATTGCCGACTCAACCGAACGACTGGTTAATCAGCGCGTACTGATGCAGATTCTTGTCGAGCAGCGGCGGCTCTCCTCTTGCCATCGTCACCATCTCGTACGCTTGCGTCAGGCCAACCTGATTCAACCACTGACTCAGATCGCTGGCGCCAGCGACATCGATGCGCATGAATGCGCCGGCGTGTGAACTGGCCCAATGATTAATCAAGGCTTTGGCGCGAGCGGTATCCCGGGCAATCACCGGGCCGATGGCGTAGCCGTGTCCGAAACGGCGCATCAGGGCGCAACCGACCATCTCGTCATAACTCTCGATGACGACGCCGCCCTCCGCCACTTCCAGCAAAGCCGCCAGCACGGTGCCGCGCGGCATGCCGGCGGCACGGCTGCAGAGCGCCGCAATCTTGGTTTTGTCGGCGGCGCCGATGGGACGAATCCGGTCACCCGGCATGAGTGGGGTGATGATGGGCTTGGCCTGCGACTGGACCACGATTCCCTGATGCTGACGAACTTCGCCAAAAGGCGTAAATCCCAGCTGTTCGTAGAGTGGTCGGCCTTGCGGCGAGGCGCTAAGCAAAATGGTGCGGTCGCCGATTTCAGCCAGCACTTGCGATAGCAATTGCCGTCTGATGCGCTCGCCTTGACTATCTGGCGGCACAATCACCATGCCAAGCGACGCATATTCCTGGCCATGGCCCCAGCACATGGCGGTGCCTATCACGCCCGCTTCATTTTCTGCGACAAAACCGGTGCCGAGGCGCTGGATGAATTGCCAATCCTCCAAGCGGTGCGGCCAGCCAAGCGATAGCGACAATGCCTGCGCCGCCGCTACGTCGTCTGCGGTAAAACGGCGGTATCTGACATTGCTGTCGGCGCTTTGCTTTTTCACTGGGAACTCCTGTATTTCCGGACTTGATTTCGCGTGATTTTGACGGGATTGCCTTGTAAAAAATTATTTTGATCGATGAATCGGATTACCCAGCCGTGGATTATCCAATCGAGGATTTTATTTAAGGAACTGCTCGTTACCAACGATACCGATCTTGGTCACGCCCAGCCGTTGCGCCGAAGCCATCACCGCCGCCACCGACTTGTACTCCACCGCCTTGTTCGGACGCAGGTGCACTTCATCGATATTGCCGCCGGCAACCACCGTCTTCAAGCGATCTTCCAGTTCAGCACGGCTCGCCATCGGCGTACCGTTCCACATCACCGTGCCGGTTGGATCGATGTCCACCGTATCGACTACCGGCAGCGACAATGGCGGTGGCGGATTACCGGTTGGCATGTTCAGCTTGATCGCATGATTCTGGATCGGAATCGTGATGATCAGCATGATGATCAACACCAGCATGACGTCGATCAGCGGCGTCATGTTCATTTCCATCATCGGTTCCGGATCATTGGCGTTGCCGCCGGAAGAACCTACATTCATACCCATGTGATGCTCCTATCAATTCCTTGCAGGCGGTTCAGTGATGAAACCGATCTTCGCTATACCTGCCCGCTGTGCAGTCAGGATCACCTTGCCAATATATTCATACTTGGTTTGCTGATCGCCGCGGATATGCAATTCCGGTTGCGGTACCTGCACTGCCACTTCTTTCAACTTCGACAGCAAGGTAGTGGTGTTCGGCACCAGTTGCTCGTTCCAGAACATGTCGCCTTGCTTATTCACCGCCAGGTTGATGTTCTCTGGCTTGGTTTTATAAGGTTCGTCGAATTCGTTCGGCAGCTTCACTGGAATCGTATGCGTCACCACCGGAATCGTGATCAGGAAGATGATCAGCA